>JACCDG011884676.1_pt1 | contig 15151 bp, 6 predicted proteins | sample 7442471 | NCBI WGS metagenome assembly JACCDG01 (sample SAMN15323444, study PRJNA562643) | freshwater metagenome | isolation source: river surface water | place: USA:Blue River Watershed | collected 2017-08-17
ACTCTAGTTGCTTCTGGATCCCATGGGGGTGTTAAACTTAGAATGTATTCTTCGATATCTAAGTTTTTATATTCATCTGGCATTAGCCAGTTTTGTTGTAAGACTGTGTCAAAGTCTTGTCGATTAATGTCTAATGGTTGATAAATTTTTAATTCTTTATCGCCCATTAAACGGGCAGACTCATTATAGCGAACAATTTCTGGATCGTTGCCTTCTACTAGTATTTCATCCAAAATAGTAGATTGTCCAGAAAAAATTATTTCTTCTAAGTCTTGAGAATTGTAAACAGCAATACCTAAGTCGTCTGTGCGCATGTCACTATTTTAGTTGACATTGATTAGACTGTCAAGATCTGTATCTCTCTTTTGGTATTGTTCCTGCCATGCTTTGGCTCTGCGTGTAGCCAATTCGGCTTTATACATGTCTAGGAATACTGTAATTTGATGTTGAACATTATGGTTGTTCGACAGGAAGTATTTCCTAGACAACTCTTGAATTTTATTTTCGATCTCAGTATCTTTAAGTTTACTGAGATCTTCGGTCAAAGGATTAAACAAATGTTGCTCCGTTATTTCCAATACAGTACCATTTTCCTTGTGTGAATAGCATTGTACAACCGCTACCTACTGTTTCAAATTTAATAGATCCGCCTCCACTGGTTTTCCAGCCAGCAAGAGAAACAGATGTTGTCATATCTTCGAAAATAGTACCTTGAGGATCGTAGGTAGAATTATTTTTATTTCTAGGTGGATTACCGTTTAACCCTTGTGGTTCTAAGTTAGATTTAACTACAAATACTTTAATTTGCCCTTCAGTACCTGCACCTAAAGAACTACTTTCTCCAACAATATTATCTTTTATTATTTCAAAATAAGTTATTTTCTTTGTAAGACTGACAACGCCTGAACTTATCTCTTCTGATAGTGTATCATAGTCTACTAGATTTAAAGGATTATTTTCTTCTTGAAATTTTCCTAGATAGTTGACAAATACTGTTTGACCACCATCATAAGTAGTAAATTCTACAACTTGTGGAATAGAGGTAACTGTAAAATTAGCAGGATAATTTACATTATAACGTAGATCGCCGCCGCCGTCTACTGCCCAATTAACTGTAAATGCATCTAACGGATCTAATGCGGATACTTCTATTGACATTTTAGAATATCTATTGCCTTCTAGAGATGTACTAGATGTAGTGTCCCAAGACAATATAAGATTGATGTTATCAGCATTTAAAATGATTCGTTGATGTCCGCCATTTCTAAATTGTATTTCGGAATTTTCTGCTGTAAACACGCCTGGGGAAAATGACTTTTCACTGTTCGTTACTAATACAGTATTAGTTATATCTCTTCCGCCGAAGTCGTTATTACCGTTTGTTTTTGCAGTAGTTTCCTGTAATGTTGTAATTTCAGTTGATGCTACTGCTAGGCAGGATTTGATAACATCAAAATTATCTCTAAAACCTTGAGTATCGTTGTCTACACCTGCAACAGGGTAGGCTTCGTCGATGTTTACATATAGGCTGCTAATTTGGCTAGTCATTGCTCTTTTTCCTTTTGTGTATTTATTACACGTTATATCTATAGTTAGTGAATTTTAGGAACTGTGTACTAGAATTTCCTAACGTGCTGTCTATTAAGAATCTATCAATCTCGTAGTCGATTTGCCCAAAATCAAATCCACTGTTTTTAATATTTTCTAGAATTTCTTTTCCCTGTCCTGGTTTGCAATAGCAAAGCGGAACAGCATTAATAAATCCTGTAGCAGGACTGCTACGGTCTTGCGGAGTCTTCATCCATAGAGGCAAAAATTCGTTTTCGATAGTAATTGCTCGAACTGGGTTTCCTTGTTGATTATAAACACTGAGATTTCTAATATTTTTTCTTATGTTTACAATACTACTTGGATATACATATTCCTGATCTCGTCCACTGGCAAACACAGCAGTATTATCAGCAGTAAACGGATCCTTAATTGGTTTAAAACGATCAGTTTCGTCTCTGTTTAATTTTGCTTGATTCTCAGGAGTAGATAAATTTCCTGAAGCCGCACTTGCTCTTGCTTGATTTACTAACTGTCGAGAATTAGTATTTCTTGGTAATTTGATTTTTAAGTTTGTAGACTTCTTACCAATTTCGTAATCATCTAAAACTTCTATATAAATTATTTCATATAAGATGTCGTTGGTGCCTTGTTGTTTTGCAATAGCATGTTTAACATCTCCCATCTTAAATCTTTTACGTTTGATATTTCTATTCAGCATAGGAACATAGTCACTGATGGATCTTGTTTCTATTCCTGCATATACCAGCATTTTTAATTCATCCTGTACACCGAAGTTAGGATCGTTCAAACGATAAATTTTATCAGGTGTAAAGATAGTAGAGTCTGTAATGAAGTTAGAAAAATAATTTCTTTTTTCTAGACTTTGATAAGGTCTTACAAACAAATTACTGTAAAGTCTGTCTGTACTTTCTTGAATTTGTAATGTAAATTCTCCTATTACAGCACTGTACTGATATTGGTCGACAGCCAGTACGCTGAATCTAAAACTTCGGTCGTATGTCTGTGTACCACCGTCAAAGGTAGTAGCCCCATTATCAAACAATGTTAGTCCTGGTTCCCCGTTACCTGAAAATTGATTAACTTTGCCAATTAATTCGCCGGAAGAATTTAGTGTCAATCCTGCAGGAAGTTTACTGGCAGATCCGTCGCTATTAGTTTGCAGTAATTGATATGACAGAACAGCATTAGGTACTGTAGTTTCTGCTATAACAGATAGTGTGCTGGTAAAGTTTGCTCTTAGACTTCCTAAATTAGAAGGAGTAATAAATTTAATAACACTGTCTACTTCACCTAATACCTTCAAGTCGAATGTTTTAGAACTAACATTAGTGTTAAATTCTAGTGTACTCTGAATATATCTCTTAGTTAAAATAGTCGAGTTACCCTGACTATCTCTTGCAGGTACATCAATTTTTAACGGACTATCGAATCTTAATAATGCGAATTGGCCACCCACGACACTTTGGCTAGTATAAGAAACGATTCTATATTGGAAGTTTCCAATTCTTAAATAATCGTTGATTAACAAGTCTACGTCTGCTTGTGGTAACGGATTGATCAATAGATAATTTTGACCATAGTTTGCAGTAACACCAACAACTACTGCTACTTCGACTTCAGTGAACCCAGTTGCATCATACTTGATTGCATCGATGGTGAATTTATAGTCTTTGGTAATTGCAGGTTGATACGGTACGTAACCAAAAATCTCTCCGTTTATATTATCTAAAAACAATCCTTCTGGAAGTAAACTAGGTGTTTCTTCTTCGATGACTTCAAATAAGTTTGTATTATTTTTAGGATTTGTAATAGGGTTAGCAGTTCCCAATGAATTAGGAAATACTAAATTACTATTGCTGATTTCAACTCTGCCCTTTGCAATCTCGCCTGTGCTTCTTAATCTGTAAGTTCCTGGATTGGTATCGGCTAATTCGTAGACTAAAGGACTAAGAGCAGGGTTAGGATCGAATGTATCTAGAACAATAGTTACGAAATTATTTGCTCGTTTGATACCTAAATTACTACCACTGAGCCAGAATGCTCCTCGCAAATAAGTTGTATCAGCAGTAAACGTTCCATCTCCGATTTGAAGAATATCATTGTCTGCACGTAAAAAGTCGTCCCCAACTACATAGATACTGAACTTACGTTTAACAATACTGTTACCGTCAGTTATACTAGCAAAAAATTCGTATCTGCGATTTAATTTTCTAGGAGATCTAACTAGATTAATGTAGTCATATACTACTGTATCGTATAAAAATGTATCAAGACCTGTGCGCGGCCCAATACCAAAATCAAAAGGATTACTGTCGTATAAGTTTGTATCGAAGAATCCAGAGCCAGCGGAAATATCTAAAGATAAAATTGGATCAATTTTTCCACTAATAACACCATCGTTGCTTAATGTGAGACCGGGAGGAAGTTCTCCGTCGCCTTCTTGAATAAAGAAGTCTAATTTTTCTCCGGCTTTGATATCTTGATCTATGGCTCTTAAGTTAAACTCTACGAACGTGCTATCTAATACGAATGCCTGTCCGCTAGGATTAACATTTAAAATACCTTCAGGAGTGATCCAAACAGGCTCGTCTGGACCTTGCACTCTCATAGTAAAAGTTCTGTCGCTGATTTCATTGCCTAATGATGCACGGACAACAAATTTATATTCAGTTTCAACAGCAACTTCAAATGGAGTTCCTATAATTTTGTTCCCAAAAATTCTAGTTCCACCTGGGAGTTTTCCAGAAATGACACTAAAGGTAACTCCGGAAAGATTACCTGTTAACGGTACAGTGGGAAGGTTTACAGATAGGCTTATTCTTTCTTGGAATATTCCAAGACTACTACCTGATTTTAACGTCCAAACATTTAGCATTTCTACGGCTCCTCGAAGTATTTATCGTAAAGAACCGTAGAATAATTTAGCCGTTATACTATGTTTGCGGCGCTTCCTAGAGGAATATTATACCAACCTAAGTTAGTATATAATTGTAGGCAACCTTGATTTCCGGGTAAAGGTATGCCGTCAGCGTCAGTTGGTTGATAATTGTAAATTATTGTACCTTCATTGACAAATGGAGTAAGAGCAGTTCTGTCAGCATTACCTATAGCACGAAGATTTAGTGCTTTGATATTTAAAGCACCCTTTGACGAGTATTTTAATAGGTCTGTGTTATCTGGTATAGGCTGTCTTGTTTCCAACAGTGTGTTAAATGCATTGATAGCACTGTCACCAGAGCCTAACACAAATGTTGACGGAACAATACCAGGAGTTGCACCTGTTTGGTTTTCTGCGATAAATGCAAAAATACCGGCTTGTCCTTCTACAGCAGTTCCGCCTACACCTACTTTATTGTTAAAACTAATGTAAAACTGACCACCTAAAATATCGTGTTCTTGAATATTATCAGGATTTGCCGCAGTTCCTCTATAAGTTCTATACTCATGAGTATTTGGTAGAGATAAATTTCCACTTCCGTCGGTGACAATTCTTCCAAAGTGTACCCACGGCTGTTGTTCGTATTGTGTAAATGTGAACGGAGATTGCTCAGTTCCTAATTGAAAGTTAACAAAAGGACTAGGATCAGAGAAAGTTATTTTATCTCCGCTGATCACAGTTGTTGATTCAGTTGCGGCATTGAACAATGTAATACTTGAACCATTAAATTGATTAGTACTTGAATTTACAAGAACAGAAGTACTATCAGCACTTAGGACATCTCCTACAACATCTGATTCAACTACTGCGGCTGTAATTCTTCCTGAACTAGAAATATTACCTGTGACATTAACATTACCAGTATTGGTAATAGATCCAGTAGATACAACAGCAATTCCGCCGTCACCTGTAAGCGTAATCTTCTTTGCTCTTAATCTGTTAGATTCGATATCTCCTCTACTTCCGTCTTCAGTAGCAAGATTAATATCGCCTATTCCAAAAATTTCATATCCACTTAAATCGATATTGCCTTCAACGTTTCCACGAAGAACAGCATTTTGGCCAACAGCAACACCGCCAAGTGTAACTCCGTCGCCGACGTAAATTGGGTCGCAAGCCGCAGACACATAATCTTCGACAAACACTAGTTCACCGACTAATGGTGTGTAATTTAGTCTTTGTGAGTTAGTTCCTCTTTTAATTTGTAAAGCCATTTAATTTTTCTCCAACTTTATAGTGTTCCTGCATCAATCGACAGATTTGTAGGCGATATAATAGTACCCAAGTCTAGACCAACAACACTTAGCATATATTGGAACGCAGTTGTGTATTGATTGTTTATAGTACCAAAGTCAAAATTATTTATCGTATTATTTAGGTCCCTAACAGCAATACCGTCAACACGCCCAGGCAAATATGCATCTGATATAACGTAATTAACATTTTGTGTTACAGGAAATGCAGATAGTAATCCTAGAGTAAACGTACTGCCGTTATCTGTTACTGATGTTATTTTTACACGAGTATTGCCTTTAACAATAAATTGTCCTACAATTGGAACGTTTTCAGAATTAATTATACCACCCTGACCGTCCTTATATTGCTTCTTTAATACTACTGTGGTCGAATTACTAGTTTGATTTGCTAATAGATAAAAATTAAAAGGGCTAGGCTGCACACCAATAATATTACCAGCACCAATGATATAGTCTGGTTGTATTGGGTATACCCTGCCCATTAAATTGCCATTAAATGCGCCGTTAAACATACTAGCAGTCATGGTGTTTGCTTCTATGCTACCAGTGGCTGCTAGGCTTCCTACAGTAAGATTTTTACCAGCGAATGCTGTGGCGATTCTAATTTTATCATCTACTACAGTAACAGAAAGATTGTTATCTGTTTCTAGACTTCTAAATTGTAGAGTATTTTCAAATTTTTGTTTAAAAATACCCGTTCCTGCGCCTACGTTGGCTGCAACGGTGCTGGCATCGATGTTGGTTTCTAGTTCAACAAAGTTGTCATTTACTTTTTGAAACGCGGTACGGAGGTCGTCTCCTGTACCGTCGTTTGCAATGCTGCCGATATCAATTAGTGTAACGTTCATAGTAATATTTATGTTAACTGCGTCCTACTACCGCTTCCACAACTCCTGGAGCAGGATCTGTCTTATTGGCCAGTGCTTTACCAATAATTGTACCTGGTTTAGGATCGTTGTTTACGATAGCATAGCCTGGTTTTGCGGCTGCAACTAACATATCTCCCTTTTTAACCATGCCCACAACTTTAACTGGAACACGCCCCTGTAGTGCTACGCAGACTTTTGTTCCTGGGCAACTTTCGTTCATTACGTAAGCGGCTGTGTTAGAAACAACACCTGCTACACGATGATCCATGTGTAACTGTGTAGTTGTAACTTCTTTTTCTCCGCCAAATACTAGAACTGTACCTACTTCGTAGTCTTGGTCACCTTCGTAGTATTCTGCCAAGTCAGCATAGGTAGCAATTAATCTACTGCCAGTTGTTAGGCTCCAGTTACCCTCAATGCTTCCTAGTGCTGAACTGTCCGCACCTGCTTTGATTAACGGTGTACGAACATGTGTAGTAAAGTTACCTTCTGTGCCGTTTACAGTTGTAGTTGCTGTAATGCTTCCGCCACTGCTCATATTTCCAGCACTGCTGATAGTTCCTGTACCACTTGTACTAAAGTTGCTAGTTACACTTAAAGTACCAGTTAATGTAGTATTACCACGAATATTAACAGTGGTAGCACCCACAGTTGATCCAACAGCATCGAATGTTGTTACACCACCAGGTGTTTTAATCAACAATGTATTAGTTGAAGTATTAACATCGATAGTATCGAAACTGTCAATGAATAGACCTTTGACGTTGATATTTCCACTGGCGTCTGTTTGAACAATGCTAGTTGCCGCACCGTTAGTTGTAATTGGTCTTACATCGTAACGACTTAGTGCAGGTAGACTTGTGTTGACAAACATTAGACCTTGTGTAGTAGTACCACCTGTAAATCTAGCATTTTGTATGCCGTCACCGTCTAGCACTGCCTGACTGAATGTAATTTCTTGTGGACTTGCATTAGATCCAATTCTATTACCTAGTAAGAAGCCTGTGGTAATTTGTTGTAGTTTGTTTAATGTTACACCAGTGCTTGCGCTTGTAGACGTCTGTAAATCAATCCAACCGTTTGTAGCAGTAAACTGACTGCTGTTAAAACTTGCTAGACCTCTATCTGCTTGCGCAATACCTGTAGCATTAGCACGAGTAGTTGCGGCATTCATAGCCAACTTACTTTGTGCGATAGCCGCATTGTCGTTAACGTGGAAGTTAGTAATAGGATTATTAGCACCTAATCCGCCACGTAACTTATAGGTAATAACATTGCCACTGCGAGTAATTGTCAAATCACTGCCGCCGCCGTTGGCAGTTGGTGAGTTAGTAATTGTAGCAGTATTGTTGTTAACGTCAATCCAGTTTGTACCATCGTACATCAGGAAGTCTAGATCTGCTCTGCCAGAAACATTAACTTTAGTATCTGCTAATTGTTGAGCATCTACATAGGCTTTGGTTGCCGCATCTGTGTCTGCCGCAGGAGCACCAACACCTTGCAGTTTATAACCGCCCATGTTTAAGTCGTTAACTGGACTTAAAATACCAGCACGATCTAGGAAGCCTGGACCAATTAAGTCTCCTTCTGGAACTGCCTCATCTGTACTACGGAAAATACCTAGACGTAGATCCAAGTAACCTTGAATAGCGTTTTCAGTTGGTACAGCATCTGTGGCGCCGTCTGTAAACTTCTCATCGTTTGAGAATTCACTAATAGCAACACCACGTTTGAAACCAATACCGTCTAGGTTACTTAAAGCAATAGACGCACTAAATGTAACACGACCAGTACCTTGATCAACTGTAAAGAATCGACCTACACGGAAAATACCATCTTGGTCTGTGGTTACATAGAATACGCGACCTCTTGTACGTTCTTCAATTTCTCTAGTTTGGTTAGGATCTCTTGGCGCACCATAAATCTTACTTGGATAGTTAGTTGAGTTATAACCACCAGTACCAATGTCTAAGAAGTCATGACCTGTTACACGACATGTCGAAATACGTACAACGATTTCAGCAAACTCGTCAGCCGCTAAACCAACACGAATAGTTGGAGGATCACTCAAGTCTAAGTTAGTATTAGGATCAACTGAACTGTTAATACCAGTTGCCGCTGTTCCACTTAGTGACTTATCAGTAATATCTGTAAATCTTAAAATAGAGTATCCTGCTGTAACTCCAAGGTCTGTATAACTCGAGACCTTGTGCATTTTGCCATCCCAAGCAAATACCATGTCTGCAGAATTTAATCTGTCTACAACACTGCTTTCTGTAATACGTTCGATAGCAATCGCAACGTCGCCTGCGGTAGAACCTAATGTTTTTCCTGGGTTATCAGGATCTGCTAGACTAGTCTTATCATCGTTAATTAATAACTTGATATAGTCGTATGTGGTATCGAAACCCAACACACTAGCGTCTGCCGCAGTGTTATTATTCAACGGATCTTTACTTGAATAAGAAAGAACACGATACACACCAGCATCTTCTCCAGCACCGTTAGGGTCATCTACGAATGTTAGAGCAGTACTTGGACGTACTGGATTAGTATCGTCGATTTCGTAGAACTGGAAGTTTTGGTTACCACGAATAATAACTGGTTGATTGTGATTTAGTTCAACGGCTAAACCAGTTGTACTTGTATCGTTGTTACCGCCTGTGCTTAGGTTAATACGAACAATATTACCTTGACCCCAAACAGTTGTTGTTCCAGCACCGAATGTACCTGGATTAGATGAATATTCTAATGTAACACTGGTTGATGTACTAGCAGTTGATACAACTTTTTTGTTGTAGTTTGCGTTTGCATTACCAGCAACTGTGTAGAATGTTCCTACTTTTGGTTTGTAACCAGGATCAGTAAAGTTCAATGTAACATAGAAAGGACCGGTACCAGTAACGCTGGCACTTGTGACAGTTAACGGAACAGATGCACTAACATCTGTAACTGTTGCAACTTCGTAGCGACCGATACCATTACCAGTTATAGCACCAACAGTGATAGAGAATCCAATGCCTCCGCCGATAGTCGGGCCTGCACTTAAAATATCATTTATAGAATATCTTAAGCCGCCGTTGGTCAAACTAACAGCAGTTACTTGTCCACCAGTAACAACAATATTTGCTGTAGCCCCTGTGCCTGTTCCTCCAGTTAGTGGAACGTTTAGATATGTTCCATTGGTATAACCACTACCAGCAACTAAAGAACTTGCAGTTAGTTCAGAAATAATTCCTGAACCGTGGTTAATTTCTATTTCAGAAACATTGTAAGGTGCATAGTCTAAATTATAACAAATGATTTCTAAATCATTTTTTAAGTTCTCTAAGGCAAATACACCAGTCTTATAAACACGACCAACTTGAATCATGTTGTCTTTTAGACGTGCTTGGTCTGGAACTTCTAATGGGTCACTGCCTGATGATACAAGACCATATTCACCATTGGAGTTAGAACCGTTCAATGAACGAATCTGTCCACCGTTGTTGGCAAAGTATGCCGCCCAGCAGTAGTATGAGAACACAGACACTGCTTCAACTAGGCCTGTGTTTGTAGCAATAAGTCCATAGCCTAGGTCGTTGATCTGTGTAAAGTCATTGGAACACATAGAAGTGTTACCTGGACTTAGCAAATCGATATCGTCGATGTAAGTTATAACTGTAGTGCCAGCACCAAATACACCAGGATCTCCATCGATAAACTTAAAGGTCATCGAACTTGGTGTTGAACTGACGCACTCTACTTTTTTGTTATATTTTGGATTACTGTTGCCACTGAGTGTATAACGTGTTTTGTCATACATAGGCACAGTACGTGGAGCATGATTTAGAGTAACTAACCAGGTTCCGCCTGCCTGCAATGATTTACTACCGAACGAAGTAACATTTATACTTAATGGGTTAGTAATACCTTCGCCTGTTGGGCTTCTAGGATCATTTAGAACCAGTCTATAGATTGGATAGTAAATGATTCTAGCAGTTGGTATTAATTGTGTTGGATTATAATTAGGGTTTTGAATTCTAGCATTAACTAGATCCATTAGTAATCCAAATCTTGTTACAGAGTCTGTACCATCTAATTCGTTGTTTAGAACTTGTTCAACAGGTTCACTAACTCCGTTCAGTGTTTGATAACTTGTTGCAGGAGCAGTTTGATTTAAAACATTAAGAGCAACGTTCTTGGCTACAACTAGAGCAGCCAGAGTTTCTGTCAATTGTTCCCCAATAACTAGGCCTGCGCGAGCAGTTTGATAACTTTCAGCAGCCTTAATAGTATTATAAGTTCCACCATACAATAAGTCTGAACTAGCATTGGCTACAATGAATCCGACATCTCTTGCACACTTGGCAAAATCGTAACTTAATTGTGCAGGTATAGATCCAATGCCATCTGTTAGTTCTACCACTTCGCCGTTAGGCAGTAACGAAATTTTAAACTGTGTTGGACTTAAAATTTCTCTAACGTAGTATTTTTTACCGCTAGATAGGCCGCCTAATAGAACAGTTGCACTTGGCGCCGCACGGAAATTTAAATCGTTGACGCCATCGGTGCCACCTAAGAAACTTCCTAGTACTTTTAGTGAGTCATTGATTTTATAACCACTACCGTTAGTTACAATAGTGATATTAGTGTTAGCAGTTGTATAAGATGTGCCTGTTCCTGTCTTAACTACTGTAACAAACGCACCGCTACCAACACCACTAGAAGTTACCACTGGTACATTAGTATAAGTTCCTGGCCCAGCGATTGCCGCACCGCTGAGATTTTTACTTCCTTGAAGAGTTCCTAAACTACTGCTAAGACCAAATTCTATAGGCATACCTACTCGAAGGTTAGCAGTGCTAGAACATGTTAAAACATCAGTTGATGCAGTTGCGGCAGTCACTGTTGTTTTGTAAGTGTAGTTAATAAAGTTAATAACTTCTGCTTTGATAAACTCTTTGTTAGATACTAATAAAGATCTAGCATCGGCAGCATCTGGAGGATTATCAAGAATTTCAATTAATTCGTCGAATAATTGATCAACATTATCAGAAGCCAATGCGCCATCGCTGATTAGATTATCAATGACTTGTGGAATTGAAGTTTGATATCTTACAGGAACAGCAACGTTGTCTATAATATCCTGTATCAATGTTCTAATATAATTAATAGCACTGATAGTAGTATCTAACTGTGTTTCAATAACTGCTCGGGCACTAGCAGTTCCGTTGAAATATGCTAGGCCGGCCTGTACTGTTTTTAAGTTGCCGCCGTAGAATACGTCATGCGCAATCGCGTCTACGATATATCCTGTATCTCGTTTACATGTATCTTTGTTGTAATTGAATCTTAGATTTAAGAATGTTAAAACATCACTTTGTAGTACATTTTTAAATGACTGCAATCTTGTTTTAGATTCAATTAATGCAGACGACACTGTAGATGTTGATGGAGGAACAATAGTTGGAGCAGAACTTACTCCACTGAAAATAATTCCTTTTATAACATTTAACTTTGATTTAATTAAGTTAGATTCTGTAACAGTACCAGCAACACCAATAACTTGATCCACGTCTGTTTGTGCTAGATCTGCTACAAGTATAGGTGTGCTTGTAACTACATTCTGGATTAAATCTAATACATGATTTATACCAGCAACTATTTGTCCTGTTTGACCTGGAATTAATGATGAATCATCGTTCGGACTAAAATATCTTAAACCGGCCGACACAGAAGCACTGTTACCACCGTAGATAAAGTCGTAGATTGCCGCAAAGAAGTTTTCTTCTAACTCTAATTGATAAGCAGGTTCGTCAAAGACAAATGCTGGAAACTCAGCGGCTATGTGTGCAATATATTCTGCTTTTAAAAAGTCTAAGTTTGCCAACACGATTGTTTTTGCATTGTTGGCATTTGCTGATGTGTTAGATAAGTTTGGTATAGAATAAGCATTGGCCGCAGACAACCCGTTATTGATTATATCGATAATTTCATTAAGGTTGTTTACAGCACTAGTCTGAGCAGTTGTGTTAATAGATAATATTTCTTGAACACGACTCTTTAAAAATTCCAATGCTTGAATTGTGGCACTTCTTTGGAAAGCCAAACTGTTCTCGTCGGAGATATCTAAATTATCGTAAGGCATCTTGCCATAATAGGCACGGCCTGCATAGACACTCTTGTAGTTTGTGCCAAACAATAGATCTTCACTTAGAGCATCTACAATAAAACCAACGTCACGAGCACACTTAGTTTTATCAAATACAAAGTCTGGTCTTAACACATTATCAATGTAACCGATGACTTCTGCTTTGATAAATTCTTTGTTTTTACGAATAAGTTGTCTTGCACTTGGATACCCACTTCCGTCATCGGAGAATGTATCAACTTTAAAAGTACGTCCTTCGACAACAAAAGAACACGGTGTTACTGGAGCACGTTCGCTACCAGTAACTAGTAGTTCTGTATCACTAGGCTTGCTAACAACGTTAAAAGGCAAGTTACCTACAAAGCCGTCGACATATTGACCGCCAGCAAAACGTTGTTTGTTTAATGATCCAGAGAAACTTGAACCTTGTTGGAAGTAAGGTGACTTACTTAGAACTTGACCTTCTGGGTCAAGCACCATCATGAATCCGCCGTGACCTTGACAACTAATTTGACGTAGAATAGTTGCATCGCCGCACAAGAATACGTCAATTTCTCTGTTGTTTTTTGGTTCACTAGACTTGTCGCTAGGATCTGTTAGATAATGGTAACCATACTCTGTACTGGTTAAAACCATGCCATCAAAGGTTAAATCTCTACGGAACCAAATATCTGCCCATGGACTGCGACTTGCACGATCAGCAGGACGAATAATTACACGACGTAATTCGTCACCTACTAAGGAAACGTTCTGAGATAAACGAATTGGAAAATCTTCTTCGTAGGTGCCAGACTCTACGAAAATAGTAATGTTTAATGATTTAACTGGTTGATCGTATTCTAAGTTTTCGCCTACAATAAATGTGCCTTCCACATCAACTAAGTCGATATAATCTTCGCCAGTTGGACTACCTGGATCATTTCCGTAGTAAAGATATACAATACCTTTGGCACGTGAAGTTCGGCCAACTACCAATTTACCAGGTAAAATATCTGGTTTAGGTAATAGACCTTGATCAACACGACTACCGTCGTTGTTACTAAAATAGATACGTGTCGAACCAGCCGCACCTGGTACTGGTGGACGAGTAACTTCGGAGAATGCTTTTCCTTGACCGTAGGCAATTAACTGACGATACGGACCAGTTTCTAATGGTGCAATGTCTATTAGTTCTTCTGCTTTTTGCGCCGCACGATTAATTGTACGGTATGCATACGCCCAACTGCGTCCTTCTTTGCCAGTTGGTGTGTTTAATTGTTCGTCACTGCCAGATGTGCTTACATATAAGTTAATAGTACTTGCATAGGTACTAGCATCAACATAGTATTTTGTTGCGGCTTGTAAATCGTCTACACCATTAGGCGTACCACGTCCTGCTAGTTCGCCTGGATGATCGCTTAGATATAACTTGTCAAGCATAGTACGGTTAGCAGTACTGCCGCCGCGTGTAATTACATCACTGGTTCTCGGTGCTTGACTACCGCTAGCACCTGCAGGTACATTTAAATAACCCTGCATTGTGTCGCCTGTAATGTTTACGAACTTAGCATCAACGTAGCCTTTGTTAACTGCAAACGTGTCCCCGCTTACACCACCTGCTGGAAAATCTGCTGGTGGGAAATGTGCGGCATTAAATTGTCCAACTGCTAGAGCAAACTCACTGTCGTTAGTGGGAGAAAATACATTACCTATCATTTGCCCTGAAGCATTTAAACCAAATTGTAATTTTGGTAGAGCATCATCTTGGACACGAGAACTTAATGAACTAATAACAATATTACCAGCATTAGAACCTGTGCTAGGTTGTTGAATTTGTACACCAGTTCCTGCTACAATGTCTTTAAGAACTAGAGCATTACCTCCGTCATTAACAACAGGTACTTTGCCTCCCTGGCCCAAAAGAGTATTTGGTGTATCTGCTAAATCGGTAAAGGCAATTTGTCCGCCTAATCCGAATACAGCATATAGTTCTTGAAAGTTTTCGTTGGTTTTTCTAAACGATTCACGAATACTATCACCGGTCCCGTCATTACCTTCGATACCGATATCTATAATTTTTCTTGACATTGATTTGCTCCAAAAGACTTTGTCCAAATATTTATCCAAGATTTTTATAATCTTAATGTAAATATAGTATGTTCATACGCATAGACAAGGTAAAAACACAACATACAAGAAAAAGTAAACTAGGTGCAGAACATTCTTACGTTAGGGAATGTTCTGTGGTTGTACTACGTTGCGATAACTGTAGTGAAATTTTTACTAGACCTAAAGGCAGTATGGATCCTAAACGATTAAACAATCGTTATTTCCATGTTTGCAGTAATTGTGATGCCAAACGTTTTGCACAGCACAAAGGTATTGAGAAGAAACAGATATGGGA
>JACCDG011218407.1_pt1 | contig 15146 bp, 8 predicted proteins | sample 7442471 | NCBI WGS metagenome assembly JACCDG01 (sample SAMN15323444, study PRJNA562643) | freshwater metagenome | isolation source: river surface water | place: USA:Blue River Watershed | collected 2017-08-17
ACCTTCAAGTGCTTCACGAAGACAATCATCTCATCGTAGTCAATAAGCGCGTTGGTGATATCGTTCAAGGAGATAAAACGGGAGACAAACCACTTAGCGAAATTGTCAAAGAATACATAAAAGCAAAATACAACAAACCGGGAGAAGTGTTTTTAGGCGTAGTGCATCGTTTGGATAGACCCACAACTGGTATCGTAATTTTTGCAAGAACGAGTAAAGCGTTGTCCAGAATGAATGAGCTTTTTAGTAATCGAGAAACTCAAAAAACCTATTGGGCTGTTGTAAAAAACAAACCTGAAAAATCTCAAGACAAGCTAGTTCATTACCTCAAAAGGAATGAAAAAAATAATACTTCCAAAGCACACTTAAAAGAAGTACCTGATAGTAAATTAGCTAGTTTGGATTACCAAATTATTAAAGAGTTAACCAATTATACCGCTTTAGAAATTCATCTTCATACAGGAAGACATCACCAAATTAGAGCGCAATTGGCTGCAATTGGTTCTCCTATTAAAGGGGATTTGAAATACGGTTTTGACCGAAGTAACCCTGATGGAGGAATTCATTTACATGCCAGAAAACTGAGTTTTACTCACCCTGTTTCCAAAGAAGCTTTAACCATAATTGCTCCTACTCCCGATGATGTTATTTGGAATGCCATTTAATTTTAATCACTAAATGGTATTTTATTCCATTTTAAAATTTAAATTGCATAGCATTTTAAGTAGTATTGAAACATGAATTACAAAAGCAACATTGGTTACCGCAAAGAAATTCTGACTCGTTTGTTGAGTACTATCATTTCGTATGAAAATGAAATTGTAAAGGCATTACAAGAGGATTTTAGCAAGCCTGCTTTTGAATCTGTAGTTACCGAAACGAGTTATGTTATCTCTGATTTAAAATACACTATTAAAAATTTATCCCGTTGGGCAAAACCAAAAAAAGTTTTCCCTTTTGTATTAAACATTCCTTCTTCAGATACCATTTACAAAGAACCCTACGGAAAAGTATTAGTAATTGCACCTTGGAATTACCCTTTTCAATTGGCACTTTGTCCTTTAATAGCAGCTGTTGCAGCAGGAAATCAAATAGTTTTAAAACCTTCAGAGTTAACACCCAAAACCGCCGAAATTATCGAAACTATCCTTAGTAAAACGTTCCCAACCCATCATGTGGAAGTAGTACAAGGTGGTGTTGAAATAACAAGTCGTTTACTAGAACAACGTTGGGATTATATTTTCTTTACGGGTAGTGTAGCAGTTGGTAAAATCATTGCAAAAGCAGCTGCGAAAAACTTAACTCCCGTTACTTTAGAATTAGGAGGTAAAAACCCTTGTATTGTTGATGAAACCGCTAATTTAAGATTGGCAGCCAAACGAATCGTTTGGGGAAAATTCATCAATGCTGGACAAACTTGTATAGCACCGGATTATATTTTGGTTCATAAAAATAGTAAATCGTATTTTATCCAATTTTTAAAAGAGGAGATTACCAAAGCTTATGGTGAAAATCCTGAACTTTCTCCAGATTTTGCTCGAATAATCAATACTAAAAACTGGTCCCGTTTAGTCGAAATGATTGAGGATACTAAAGTTCTTTTTGGTGGTAAATACACTAGTGAAACCCATTACATCTCTCCTACTCTAATTGAGGAAAATAATATTGATAGTTTAATTATGCAGGATGAGATATTTGGTCCATTATTACCCATTCTGACCTATGAAGAGGAAACTGAAATCGATAGTATTATTTCAAAATACGAAAAACCTTTGGCTTTGTATATTTTCAGCGAGAGAAGATCATTCTGTAACAACATAATTGCTACACATTCTTTTGGAGGAGGCTGTATTAACGACACTATGATTCATTTCTCTAATAAGCAATTGCCTTTTGGAGGTGTTGGAAATAGTGGCATTGGGGCTTACCATGGAAAGTTAAGTTTTGATATTTTTTCGCACCATAAGGGAGTAGTCAAAAAAGCAACTTGGATAGACTTACCGTTACGATATGCACCTTATAAAGATAAATTAGCATCAGTAAAGAAAATATTAAATTGGCTGTAAGCCAAAAAATAATCAATGAATTAACTAAAGAATGGAAACAATCAATCAAAAAATTGCACACTTACAAGCAAATGGGTACGAATTAAAATTTGAAGAGGTATTCAATAAAGCTTTTGAAAACTATAAAAAAATAGCACTTTATGCAGGTTTAGCTATTTTGGTTTTTGGTTTTCTTTTCATTTTTCTTGCGGCTATTGGAGTAGTTAGTTTTGTAGGCGCGGAGCATTTGAATGAAAATACGATAAAACAATTTGAAGCTAAAATGCTAAAACAAGAATACCTTGGTTACCAATTTATAGCTGTATTAGCTATCAATAGCCTTTTTAGCCCAATTAGTGCAGGCTTTTTAAAAATGGCTGAATCTGCTGATAAAGACGTGGAATTTAAAATGCGTCAATTTTTCTCTTTTTACAAATGGACGTATTTCAAAGAATTATTTGTTGCTACTTTTATCATTACTCTTTTGAGTACTGGAATCGATAGTGCATTAACTTTCTATAAAATTCCTGTATTAGGAGGAATTATTTCTTTCGCAATCGGAATATTTACTGTTTTGAGTACCCCTTTAATTATTTTTGGCAAACAAAAAGCGATTGCAGCTATAAAAGCAAGTATCAGTTTAACTAGCTCACAATTTCTAATGCTATTTCTACTTTTATTTGTTGCCTTTTTAGGATCATTAGTAGGTTTGATTGGCTTTTGCATCGGTGTTCTTTTTACTATACCTTTCAATATGTCAATGCAATACGCTATCTATGATACAGTTATTGGTATCGAAAATGAAGAAATTGTTGTTCCCGAATCAGAAGAAAACTAACCCAACCAACCGTCTCTATCTAAACTTCGGTATTGTATCGCTTCGGCAATATGATGGGATGCTACTTTTTCAGTAGCTTCTAAATCAGCAATTGTTCGGGCTACTTTCAAAATTCGGTCATACGCTCGAGCGGAAAGATTCAATCGTTCCATTGCGTTTTTCAGTAATTCTTTAGAAGGTTCATCCAATGCACAAAATTCTCTAATCTGTTTGGTACTCATTTGAGCATTGTAATGAATGGTTGTAATCAATTCAAAACGAGCCGACTGTATTTCGCGAGCATTAGTTACTCTTTTCCTAATATCGACACTACTTTCTGCTTTTCTGTCGTCTGATAATTTATCAAATGGAACGGGTGTTACTTCAATATGAATGTCAATTCGGTCTAATAATGGTCCGGATATTTTATTCATATACCGTTGCATTTCGTGGGGAGAAGAAGTTTGAGGAGCATCCGGATCATTGAAAAAACCACTCGGACTCGGATTCATACTCGCTACCAACATAAACGAAGATGGATAGGTAACCGTGAATTTAGCTCGTGAAATAGTCACTTCTCTGTCTTCTAAAGGTTGTCGCATTACTTCGAGTACATCGCGCTTAAACTCTGGCAATTCATCCAAGAAAAGAACCCCATTATGTGCCATCGAAATCTCTCCAGGCTGTGGATAACTCCCGCCGCCGACAAGAGCCACGTTTGAGATCGTATGGTGCGGACTACGAAACGGACGCTGGTTCATCAACCCAACTTCTTTTAATTTTCCAGCAACACTATGAATTTTAGTAGTTTCTAAAGCTTCGCGCAAAGTCATGGGTGGTAAAATACTCGGTAATCGTTTGGCCAACATAGTTTTTCCAGCGCCTGGTGGCCCAATCAAAATGATATTATGCCCACCCGCTGCAGCAATCTCCATACAACGTTTAATACTCTCTTGCCCTTTCACATCCGAAAAATCAAACTCTGGAAAATCTAAAGTTTTATAAAATTCGGCTCTAGTATCAATTGTAGTGGGTTCTATAGTTCCTTTGCCTTCAAAAAAATCAATTACTTCTTGGAGATTTTCCACACCATACACGTCTAAGTCAGAGACAATAGCGGCTTCTTTTACATTTTGCTTGGGCAAAAAGAATCCTTTAAATCCTTCTTCCTTGGCTTTTATTGCTATAGGCAGGGCACCTCGAATAGGCTGTAAACTTCCATCAAGAGACAATTCGCCCATAATTATGTACCGCTCAATTTCATCTCCTTTAATTTGAGAGGAGGCGATTAGAATCCCAATAGCTAAAGTCAAATCATAAGCAGAACCTTCTTTGCGCAAATCGGCAGGAGCCATATTAATGGTAATTTTTTTTCCTGGTAAAGCATAACCATTATTCTTCAATGCAGCAGCAATTCGATAACTACTTTCTTTAATGGCATTATCAGGTAAACCTACTAAATGGTAGCCTATTCCTTTGTCTATATTTACTTCAACTGTAATCGTAGTTGCTTCAACCCCAAAAACAGCACTTCCAAAAACTTTTGTCAACATATAAAATCAATCTTTTTTCTAAAAATAAATAAAAAGCTGATACGTTTAGTAAAAAAATCGATTTATATTTTAAATTTTACTTATAATTTAAAATATAATTACGTAGTAGTTCAAACGAATGTTAAAATTTAATATGAATCCGAATTAATTCTAATTATTATTACATTTAAACAATATTTAAAAATTTGTTATGAAAAAAATATTCCTTTTACTCTTTTTGTTATTAATAACAAACAAAACATTTTCACAAATTTATTTTCCTAATAATGAAAGTGTTCAAAACAGAAATCAAAATTTTACTGCATTTATCAATGCAAAAATCTATGTTACACCCACTCAAATAATCAACAAAGGAACACTTTTAATTCAAAAGGGGAAAGTAATTAGTGCAGGAACAACAATTCCTATTCCTAAAAACACAATTGTGGTTAATTTGGACGGTAAAACAATTTATCCTTCATTTATAGATTTATACACCAGTTTTGGTATTGAAAAACCAAAAAGTACTTCTCCAATGTCAAGAGGCCAATTGTATGATACAAAACGAGCAGGGTATTATTGGAATGAAAATATTCGTTCTGAAGTGAATGCTTTTGAGAATTACAAATACGACACATCAAAAGCCGAAGAATTTCTAAAATCTGGATTTGGTGTTGTAGGTACACACGTTCAAGATGGTATTGCAAGAGGTACAGGAACTTTAATAGCATTAAACAATTTTGACAATAGCAAACGTCTATTAGCTAATAAAATTACCAATCATTTTGGATTTACACGAAGTGCATTAACTACACAATCATATCCAAGTTCATTAATGGGAATGATGGCACTAATTCGTCAAATGTATTTTGATATGGATTGGTACAAAAAAGGAAATTCAGAAACCAAAGACATTTCACTTGAAGCTTTAATTGAGAATCAAAATTTAGTTCAGTTATTTGCCTCTGAAGACAAATTAAATAGTTTACGTGCTTCAAAAATTGCAAAAGAATTTGGCATCAACTATATTCTAAAAGGAAGCGGAAATGAATTTGAACGAATAGACGAAATTAAAAAAACGAATGCTAAATTTATCATTCCTGTCAACTTCCCTGAAGCGTATGATGTATCTGATCCAATTCAGGCCAATCAAATGGAATTAAAAGATTTTCGCTTTTGGAACCAAGCACCTACTAACCCAAAAGTATTAGCTGATAACGGAATCGTATTTGCATTAACCACCGATAATTTAAAGAAAACAGAGAATTTCAGAACCAATTTGCTAAAAGCGGTTCAATATGGTTTTAATGCAACAAAAGCTTTAGAAGCGTTGACAACAATTCCTGCTTCAATTATTGGTAAAAGCAATGAAATTGGAACATTGAACAACGGTAGCTACGCCAATTTCATCATCACTTCAGGTGATTATTTTGACAAAAAAACAGTTATCTATGAAAACTGGGTACAAGGAAGTCGCTTTGTAGTCAATGATATGACTACAAAAGACATTCGCGGCAATTATGATTTAGTCATTAATAATGAAACTTTTAAATGGAAGATTAGTGGCGAAATGACGAGTCCAAAGTCAGAGATTACAACTGCTGATAATAAAAAATTAAATTCCAAAATCACAATTGCTAATCAATGGTTGACTACTATTATTAAACCATCCGATTCATTAAAAACTAATTTTACTAGACTTAGTACTTATTTAAGATCAACACCTAATTTAGGAGGAAAAGCAATTATTAAAGATGGAAAAGAAGTGAGCTGGACAGCAACTAAAACATCCGAATTCAAAGCTGATCCAGAAGATAAAAAAGAAGAAAAATTAAATCCAGTTCAACCTGTCACTTTCCCGAATGTAGCTTTTGGTAACGAACAAAAATTAGCAACTCAAAATTTATTGTTTAAAAATGCTACTATCTGGACTAATGAAAAGGAAGGTATTTTAGAAAATACCGATGTATTAATTAAAGAAGGAAAAATAGCTGCTATTGGAAAAAATCTTTCTGACCCAAAAGCAACAGTTATTGATGCTAAAGGCAAACATCTTACTAGTGGTATTATTGATGAACATTCACATATTGCTATTTCTAGAGGAGTTAACGAAGGAGGACACAATTCAAGTGCAGAGGTAACTATACAAGATGTAGTCAATTCAGAAGATCCTAATATTTATAGAGATTTAGCAGGTGGAGTAACAATTTCTCAATTGCTACACGGTTCTGCAAACCCTATCGGAGGACGTTCGGCTATTGTGAAATGGAAATGGGGACTTTCGCCAGACGAAATGTTATACAAAAACCAACCAAAATTCATCAAATTTGCTTTGGGAGAAAATGTAAAACAATCGAATTGGGGCAATATCAACCCTACCCGATTCCCTCAAACAAGAATGGGTGTTGAACAAGTTTTTACCGATTACTTCCAACGCGCAAAAGAATACGATTTGGCTTGGAAAAACTACAATAGTTCTAAAAAAGGAAAAGCACCAAGAGTAGACCTAGAATTACAAACTTTGGCTGAAATATTGAATCAAGAACGTTTTATCACGTGTCACTCTTATGTACAATCTGAAATTTTAATGTTGATGAATGTAGCCGAAAAATTTAATTTTAGAGTAAACACTTTTACTCATATTTTAGAAGGATACAAAGTAGCTGATAAAATGAAAGAACACGGTGTAGGTGCGTCTACATTTTCGGATTGGTGGGCATATAAATTCGAAGTAAATGACGCTATCCCGTTCAATGGACCTATTATGCATAATAAAGGTATTGTTGTAGCCTATAATTCAGACGATGCAGAAATGTCAAGACGATTGAATCAAGAAGCTGCTAAAGCGGTAAAATATGGCAATATCTCTGAAGAAGAAGCTTGGAAATTTGTCACATTAAATCCAGCAAAACTATTGCATATCGATGACAAAGTAGGAAGTATAAAAATTGGTAAGGATGCCGATGTGGTGCTTTGGAATACCAATCCTTTATCTATTTATGCTAAAGCTGAAAAAACAATTATTGAAGGTGTAGTTTACTTTGATTCACAAAGAGATGAAGAACAACGAAAAGCGATTGCCAAAGAAAGAAGTGTTTTAATTGGTCAATTATTAGAAGAGAAAAACAAAGGAATGATTACACAAGAACCTAAAAAAGCAGAACGAACAGAATACCATTGTGACACAATGGAATACTAATTTAGGTTCATTTATTCATTTAAATTAATTATTACAATTATGATACATAAAAAAATAGTTTACTTAACAATAGCCCTAGGACTATCATTGGTAAGTACAGCACAACAAACTCCAGCACCAAAACAACAAAAATCCGTATTGATTATAAATGCGAAAGCACACATTGGAAACGGAACCGTTTTAGATAATAGTGCTATTGGTTTTAAAAACGGAAAAATTGATTTAGTATCCAATGATAAGAATATTGCCATTTCAAACTATGAAACCGTAATTGATGCCAAAGGCAAGGAAGTCTATCCTGGATTTATTGCGCCTAACTCTACTCTTGGATTAGTCGAAATAGATGCTGTAAAATCGTCTGACGACGAATCTGAAATAGGAACCTATAATCCACATGTTAGAAGTTTGATTGCTTATACAGCTGATTCAAAAGTTATTGAAACGGTAAGACCTAACGGAATTTTAATGGCGCAAATTACTCCTAGAGGTGGAATAATTTCTGGAACTTCATCAATTGTACAATTAGATGCTTGGCATTGGAGTGATGCTGTGGTGAAAGAAAATGATGGAATTCATATGGAATTTCCTTCTAGTTTTAAACGAAGTGGCTCTTGGTTTGAACCTGGTACTATTGAAGCTAATAAAGAATATACAAACCAAATTCAAGAAATAAATACATTTTTCACTAATGCAAAAGCATACAATACTACTCCCGCTAAAGAGCGAAATTTAATTTTTGAAGCTACTAAAGGACTATTTAACGGTGAACAAACTTTATTTATTCATGCTGGTGAAGAAAAACAAATGATAGATGCAATTCAACTAGCCAAAAACAATGGTATTGAGAAAATTGTAATTGTTGGCGGATATGAAGCTTATAAAATTGGAAATTATCTTAAAGACAATCACATAGGAGTTTTGCTAAAACGCGTTCATGAAATGCCTGAAAATGATGACGATGATGTTGACTTACCATTTAAACTAGCTAAATTACTTACTGACCAGGGAGTTGTAGTGGGTTTAGAAAATAGCGGAGCACATGAACGAATGGGAACAAGAAATTTACCTTTTCTTGCTGGTACTTGTGCAGCTTATGGATTAGGAAAAGAACAAGCCTTACAATTGATCACTTCAAATACTGCTAAAATACTGGGTATTGACACTTTTTGCGGAACATTAGAAGTTGGGAAAGATGCTACTTTATTTATTTCAGAGGGAGATGCTTTAGACATGAGAACAAATAAACTCACCACTGCTTTCATTCAAGGAAGATCAATTAGTTTAGAAACACATCAAACTAAATTAAATGATCGGTATAAAACCAAATTCAACCAAAAATAATCTTCTTTAATTACTCATAAGATTAAAAAGGCCAATTACTAGTTGTAATTGGCCTTTTTAAATTACTAAACAGCTGAAAAAACTACTTATTTACTTATAAACATGAAAAATAAGATTATCAAATTCAAAATATCAGTTTAAAATTACGTTAAACCCTAAAAAATTACAGGTGTAATTTAATTATTTCATAAAAATTTATAATTACCCCCTATTTTTTTATGGGTCAATGTGATATTTTTATACTTTTATCAAAAATTTAAAATTAAAAGTTATGCGTAAAATTGTTTTAAGTGTGATTCTGATCACTGTTTTGGGACTTACTTTTTTCTCAAATTATTTTGTTGTTGAGTCAGCAAAACTAGGGGCTCATATTGTTGAATTAAAATTAGATACCGGAGACACAGCATGGATGATTGTTGCATCTGCTTTGGTATTAATTATGACTCCTGCATTAGGGTTTTTCTACGGAGGAATGGTAGGAAAGAAAAATGTAATTAGTACGATGTTACAAAGTTTTATGGCTATGGTAATCGTAACTGTATTGTGGGTACTAGTTGGATTTGGATTATGCTTTGGACCATCTATAGGAGGAATCATTGGAGATCCTACTTCAAATATGTTATTTAATGGAGTAAGCGCTAATACAGCTTGGGAACTAGCACCAACTATTCCTTTGCTTTTATTTGCTTTCTTTCAGGCTAAATTTGCCATCATCACACCAGCATTAATTACAGGAGCTTTTGCAGAGCGTATTCGTTTCTGGGCTTACTTATTATTTATGGTGTTATTTATATTAGTAATTTATGCTCCATTGTGCCACATGACTTGGCATCCTGATGGATTATTCTTCAAAATGGGAGTTCTTGACTTCGCTGGTGGAACTGTAGTACACATGAGTGCTGGTTGGGCTGCTTTAGCTGGCGCTATCTTCTTAGGAAAAAGAAAAGTTCAAAAAGTAAACCCAGCTCGTATTACTTATGTATTATTAGGAACTGGTTTATTATGGTTTGGTTGGTTTGGCTTCAATGCAGGATCAGCTGTAGGATCTAACGGACTTGCTGCTCAAGCATTAGGAACTACTACAGTTGCTGCTGCTGCTGCTGCAATGGCTTGGGTATTCTTAGATAAAATTTTAGGTCATAAATTATCTGCAATGGGAGCTTGTATTGGTGCAGTTGTTGGTTTAGTTGCCATCACTCCTGCTGCTGGGTTTGTAAGCATTCCTCACGCAATCACTATAGGTATTATTGCTAGTATCATCAGTAACTTTATGGTAATGAAATTCCCTAAAGGAAAAATTGACGATGCTTTAGATGTATTTGCTTGTCACGGTGTTGGTGGTATGGTAGGTATGTTATTAACAGGGGTATTTGCTTCTAAAGCAATTAACCCAATTGTTGGCGACAATCAAGGATTAATCTTTGGTGATGCTACTTTGTTCTTAACCCAATTAAAAGCACTTGTATTAGTATCTATCTTTGCTTTCTCTGCTTCTTATGCTTTATTCTTTATTGTAAACAAAATTACTCCTCTAAGAGTTAGTGAAGACAAAGAAGAATTAGGATTAGATATTACTCAACACGGAGAATTTCTATAATAGTTACTCCACTTGATATTTTTTTTAAAACACCCTAAATTTTAGGGTGTTTTTTTATACACAAAAAAACCGCAAATTATACAACTTGCGGTTTATCTATTTTAGAGATTCTTTTATTATTTCTTGAAGTTCGAAAGACCTTCTTTTAACCACGATTCATATTCTTCTATACCAACAAAACTAATAGTAGGCTGTTTTGAATTCAAACTAGTTCCTTCTAAATCAGTCAACACATACAAAGGCTGTGTATTCGTTTTGTATTTTGAAATCATAAAATCAGTCCATTTATCACCAATAGTTTCAATACTTGCTCCTGTTGTTTTAGAAATTAACTGTTCGCTTTTAGGCAACTCTCTTTTATCATCAACATACAAAGAAATCACAACTACTTGATTTTTTAAAATTGTCAAAATACGTTCATCAGACCAAACATTATTTTCCATTTTACGACAATTAACACAGGCATGACCCGTAAAGTCCAACATAATCGGCTTGTTTACTGTTTTTGCATAAGCCAATCCTTTGTCATAATCATCAAAAACTACAATTTGATGCGGTCCGAGTTTAGCTCCCTCTGGCAAAGTTGAAACAGATGAACTAGAATTAACCGAGCTTGCTCCTATTCCTAAAGGACTTTCACTGTATTCCATTGGTGGCGGAAAAGCATTGATTAGTTGCAAAGGCGCTCCCCACAATCCCGGAATCATATATATCGTAAATGACAACACCACCAAACCTAAAGACAATCGCCCAACTGAAATATGTGTCATCGGACTATCGTGTGGCAACGTAATTTTTCCAAATAAATACAAGGCTAACGTACCAAAAATAGCAATCCAAATAGCTAAAAACACTTCTCTTTCTAGCAAATGTAATTGTAAAACCAAATCGGCATTGGATAAGAATTTAAAGGCTAAAGCCAATTCTAAAAAGCCTAAAACTACTTTAACCGTATTCAACCATCCTCCTGATTTTGGTAACGAATTTAACCAGCCCGGAAATAGTGCAAACAACATAAACGGCAAGGCTAATGCCAATGAAAATCCTAACATTCCAACAATTGGAGCAATTCCGCCTTTAGAAGCCGCTTGTACTAATAAGGTTCCTACAATAGGACCTGTACATGAAAAAGAAACGATTGCTAACGCCAAAGCCATGAACAAAATACCTATCATACCTCCTCTATCGGCTTGACTATCGACTTTATTTGCCCAAGAATTAGGCAACATAATTTCAAAAGCTCCTAAAAATGAAGCAGCAAAAACTACTAACAAAATAAAGAAAAACAAATTGAACCAAACATTAGTTGAAAGTGCATTCAAGGCATCAGCTCCAAAAAGCCAAGTTACCAAAACCCCTAACAATACATAAATCACAATAATCGAAACCCCATAAAAAATAGCATTTCGAACGCCAGCGCCCTTTGACTTACTTTGTTTGGTAAAAAAACTTACCGTCATTGGAATCATAGGGAACACACAAGGAGTTAATAAAGCTGCGAATCCAGAGAAAAATGCAATAATAAAAATGGAAAGCAATCCTTTTTCTGGTTCTGTTACAGGTGTTGTTGCAGTAGATTGAACAGTTGCTGAATTTTCTTTATTTACAACTTCATCTGACGCAACAACAGCTGTTGTTTTTACCGAATCCTGAACTGACACAACATTTTCAACCTCTTTTGATTGAGAAGGAATTACGAATGTAAAATTCTTTTCTAAATTGATACAAGCGTCTTTACACACTTGATAATTCAAACTTACTTCTACTTTTGCGAGTTTCGGATTTATCACATGAATCTCTTGTATCAATTGCGCTTTTTTCTCAAAAAAAGTTTCATTGACTTCAAATATATCATTGTAAGCCGTTTTCGTTTTACTTTCTTTTGTTTTGCCAATCAATTCAAAATTGCCTTTTTGATTTTTAAAAAGCACTTCCAATGGCAGCGAACCTCCTTCAGCTGTGAATTGCGAATACAAATGCCAACCAGTATCAATCACTCCATTAAAAGTAAGCACATAGTATCCATCTGATTTTTTCTCAATTTGAGTGGTCCATTTTACTGGATTCAACAGCTGTGCATTTCCTTTGGCGAAAGCCAATACCATCACTAATAAAACAACTATTTTTTTCATTATTCGATTGCTATTTTTAGTATTTTTTTTGTTTTTGAATCTATTTTAAATCGTTCGTCTTGTCTAATTCCAACAACCCAAACTACTTGACTTTCAGAACACAAAAGCCAAACATTTTCTTTCTCAATCAAGGACAACTTTTCATCTTTGAATAATTTACTCACTTTTTTTGACTTCCCTCCCATTCCAAACGGTTGAAAAACATCACCCTCGTTCCAACGACGCAAAACCAGTGGAAATTGTAATTTATCTTGGTCAACAAATATAGCTGAATTTGATGTAGCACTTATCTCAGTTACATTGGAAAACAGCATATTTAAGGGAAAATTAACTTTCGATTCAATCGATTCAATTAAGAACTCTTGCTTATCTGTTGCTAATTTTAAAGGACTTAAAATCAAATAATCTCGATCTTTTATTAGTCTAAACTGAGGTGCAAAAACTTGTTTACCTGACTGATTGGTTACCAAATCATAAATATCTTCCCAGGCAGTAAAACCAAATTCTGTCAGCCATTGGTACAAATACGAAGTATAATTAGGCAGTTTTAAAAGTTGATTGATATCAAAATAAATGTCACCATCTTTTTCTTTTGCTACTTGTTGGTACACCATAATAGCAGCATCAGCTACCAATTCTTGAGATTCTTGCAAATACGTCTGTGTCTTTTCAAAAGAATTCATGAAATTAGGATTCAACTCTTTCAAAACAGGAATCAAATGATGGCGAATTTTATTTCGCAAGTATTTATCTGAAGTATTGCTACTATCTTCACGCCAAACCAACTTATTTTGGGTAGCATATTCTTCAATCTCTTGTCTGGTAAAAGGAAGTAAAGGACGAATTACGATATCATTTTGAGCAGGGATTCCAGTTAACCCATCCAAACCAGTTCCTCGCGAAAGATTGATTAAAAAGGTTTCCAGATTATCATCCGCGTGATGAGCTGTCAAAACATAATCTCCTTTTTGAATTTCGAGTTGCTCGTAAAACCAACTGTAACGCAACTCTCTTGCAGCCAGCTGGGTTGATAATTTGTAATCTTTAGCGAAAGCCTCTGTATCAAATTGCGTAAACGAGAACGAAATCCCATTTTGGCTTGTGTATTCTTGAATAAATTGCTGGTCACCAAAACTTTCCACACCACGCAACTGAAAGTTACAATGCAACACCACAATTTCATAGTCCAATTGCTGAAAAAGGTGTACTAAAACCATACTATCCAATCCCCCGCTAACAGCAAGTAAGAGTTTCTTACCTTCTAAAAAAGGAAATTGGTTGGATAAATGATTTTGGAATTGTTTCAACATGCTCAAAAGTAATTAATTCATAGCAATTTAACACAACACTTCGTGCATCGCTTTGGCTTTAAGCAAACATTCTTCGTACTCTTTTTCAGGATTAGACAACGAAGTAATCGCACTTCCTACTGAAAAGGAAACGTATTTTTTTTCTTGGTTATACAAAATACTTCGAATGACTACATTAAAATCAAAATTACCATCTGGGCTAAAATAGCCAATAGCACCGCTATACAATCCCCTTTTAGTTTCTTCCAATTCGTCAATAATTTTCATTACCGAAATCTTGGGAGCTCCTGTCATGCTTCCCATAGGAAAAGTTAGTTTCAAAACATCAATTAACGAATGCTTATTATCTAATTTTGAGGTGATTGTAGAAATCATTTGATGTACTTGTTGAAAAGAATAAATTCCGCACAACTCCTGAACTTTTACCGTTCCCTTTTGGGCAGTTCGAGATAAATCATTCCGAACTAAATCCGTAATCATAATATTTTCAGCGCGTTCTTTTGGATCAGACGCTAAATTTTCTTTTGATTTTTCATCTTCTTTAGGGTCTGAAAAACGTTTTGCGGTTCCTTTAATCGGTTGCGAAATTAAATTTTCACCTTCCTTTCTCAAATAACGTTCAGGTGTGGCGGAAAGTAAAAACTGTTTGTTATTCTTAAAAAAAACAGCAAAAGGAGTTTGAGAAATGGTATTTAGTCTTTTAAATTTTTCAAGTGGATTAATTGTAGTATTCTCAGCATAAAATTCCATACAAAAATTAGCTTCGTATACATCGCCACGATGTAAATGTTCTAAAAGTGCATTTACCTTTTCAACATATTTTTCTTTTGAAATACGGGCTTGAACTGCTATACTTTCGCTCTCTGAAAAATCGACACTAACCCTATTCGTAATTGCATCAAAATCTGTTTCTACCTCATCATCACATAAATTCAGGTATTGGATTGTGAGTTGATTTCCTTTCAAGAGAAACAATTTCTTGGGTTGAAAAAAGAACAAATCAGGAAATGCTAATCCATCAAAATTATCAGATTGTAAATCTTCGCTATCATTCTTTAAATCATACGATAAATAGCCAAACAGCCAATCTTTAGTCGTTTGCTGGTATTGCTGTAAATCCTCAAACGCATTGTGATAATCGGTCTGAATCAATGTAAAAGCATCTACTGCTAG
>JACCDG010526332.1_pt1 | contig 15139 bp, 8 predicted proteins | sample 7442471 | NCBI WGS metagenome assembly JACCDG01 (sample SAMN15323444, study PRJNA562643) | freshwater metagenome | isolation source: river surface water | place: USA:Blue River Watershed | collected 2017-08-17
CTCCAAAGCACGATGTCGACACGTTCACCGGCCAACTCGGTGGTCACACCATTGACCCGTGTGCCGCGAACGCCCACACAAGTTCCAATGAGGTCTACCCGCTTGTCGTGTGACAGCACAGCAATCTTGGCGCGTGAACCTGGGTCACGTGCGCAAGATTTGATTTCCAACAAGCCTTGCTCAATTTCGGGCACTTCTTGACGGAAAAGTTCAATCATGAACTCAGGCGCAGAGCGCGACAAAATAATGGGCGCACCGCGCAATGTGAGGTCAACTTCCATGATCATGGCGCGCACACGGTCGCCATTGCGAAGGTTCTCTTTGGGAATCATTTCGCTGCGGCGCAGACGGCCTTCTACACGGCCAGATTCCACAATGATGTCGCCCTTGTCCATGCGCTTGACGGTGCCCACCAGGATTTTTTCGCCGCGGGCCATGAATTCATTAAGCAACATTTCGCGTTCGGCATCCCGAATTTTTTGCAAAATGACTTGCTTGGCTGCCATCGCGCCAATTCGACCTATGGGCAAAGACTCAACACCTTCTTCGATGTACTCATCGACTTCGATGTCTGGAATTTGCTCGAGCGCTTCAAACAACAAAATTTCTTGGTCAGGCAGCTGCAAACCCGCTTCATCTGGCACCACGTGCCAACGGCGGAAAGTTTCGTAGTTGCCGCTGTCGCGATCAATGGCAACGCGAATATCGACGTCACCTTCGTAGAGTTTTTTGGTGGCTTGGGCCAATGCAGATTCAACAGCGCCAAAAACGATGTCACGTTCAACATTTTTTTCACGTGAGATGGCTTCGACCAACATCAACAGTTCGCGGTTCATGTGATTACTCTCCTAAGTCTGTTTTGGGCTTGCGGCCCTTGAAATCAACCACAGGCGCAAGTCGCGCCTCTCTTAATTCATCTAACGTAAAGCCAAGTGCCTGAAGTGGCACAGGCGGACGCTTTTTGCTTACGCGTGCGCCTGGTTTTGGCTCAGGTGCGTCGGACCAAACAATCTGCCAGCCTTCGCCGGTTTCTGCTTTTTCCAACGTGCCTCGAAACTTCTTGCGGGTGGCATTGACCAAACCAGCTGCGGCCTCTCCCATGGGGGCCTTGAGCGTGATGTCAATGAGCTCACCTTCAAAACGCGCCAAGTCGCGTTCATTTTTTAACGGACGATCAATACCAGGCGATGACACTTCAAGGCGGCGGTATTCAACGCCGTCAACTTCCAAAGCAAACATCAACTGCCGATTGACCTTTTCACAGTCTTCCACTGTGACAAAAGGAATTTCAAACCGATCAATGCCTTCTTGCCAGGGGTTATCAATGGTGATGCGCAAGAGACCTCCGGCAGAGCGTTCAATCTCTACCAATTCATAGCCCAAACCGGCCACGGTTTCTTCAACAATCTGCTGCAATGCCACGCTTGATATACCTAGTACGAACCCTGCTCATTAATCGATCGACCAAAAAAAACGGGCGGTGAAAACCCGCCCGTTTGGTCGTGAAGCTTGCATTCTAATCCATAAATACTTGATTTGGAACGGTTTTGTTGGAAAAAAGCGCCATTCAGGCCCAGGCCTGATTGAGCTTGGGGACCGCTGAAAGCAATGATTTTGTGTAGGAATCTTGAGGATTGTTCAAAATTTGAGAAGCATCGCCCATTTCTACGATTTTTCCAGCGTGCATCACCGCCACATTGTCGGCCAAATAGGCCACCACACCGATGTTGTGCGTCACAAAAAGGTAGCTCACCCCCAAAGAATCCTGCAATTCGCGCAATAAATTCAGAATTTGTGCCTGAACAGACACATCGAGTGCGGAGGTGGGCTCGTCACACACAATCAATTTGGGCTTCACGGCCAATGCGCGGGCGATGGCAATTCTCTGGCGCTGCCCGCCGGAAAACTCATGGGGGTATCGGTCCAAAGCATCCGCCCTCAACCCCACCTGGTCCATCAGAACTTTCAGGTCAGCGCGTCTTTGATCTGCCGACCAATCGGGATGAAGGCTCTTCATCCCCTCCTCCAAGATTTCCAGAACCCGCATGCGAGGGTTTAAAGAGCCAAAAGGATTTTGAAAAATGATTTGAAGTTGGCGACGGGACTCTTGTAACTCTTGACCTCTTAAGGTGAACAAGTCTTTGCCATTGAGAAAAGCTTGGCCACCAATTTGGGTTTGCGGCGTGAGCAGTTGTAGCAGAGCCTTGCCAATGGTAGTTTTGCCGCAACCGGACTCGCCTACCAGGGCCAATGTCTGGCCCTTTTGAATTTCAAAACTCACCTTGTTAACCGCTTGGAAGATTTTTTTGCCTCCCAGAATACCGCCGCCAAGGTTGTATGCAACGGACAAGTCTTTCACAGAAAGCAAAGCTGAGTGATCGTTTGACAAGGCTTGTGCACGGTCCAGCAATGGCGGCAAACTCGAGGCCTGCAAACCCGCATCATGAAGGCGAACACAGCGCACATGGTGCGTGTCAGTCAATTCAGTCATGGCAACTGCTTTGTCGGTACAAGCCCCTGTTTCATAAGGACAGCGCGGCGCAAATCTACAGCCCTTGAAGGCTTGCGTTAGCGGGGGAACGGTGCCTTGAATGGCGGCCAACTGCCTGCCTCGCAAATCTTCACCAGGCAAAGCTTGCAACAACAATTTGGCATAGGGGTGAGAAGGTCTGACAAAGAAGTCAGCCGCGGAAGCCACTTCCACAATTTGCCCGGCATACATCAAGGCCACTTGGTCTGCCATACCGCTCACCACGGCCAAGTCGTGCGTGATCAACAACATGGCCATGCCACGCTCTTGTTGAAGGCTTTTGAGCAAATCAAGTATTTGGGCTTGAATGGTCACATCCAGCGCTGTGGTGGGCTCATCGGCAATGAGCAAATCGGGCTCGGCTGCCAAGGCAATGGCAATCATGACCCTTTGCAACTGCCCCCCAGACATTTCAAAGGGATAGCTGCCCATGCGTCGCTCAGGTTCTGGCAAGCCCACTTTGGTGAACCACTCAACAGCCCGCGCACGAGCTTGCGCACCCTGCAATTGGGTGTGTTGAAAAATGACCTCCAGAATTTGATCACCCACCGTCATTACAGGGTTCAAACTGCTAGATGGCTCCTGAAAAATAATCGAAATGCGACGCCCTCGAATGGTTCGCATTAGGTTTTCACTCAACTGAAAAACATCGACGTCGCTCAATTGAACTTGGCCACTTTGAATCACTGCATTGTCTGGCAGCAATCGAAGCAAAGACAAAGCTGTCATGGATTTGCCGCAGCCCGACTCTCCCACCAACGCAAAGGTTTGGCCTTTGCTTAAGGTGAGATTCAGTGCATCCACTGCGCGGGCCATGCCCACCTCAGTTTGCAGGTCGACTACCAAATTTTGAACATTCAATTGTGTGCTCATGCGCTGGCTCCTTCGGTGCCAACTTTTGAGTTGGCAGACACTGGCGTGACACTGCGCAAGCGGGTTCGAGGATCGAAGGCATCGCGCACCGCATCGGCCAACAAATTGGCGCTGAGCACAATGAGGAACATGAAGCCAAAGGCCGTGGTCAAAGACCACCAAACCAAGGGCGATTGCGCCAGTTCAGCGCGCGCTGTATTGATCATCACACCAAAGCTGGCAGTTTTGGGATCCACACCCACGCCCACATAGGACAGCACCGCTTCAGCCAATACAAAGCTGGAGAACTGCATGACCGTATTGATCAAAACCAAGTGCATCAAGTTGGGCACGATGTGACGCCACAAAACACGCGGCGTTGAAACACCAAAAGCACGTGCAGATTGAATGTACTCAAGCTCCCGCAATTTCAAAGTTTCGCCTCTCACCAATCGGCACAGTCCTGTAAATGAGGTAATTCCCAAAATAAGACAAAGGAAAAACAAACGAGCATCAGCGCGTTCTAAAGCCGTTTCAAACACGCCTTGGTTTTTATCAATGAACACTTGCAACAACAACACAGACGCTGCAATCAAGAGCACATCGGGAATGGAAGCCAACAAAGTGTAGATGTACTGAATGACCTCATCCACCCAACCCCGTAAATAACCTGCCATAACGCCTAACAACAATGCCAAGGGTAAAACCACCAAGGTGGTAAGCCCACCAATGACAAGCGCTGTGCGTACACTTTTCAGCGCAAAGACCAACACGGAATTGCCAGTGCGGTCGGTTCCAAAAACGTGATACCCCTGTGACAACACTGCAACCCATGTGATGCACAAAACCATGATCGCAAAAGTGAGGGACATGGCGCGCCAAGGCCACTCGGTTTGGCCTGTTTGAAACCGTGCCCATACATCAGAAAAAGTTTGACCCGTTCGAACTTTGGCCCAACATAAACCCAACACAAGCGTCAAGCCAATGATGGCGAGACTCAAACCCAAAGAAGACCAAGATTTGCTTGACACATCGGCTGACAACTCTTGTGTTGGATCGGACAAATGTTGCCCCCCAAAACGCAGTCTTGGATAGTCTCGAACCGATACGCCATCACGCTCAAAAGTTTCTTTTCGAAATCCAACCGCAGACAAAGGCTCTGAGTAACTGCGCTCACGTGCTTTGGCCAACGGCTCAAGCACTTTGTCTAAAACCGAGATGGCTTCACTTGAATACTGAGTAGCTTGGCCAGGCGCTGCTGGAAGCGCCTCTCGATAATGAATGGAGTCTGTGAGGGCCACAACCAAAAAGAAGCCCAACACCATGCTGCTCACCATGGCCACAGGCCGCTGCATGGCTAGGCGCCAATTGGCTCTGAGGTTGCGATCGGAACGCACATGCCAGATGTACCAAAGCACAAACAGCAAGATGCCATAAACAAACAAGTCAGTTAACAAAAATACAGGTTGCATGGTGCGCTTACTGCAAACGAATGCGTGGGTCAGCCAAGGTATAGCTGATGTCGGTCAAAATCAAACCGAGGATGTACAAAAAGGAGCCAATGAACACCATGGCGCGAACAATGGCAAAGTCTTGTCCCGAAATGGCTTCAATCAAATAGCTGCCCAATCCAGGAATGGCAAAGAAAGATTCAGTGATGAGGCTACCCATGAACAACATGGGAATGACGGCCACCGAAGCGCTCAAAATGGGGATGAGCGCATTGCGAAGCACATGGCTTAACATCACCCTGGCCTCAGACAAGCCTTTTGATCGCGCAGTGCGCACATAGTCTTTGCCAATTTCTTCCATGAACAAGGTGCGGTTGAACCTCACCTCGCCTCCTAAGCGAGCCAAAATGCCCACAGCGATGGGCAAAACTAAAAATCGCCAAGCATCCAAGCCTGGCGCAAAGCCAGACACGGGCATCAGCTGCAAAACTCGCGAGAACATGAACTGCCCTATCACGATGAAAAAAAGTGAGGATATCGACATGAACACCACACACAGAACAGTGCCCCAAAAGTCCAGATAAGTGCCTCGAAAAAACGCAAGCCCCAAAGCCAACACCACTGAAATACCCAAGCCCACCACAAAGGTTGGGAGCGCCAGTGCAATGGAAGGCCCGGCGCGCCGAACAATTTCAGACGCAATGTCGCGGCCACTGTCGGCACGGCCAAAGTCAAAGGCAAACATGCGCAGCGAGCTGTCTAAAAACAAGGTGTTGGTCAGCTGAGCAATGCCCTGCTCTTTTTCATTGAAAAACAAAGGTCTGTCGTAGCCTCGCTCAGCCTTCCACTTCTCAATGGCATCGGGCGTGACGCGCTTGCCACCCAGTTGCATGCGCGCCATGTCATCGGGTGTATTCACCTTGAAGAACAACACAAAGGTGAGCAAATTGATGCCAATCAAAATGGCAAAACCATAGGCCAATTTACGGCTTAAAAATCTGAGCATCACAGCCTCCTTTGTGCATGTGAAGTGCCTTGAACGGCTTGTTGCGATTGACGCCTGCGCCAGGCTCGCCATGCCGGCCAAGCCACCGCCAAAAGCAACAGGGGCAACATGGCCACAGGCCACCAAATGCCTTGATTCCACTCTTTGATTTTGCTGCTTCGAAGTTGCGTATCAATGCGCAGGTAGGGCAAGACATCGCGAATGATGTTGGAAGGTTTGCCGTTGCTCACCCATTGGTGATAAGCCCCCCCAAACTCCTCAGACCAACCGTACAGCATGGGTAACTCGTCTTGGGTGATGGCAATCATTTTGCCAATCAGGGCGGCACGCTCGGGCGTGTCGTCCAAGTCTTTCATGCGATCAAACAATTGGTCAAATTCTGCATTGGCATAGTTGCTTGAATTTTCACCATCGAACTTGGCCTTTGAATTGGGGCCATACAGCAAGAACAAAAAGTTTTCCGGATCGGGATAGTCAGCCAACCATCCCCAGAAAAAGAACTGCGCAGAACCCTTTCGCATTTTGTCCTGAAAGCGGTTGTAGTCGGTGTTTCTAATTTCAATTTGAATATTGAGCTTGGCAAATTGCTTGGCCACCCAATCTAGTCTGGCCTTGTAGCCAGGGCCAACGCCTTGGGTGTCGTAATTCAAAATCAGTGGCTGGCCCGTTTTGGCATCGCGGCCATTGGGATAACCCGCTTCAACCATCAATTTCTTGGCCGCCTCAATCGATTTGCGCTTGTATTTGCCATCCGGCAATTTGTCATATACAACAGGGTTGGGCTGAGACAAATTGTTGCCGAACAAACCAGGCACCACCACACTGTGGTTCACTTGCGCGAGATCGTCTTCAAAGATAGAAACATACTCTTCAAAATCAAACGCAATGGCCAAGGCTTGTCGAAGTTTCTTGTTTCTGATTTTCTCTTCAGGTGTTTTGCCAAGCCCCACCACAGGGTCTAACCAGTTGAATCCAAAGTGCCAGAAGCCCACTTGAATGGTACTGGGCAATTGTATTTTTCGTTCGAGTAACTCTTTGGCGCGGCCTGTACCATCTTGAATGGACACTTGATATCCAATGCCAGGCTCACCGCGCTCAAGTTGCGGCATGTCGTAATAACCTTGAATGAATTTGGTGGCCAAGGCGGTGGATTCTTTTTCAATCACAGAGACCACTTTGTCGACAAACGGCGTCTTCTTGCCACAATCTTTTAACAAGCCTTTTTCTTCGTCGCCAGGGGCGCCCTCACAAGGATAAGGCACACCTCTGTAGTTGGGATTTCGAACCAACTCCATGCGCGCGTTGGGAATGTATTCGGTCAACATATAAGGACCAGAACCCACCGGCCAGGTGTCTGCATTGAGGTTGCGCCGAGACATGCCATCTTGTGAATAAAACGCATCAACCTCCCAGGGGATGGGCGCGAAAAAAGTCATGGCCAGCCAATATTTAAATTGGGGGTACTTGCCCACCACCCGAATTTTCAAAGTGTGCGCATCAAGCACTTCTACGCCAGATAGCGCGTGCTCACGAAAGTCCAGCCAAGGCAAATGTCCTAAGGGGCCAACTTCACGTGCAGACTTGCCTTGTTTGAGTTGCTCATTGACACTTTTGATGTGCTTGCCGTAATCGGCCAAGCCCACAATTTTTTCAGACAAGAAACCGAATGATGGCGACTTTACACGGGGCGTGGCCAAGCGCTTGATGGCATAGGCATAGTCCTCGGCCAGCAACTCTCGCGTGCCCATGTGTTCAAAATCGTAAGGGCGTCGCTTTCCTTCAATCTCGGAATCAGTCAATGCCAAATAACGATGTTTGCCATCTGTTGTTTTGGCAAAAGCCGGATGGGGCTGGTACATGATGCCCGGCTGAATTTTCAGCTCGAACACACTCTCTGTAATTTGATCTGCAGAAGTTTGAGCAGAGAGCTCTCGGCCATCTTTGCTCAAATATTTGACCGATGGCATTTGGGTCAGCGTACGAGTTTCCAACTCGTAGGGGCGGTTCAAATAGTGGTATTTGAGAGGCGGCTCGTACACCGCATACGTCCAGGGCGTCTCGTTGTTGCTGTAAGAAGAAGTGGAATCTAAATATTTGGGCGATTCTTGATAAGAGGTAAACAAGGCATTTTCAGCCAGCAGGGCCTTGGGCACGGGTTCGTTGGAAACGCCGTTGCAGCCGATCATCCCAACCGAAGCCAAAGACATTACCAACAATCTCACCATCTTTGTGAGAGCAGAAATTGAAAAATACATTGAGGGCGTCTCTAACAAGAATTCGAAGAACTTTATACGAATAGGAGAGTTAACAACTTCACGGTGTCATCACTTTACGACCGTTGGAAATAACCAACAAAACTCAATTGAGTTGAGAAATTTCTTAAAAATATTTAATTTCATAAATACCAAATAAGTATTCTTAAATTTAAATTAATTAATTCTTAAAAACTATCATTAAATCTTCCTCAAGCGAGACAAAACAAACAATCGCGAAAACCAGACTTGCAGAGCATGAGTACCTGTAGAAAATTCATTATGTTGTCACATTCATATTCAATTGAATGTACTTCAAAAATAGAAACTTAAAGGAGTATCAATGTTTAAACAGACAAAAGTAGCCTCTGGCGTACTGATCATGATCGGTACATCTTTGGCTTTGTCCGTCACAACCGCGGTAGCGCAGGTCCAGACGGTTGAAGTGACAGGCTCACGCCTGCGTCAGATTGACAAAGAATCTGCGCAGCCAGTGATCACCATGACCCAAGAAGAGATTCAAAAGTCAGGTTTGATTACTGTTGGTGACATCATCAATTCCATGACAGTAGCAGGTTCACCTGACTTTAGCCGTGCCTCGGTTTTAACTTCAAACCGCGAACAAGGCGGCCAGTTCATTAACTTGCGCGGCCTGGGATCTCAACGTTTGCTCGTCTTGGTTGACGGTAAACGTTGGACTCAATCTGTTGCTGGCTACACAGACATGTCAACAGTTCCAGCTGCTCTGATCGAACGCATTGAAGTTTTGCGTGATGGCGCATCAGCCGTATACGGATCAGACGCCATTGCCGGTGTGGTCAATATCATTATGAAGAAAAACATGAAGGGCGCTTCCCTGAGTGTTTACACTGGCCAAAATAGTTTGGGCGATGGAAAATCAACCGACGCAAGCTTCACAATGGGTGCCAATAACGATACTGGCTCCATTATTTTTGGGTTAACACGTACTACTCAAGGAGCAGTTTGGGCAAAGAGCCGAGAAGTATCCTCTTATTCATACGGTAACGTCCCTGGAAAAGAAAATTACTTTGGAACTGGTCCTTGGGGCCGAATTGGATTCGTTAATCCTACAACTGGATCTGTACTTAGTTCTACCTTAGGCGGTTTAACTGGAAGCACACAAGTCTTGAACCATACTGGTGGTGCTTTAGGTGATGGTGTAGGTACTTCATCTAGGAATCCTGTCAATTACCACGCATATGCAAGCCCAACTTCAAATAGTGGCGCTGATCTTTTCAACAGCACCAGCCAAATGATGCTTTTGATGCCAACAGAGATGTCATCAGCATTTACAAAAGCAACTTTGGAATTAACACCCAATATGCGTGCTTACACCACATTCATGGCATCTGACCGATCCTCTAATCGGCAAGTCGCTGGCTACCCAATGAATAGCCAAGTGCAAGCCTCATATCCTGTTTACATCGACAAAGACAGTTATTTCAATCCATACGGCAATCAAGTAGCTGGCGCTGGCTTGGGTAGAGATTTATTCTTTTATCGCAGAACAATTGAGGTGCCACGTGTAACGGACAACACAAGCAAGTCAATCCATTTTGATGGCGGTCTCCAAGGGGAAACAAGTTTCCTAGGAAATCAATGGAATTGGAATGCAGGCATCAATTACAACAATGTACAAGGCAATTGGGTACAGACTGGTAATTTGCACCTTCCTAATTTAAAGAAAGCTCTTGGACCATCTTTCATGAACGCCGCTGGCGTTGTGCAGTGTGGTACACCAACTGCGCCTTTGTCCATCAAAGAGTGCGTCCCATTTGATATTCTTGGCGGACCATCTGCATCCAATAAAGCAGCTCTGGATTATGGTATGTCAGTTGGTCAAGGCACTTACGGCAGCACAGTCATGAGTTACCTGGCTGATGTTTCTGGTGAAATTGCAACGCTTCCCGCTGGCAAAGTAGGTTTGGCAATGGGCATAGAGCGGCGTGAAGTATCTGGCTACGATCGTCCAGGCCAGTTTGAGCAATCAGGCCTGTCTACAGACTTGGCAGCCAATACTACAGTCGGCAAATTCAAGGTCAATGAAGCCTACGTTGAGACCAACATTCCTTTGGTCAAAAACGCCCCCATGGTTGACTCCTTGAGCGTCAACTTGGCTTCCCGTCATTCCGACTACAGCAACTACGGCACAACATCCAATAGCAAGATCAGTTTCCTATGGAAACCAAATTCTCAGTTATTGATCCGTGGCACCAAGGCCGAAGGCTTCCGTGCTCCAACTGTGGGCGATACATTTGGTGGTGGTGGCCAGTCTTATGACAACTACTTAGACCCATGCGACAGCCGATATGGTTCTGCTTCTAGGGATGCTGCAGTTGCTGCACGCTGTGCTGCCGCTGGTGTACCAACTGGTTTCAAGCAAGTTAACCAAGTTGGTTCTGTAGTGGGCTCAGGTGGCGGTCAGACTCCCTTCCCCTTCAGCACCGGCGCTGGCAATACCAGCTTGAAGCCAGAAACAGCAACGACTCAAACAGTTGGCTTTGTTGCCAACCCTAAAGCCTTGCCTGGTCTGACAGCTAGTGTTGATTGGTACAGAATCGAAGTTGACAATCGTATTTCTGCGATTTCTACCCCTTATGTACTGGGTCAGTGCTATACCTTCGGTGTCCAAGCTTTCTGCTCAAGCATCATTCGTGATGCTGTGACTGGACAAGTTCGCTACCTCGAGCGTGGCAATTTGAACTTAGGTGCTTTGTCTACTGAGGGTATTGATATTGGATTGGCATATTCTTTCCCAGCGAATCAGTATGGCAAATTCAACATTCGTTCACAATCTTCCTATGTGAAGAACTACAAATCCAAGAGTACCAACACCGGCAACTTCACTGACTTCGCTGGTGAATATGACACTTACAGATTCAAATCCAACACTTATGTTGACTGGTCTAAAGATTCATACTTTGCTACTTTTGGAACACGTTATGTGGGTTCTGTGAAGTCTCAATGCTGGGATGACACAACTTACTGTACCGATCCCGATGCCACAGCGACATGGGGAACTGGCGTTAACAAAATCAAAGCTCAAATCTACAATGACTTGACGCTTGGTTACAAAACCAGTTCCAAAGGTCAGTTCTTGGTTGGTGTGAACAACTTGTTCAACGTCAAGCCTAAGGTCATTCTTGATTCTGCCAGCGGTTTTGGTGGTTCTAACTCCTCATCGGCAATTGACCCAACCACACCCGTTGATCGATTCATGTTCGTGCGCTTTACACAAGCGTTCTAATCTTGAAGAATTCGGAGTCAACTTAGGTTGACTTTGAAAACAAAAAAACCTCCGCAATTGCGGAGGTTTTTTTTTGGACTAGTGAAAATTAAGGGGCAATATTTTGATTCAGAAATTCACCTAAGTTTTTCCAAAAATCAGCCTTGTTGTGATCAAATCGAAAGCCATGTCCTTCACTAGCATAGTTCAAACGCTTCACACTAACACCGTTCGCTTTGGCCTGTGATTCAAAACGATCTGCGTGCTCGCGAGGTACACGACGATCCTGCAAACCTTGAGCCAGCAAAATAGGAACTTTAATTTCAGACACTCTAGCCAAAGGAGAAACCTTGGCCAATTTTTCCTTGTCGGTAACAGGATCTCCCAACAACTCGGGAATGGTGTACTGTTTAGCGTCTCTAGACATGTCTGAGTTGACGCTGTTAAACATTAACATAATGTCCGTTACACCCACCAAACTGGCAGCACATTTGTAATTTGTTGGATGTGCAATCGGTCCCATCAAGGCTGCATAACCACCATAGCTAGCGCCATAGATACAAACACGTTGAGGATCCGACATACCTTGAGCAACTGCAAAATTCAATGAGTCAATCAAGTCGTCTTGCATGGAGAGCCCCCATTGCTTCCAGCTGGCCCTGAAGTGAGTTTCACCATAACCAATACTGCCACGAAAATCAGGCTCAACGACCCGATAGCCCAAAGATGCCAAAAATTGAGATTCAGGATTCCATTGCAAGCGAGCGCCCCTCACCCAAGGACCACCATGAACCAAAACAACCGTGGGTAATTTTTGCTTTATATCCTTACCATGTGGATGAGTCACGACGAGTGGCAAGTCCAAACCATCACGCGCTTTGATCCAGTGGAAAGTTTGTTTTGCTTGCTGAGTTGGATCAATCCAAGGACGTCGACTGCCCAAGGCCATTAATTTATTATTTTGTTTGTCGAAGATAAAGTATTCGCCTGGGTGTTGATCAGATACAGACGCTACCACGAAGAAATTGTTGTTAACGCAGTTTCCACAAATAATGTGATTTTGCCTACCTTTCGGTAATGCAGCATCCAAGCTTTTTTGTAATGCAGCCAAGGAAGCATCAAACCAAACAGTTTGACTTTGTTCAGCAACCAACTCTGCACCAATCACGCGGCGTGTTGCAGCATTGGATTTGATTTGTCCAATGTCGAAGCGAGGCGCATGCACCAATGGTTCTGGGTCAAGCTTGAGTGTTTTTAAATTGAAAAGATAAATACCTGCAGTATTTTTACCATTGCGTGTTGACACCACCAAATTATCTTCATCTTCTAAATAAAGCGGATCAATTCCCTCAGGGCTGAGGCTGGGGAGGTCAGAGATAACTTTCCACTCATTGGTATTTTGCTCGCGCAAATGCAACTTGATCCGGCCTTTGGAAGAAGTGCGTGCCAATCTAGGCTCGCCTTGCCCGTCAAAAATAAAATCGTTTGAATTATCTGGAGCATTCACCAAAATAAGTGAGAGTTCACCTGTAAGGGTGTTGAGCCTTGCTGTTTTACCAGCAGACCAGTCACCAATACTGCTTGAAATACCTTGCCTGACTAAAATCTGATCCCCTTTGCCACCCCGTAATGGACCAACAACGGCCCAGGTGTAGTTCAAAGTTTTGCTCACCAGCCTAGAGCCTGATTGACTGGTGTTTTCAGTTTGGGAGATGAGGTGCAAAGAATTTTTGCCGTCGTGATCCACTGCAAAAGTACCGCCTGCAAATCGATCATCCTCGACGGCAGACTGTGCGTTAAAAACCAAGCGATCTTCGTTAACCCAAAAAACATCCGTGATATTTGCATTTTCAAAAGATGCAATGACCTTCGGAGGCGCAGTCAAAGGTAGATTCAAAATGGCCAAAGATCTTTTGCCACCTTTACCATCATTGACCAACATAGCCAATCGATTGCCAGAAGGCGATGGTCTCACTTCAGAAATGACTGGAGCCTTTGCATAAAGCGCTGCTTTTTCAGCCAGACTTTGCTTGACGACCTGTGCTTGAAGACCTGCAGCCAACAAGGCTGCACTGAGCACCATCAACTTGGGCAATTGAAAACCTACATGACGAAGCATCATCTTGATATCCTTTCAAAGTTCTTCGCTAAATCCACCCATGACTTGACTAAAACCACCATCAACATAGACAATTTCTGCAGAGATACCACCAGCCAAGGGGCTCATGAGGAAGGCCGCAGCATTGCCAACGTCATCAATCGTCACATTACGACGTATTGGTGCAGCAGATTCCACCACACTCAAAATTTTACCGAAACCTTTGATACCACTGGCCGCTAAAGTTTTAATTGGGCCGGCACTGATACCATTGACTCGAATACCTTTTGAACCGAGAGAATCTGCCAAATAACGTACAGAAGCTTCCAGTGATGCTTTGGCCAAACCCATGGTGTTGTAACTGGGAACAACACGCAAAGACCCTAAGTAAGTGAGTGTCAATAAGGCCGCATCTGCACGAAGATAAGGCAAGGCTGCTTTGGCCATCGCTGGAAAACTGTAAGCACTGATGTCATGGGCAATTTTGAAAGATTCGCGGCTCAACCCGTCCAGAAAATCTCCGGCGATAGCTTCTCGCGGTGCAAACCCAATACTGTGAACAAAGCCGTCAAATTGCGGCCAATGCAAAGACAAGTCTTGAAACATTTTTTCAATTTGAGCGTCCTCACCGACATCGCAATCAAATATAAGGCTAGAGTTGAATTCAGCCGCAAAATCAGTTATGCGATCTTTAAATCGCTCTCCAACATAACTGAACGCAAGCTCCGCTCCCTGAGCATGACAAGCCTTGGCAATGCCATAAGCAATGGAGCGATTGGAAAGCAAACCTGTGATAAGAATTTTTTTACCGGATAAGAAGCTCATGATTTGGTCAGTTAGTTTATAAATTTAGGACTGATTTAGTTTTTTGAAACGCAATCGGCAAAATACCGCTTAACGCCATCCGCACCGATCTCTTCCACCAAACCATGGATGTCGGTTTCAAAGCCTGGGCATTGCATATTAAACTCGCGCGAGAACTTCAAGTAGTCCACAATTTTCTTGTTAAACACCTCGCCGGGCACCAACAATGGAATGCCTGGTGGATAAGGCGTGACCAAGCCCACCGTAATGCGGCCTTCCAGCTTATCAATTGAGACACGCTCTGTTTTGCGACGCGCAATTTGAGCGTAGGCATCTGCAGGCGTCATGGCAGGCGTCAAGTCTGACAAATACATTTCAGTAGTCAAACGCGCAATGTCATATTTGGCATACAAGGTGTGAATGTGTTGACACAAATCACGCAGACCCATGCGCTCGTACTTGGGGTGCTTTTGGCAGAATTCCGGCATGATACGCCACATGGGTTGGTTGCGGTCATAGTCGTCTTTAAACTGCTGCAAGGCAGTTAACAGAGAATTCCAGCGGCCTTTGGTAATGCCAATGGTAAACATGATGAAGAAACTGTAAAGGCCCGTTTTCTCAACCACCACACCATGCTCTGTTAGGAACTTGGTGAGCACCGAAGCAGGAATACCCGTCTTGTCAAACTTGCCATCCAAGTTCAAGCCTGGCGTCACAATGGTGGCCTTGATGGGGTCGAGCATGTTGAAGCCATCGGCCATTTGACCGAAGCCGTGCCACTTGCTGCCCTTCTTGCGCGAGTCACTGCGAATGATCCAGTCTTCTGCGCGGCCAATGCCCTCATCCACCAAATTCTCTGGGCCCCAAACTTTGAACCACCAGTCTTTGCCGTATTCGTC
>JACCDG010992263.1_pt1 | contig 15138 bp, 11 predicted proteins | sample 7442471 | NCBI WGS metagenome assembly JACCDG01 (sample SAMN15323444, study PRJNA562643) | freshwater metagenome | isolation source: river surface water | place: USA:Blue River Watershed | collected 2017-08-17
TAACATTGGGTTAGATTCAGAAGTTGCAGCTGAGAACATAAACAAAGAGCCAGTTCTTCCACTTATCGTCGAATTCATCCGCGAAGATATGGAAAAGAATTTCACCTCCGCTGGCGTGGAGTCTTATATAACTGGCCCGGGCGGTATTTTTGCGGATCTGTTTGGTGCCTTCGGTTCAATTGATACAAGACTGCTCCAAACGACACTTATTGTCGTTGCAATAATTTTGATTGTTGTTTATCGATCACCAATTCTTTGGATTATTCCGCTCTTTACGGCGGGAACTGCTCTAGGTCTTGCGACGATGATTGTGTATTACCTAGCGAAAGCCAATGTTCTTGACTTAAATGGTCAAACCCAAGGAATTTTAGATGTTCTGGTTTTGGGCGCAGCAACAGATTATGCCTTGTTGCTAATTTCGAGATATCGCGAAGAACTACATCATCACGAATCTAGATATGAAGCGATGAAAATCGCATGGCGTGGAGTTGTTGAACCAATATTGGCCTCCGGATCCACTGTTATTGCAGGATTAATGGTGTTGTTACTTAGTGACCTTTCAAGTAACCGCGGCCTTGGTCCAGTAGGTTCAATTGGAATTGCTTCATCCATGTTGGCGGCGCTTACCTTGTTGCCCGCTTTGCTGGTCGTTTTTGGGCGTTGGATTTTCTGGCCCAAGATTCCTAAGTATGGCGATGAAGATGAAAAACTCAGTGGAATTTGGTCCAAGGTGGGAAGTTTGGTTGAACGCCGCCCTAAAGGCGTATGGATCAGCACCGCTGCATTGTTGGTAATTTTTGCAGCATTTGCACCAACTCTTAAATCAGATGGATTAGCCCAGACCGAAGCATTCACCACAAAGACCGACTCGGTAATCGGACTTGAAAAACTGGGGGAGCATTTCCCAAGCGGTGAAGGAACTCCAGTAGAAATTGTTGTTGACCAATCTGACATCGCTGCGGTTTCTGCGGCGGTATTAAAGGTTCCAAATGTGGCAAATGTTGTTCCAGTTACCAATCTTGACCCGGTAACAAAGCAGCCAACTTCAGAGTTGAGAATCGTCGATGGTAAATCTTTGCTTTATGCGACATTAAGCGTTCCGGCTGATTCAACTGAAGCCAAGAAGACAATTCCACTTATTCGCGATGTTGTTAAACAGGTCGATCAGAATGTACTTGTTGGCGGGCAGACTGCGATCAGTTATGACATCGATCAATCCTCAAGACGTGATAACCGCGTAATCATCCCGATCGTTTTGGTTTTGATTGCGATTATTTTGGGATTGTTGCTACGTAGCATTTTGGCAGCAGGCCTCCTCTTGGTCACTGTCGTCTTGTCTTTTGCTGCAACATTGGGTGTATGCGCGTTGGTGTTTGAGCACGTATTTGGCTTTGCAGGTACGGATGCATCATTCCCATTATTTGCTTTCGTATTCCTTGTTGCGTTGGGAATTGATTACAACATCTTCCTAATGACGCGAGTTCGCGAAGAATCTATGAAGATTGGAACCCGAGCCGGAGTCATTAAGGGACTGACAGTTACGGGTGGAGTTATCACCTCCGCTGGAATTGTTTTGGCAGCCACCTTTGGTGTGCTTGGAGTATTGCCATTAGTCTTCCTAGCAGAGCTTGGTTTCGCCGTCGCCTTCGGAGTCTTGCTAGACACAATCGTGGTTCGATCACTCTTGGTACCCGCACTTGTACGCATCATTGGGCCAAAGATTTGGTGGCCTTCAAAGCTGCAACACCAAAACGATTAATTTTGAAATCAGCTTGAAATGAAAGTTGGAATCGTTGGGTATGGAATAGCAGGACGCTATTTCCATGCCCCAGCCTTAGTTTCAGCCGGCTTTGAGATAGCAGCGATTTGCGCCCGTTCGATGGAGCGTAAAGCGGTAGCTCACTCTGATTTTCCCGCAGCAGTAATGGTCAATTCCATCGAGGAAATTCTTGATGAGGATTTAGATTTGATTGTTATTGCCTCGACAAATGAGGTGCATGTTGAGCACGCTAGGGCAAGTTTGCACCGGGGCATTCCTACGGTGGTGGATAAGCCCGTTGCTCTTAATTACGCTGATACCGCAAGTTTGTTTGATCTATCGGAATCATTAAATGTTCCACTGGTAGCGTTTTTTAATCGCCTATGGGATTCAGATTCACTGACTGTTAAGAAAGTTATTTCCGACGGGTCCATTGGACATGTGTTTCGGGTCGAATCAAGATATGAGAGATTTCGACCAGAGATAAATCCAAACTCTTGGCGAGAAACTCTCGCTTCAGATCAAGGCGGGGGACTGTTGCTCGATTTACAGACTCATCTAATTTCCACCGCTCTTGATTTATTTGGCGATGCAAAATTAGTTTTCTCTTCGCTCAAAGAAGTACGGGGTGCATCAGAGGATGATGTTGTTTTGATTTTGCAGCATGAATCTGGAGTCGATTCATATTTGTCAGTAAGTTCGATAATTGGCGCTCCGGGTCCGAGGTTAAGAGTTAGCGGAGATCAAGGAACCTTAATTATTAATGATTTAGATCATCAGGAAAGTCATTTGCGAAAGGGCTTCATCCCTCAGCCTGGACAGTGGTTACCTAGCGCTGAAATCACAACTGAGGCGCGGATTCACAAGGGCGATAACTCCTTCAATTATCCCGGTGTGCCAGGAGCGTACCCAGCTTTTTATGAGTCAATGCGTGGGGTAATCAATACCGGCTCGATACCTCCGATTTCACCAGAGCTGGCATTAAAGGTTGCGCGCATAATTGATGAAGCTAGAGAGTTGAATATCAAATCGTGAAAGTAACCGTCATTGGAGCAGGACTTGCCGGATTGAACTGCGCTCGAATTCTGCAAAACGCTAATCATGAAGTCCGAGTTATTGAGGCGACTTCCAGACTGGGCGGACGGGTAAACACCGATTACATAGATGGATTTCAACTAGATCACGGTTTTCAAGTCATTAACCCTGCTTATGCAGAGTTAAAAAAAGCTGGCGTGGTAGATGATTTGAAACTTAAGTCCTTGCCAAAGGGTGTAGAGATTCTTAAATCTGGTCAACTGATAAAGGTCGGAGACCCCTTATCTGACTTGAGTTACCTGTTTGGAGATCTTTCGAAAAGCACTGGAACGATTCTGGAGAAAATCAACTTCTTAAAGTTTATGTTTTCCAATTCGGGGGATATCGCCTTAAGTTCAGCAATTAAACCTACCTCGCTTTTTTATTTAGAGGTTATAAAGCCTTTTTTGTCTGGAGTTTTTCTCTGTAATCCAGATGAGGTTTCTTCAAAGATGGCAAGAGAGTTGCTGTACTGGTTTAGAAAGGGCAAACCTGGGGTTCCAGAAAATGGCGTGGCTGCGTTACCAAAAGCTCTGGCGAAAAACTTAAAGGTAGATTTTGAAGTCAGCGCAGTAGGAATCAAAGAGAATAAAGTTGTAACCAATCAAGGTGAAATCAAATCGGATGCAATTGTGTTAGCTATCAACCAAAGGCAGGCGGCAACCCTGCTGGGTCGTGGAAAGTGGTCCATGAATCATTCAACTACTTGGTATCACGCGGTTCCAAGTGGAGCTATCGAAAGCAAGCACTTGCGGATTGAACCTCATGGGAAGCTAGTAAATTCGATAGTAATTTCAAATATCGCGACGAGCTATTCACCAGAAGGAAGATCTTTAGTTTCCACAACCGCCCTATATAACCACTCTGATGAGATGGTCCTTAGCGAGCTAGTAAAGCTCTGGAACCTTTCAGCAAAAGATTTTGAATTGATCAAGAAATATGAAATACCAGAATCGCTTCCAAAGCATCTTCCGGGCAAGTCTTTAATCTCTCAAATTGAAATTGCGCCAAACATATATGCGATTGGCGATTATCAGGCCACTCCATCACAGCAAGGAGCGCTATTAACCGGGCGATTAGCCGCGGAAGCGATTATAAAAAAAGCTAATTAATCCTTTTCGATTAACTCAGCAAGTGCTGGCGCAATATGCGGAAAATCAAAGTTAAATCCAGAGTCGATTAACTTCTGCGGGATAACTTTCTTAGATCCCAAAATTTCGGCTGAGAAACCGCCAAGCGCTAACTTCAAGGCAATTCCAGGGACTGGGAAGAGCGCGGGACGATGCATAGCTCTGGCCAAAGCTGAAGTGAATTCTTGGTTTGTCGCTGGATTTGGTGCCGTTAGATTAACCGGACCTTCAATCTGTTTTTCCAAGAGATAGCACATGGCTCGTATCTGATCATGCAAAGTTATCCAAGACCACCACTGTTTACCATTGCCCAACTTTCCGCCTAGGCCAAAACGGAATAGCGGCAACATTTTTCCTAGCGCGCCACCTGTTGGATCTAATACCAATCCGGTGCGAATCTTCACAACTCTAGTAGCGCTGGCAATGTCTGCAGCAGCTTCCCACTCTTTGCAAACCGCGGCCAGGAAATCATCTCCTGGTCGATCAGATTCAGAAACTGCGCGATTGCCGGTTTCGCCATACCAACCAATCGCACTTGCTGAAATAAAGACCTGAGGTTTAACTTGATTCACAGCATTAGAAATAGTTGTAGTGCCAAGTAGTCGAGAGTTCAGAATTTCAGCGCGATACTTTTTGGTCCAGCGTTTGTCTCCAACATTTGCACCCGCCAGATGAATAACAGCATCAACACCTTCTAATGCTGCCAAATCGACGGTTCCAGCAATCGGATCCCACTTTATTTCATCAGGAGATACAACTGGGCGGCGCACAAGTTTTTGGACTGTGTGCCCCTCTGACTTCAAATGGCCAATCAGCGCTGTGCCGATTAACCCAGAGGCTCCGGTTACCGCAATTCGTTGAGGAAGTGTCATTAGAGTCCTAAATCAGATTCGAAGCGGCCCTCTTCCAATCTTTCCTTTAATGTGCTCAAGAATCGAGCAGCATCTGCACCATCAACAATACGGTGATCGTAGGAGAGTGCCAGATAAACCATGGAACGGATGGCAATAGTTTCTCCGCCATCTTCACCCTTCACAACCATCGGACGCTTTACAACAGCACCGACGCCGAGGATTGCGACCTGCGGTTGATTGATAATTGGGGTATCAAATAGCGCGCCACGTGACCCGGTATTTGTAATGGTGAAAGTTCCACCGCCGAGATCATCAGGGGATATCTTGTTATCTCGAGTGCGAGATGCGACATCAACAATCTTTCTTGCGATTCCACCCATATTCAAATCGCCAGCATCTCTAATTACTGGAACTAGCAATCCACGATCAGTGTCGACAGCGATTCCTAGATGCTCTGCGCCGTGATAAGTGATTTGGTCACCTTCGACTGATGCATTAACAACTGGGTGCTGTTTTAGAGCTTCACAAACCGCAACTGCGAAAAATGGTAAGAAAGTTAACTTAACACCCTCGCGCGCTTCAAAACTTGCTTTTGCTTTGTCGCGAAGTCGGGCAATCTTGGTGATATCTACTTCAACAACTGTAGTTAATTGCGCGCTAACTTGTAATGATTCCAACATGCGGGCTGCAATTACTTTACGAAGACGAGACATAGTTACAGTCGTGCCACGTAGTGGTGATACGACAACTGGTGTTGGCGCTTTTGGAGCAGAGCTTGTTGCTGCAACAGGTGCGACAACAGATGCAGCTGCACTTGGCTTTGATACTGCAGCCAAAACATCTTCTTTTCTAATTCTTCCGCCGACGCCTGTTCCGCGAACCGTTGAAAGATTCACTCCGTTTTCTGCGGCAAGTTTTCGCACAATCGGTGTTACATATGAATCATCTAGAACTGATGCGGCTGCAACTTTCGGAGCAACAGGAGCTGGAGCTGCAGGAGCTGGAGCTGCAGGAGTTGGAGTTGAAACTACTGGAGCAGCAACAACTGGAGCAGCAACCGGTGCTGGAGTCGGCGCTGGAGTTGAAACCTGAGCGGCGCCTGCTGCACCAATTGAAGCGAGCTTTGTTCCGACTGCGACAGTAGAATCAACTGGCACATCAATAGAGAGCAAAACTCCTGCGACCGGTGATGGAATTTCAGTATCTACTTTGTCAGTCGAAACCTCCAATAACGGTTCATCAACTGCAACTGTTTCGCCGACCTTCTTTAGCCATCTGGTGACAGTTCCCTCTGTAACTGATTCACCAAGAGCAGGCATTACTACTGGAGTTGAATCGGTACTCACATTTGTAGCAGCTGCAGGAGCAACCGGCGCCGGTGTTGCTACTGGCGCAGCTGCAACTGGTGTTTCAACTACTGGGGCTTTGACGGGCTCGGGAGTTTGTACTGGAGCGGGAGCAGTTGCAGTAACAGTTGCATGGGCGGAATCAGCAATGATCGCTAACTCAGCTCCAACTGGAGCAACGCTATCTACCGGGACCACGATTTTTTGGAGAATTCCTGCCGCAGGCGATGGAATTTCAGTATCAACTTTGTCAGTTGAAACCTCTAGCAGTGGTTCATCGAGAGCAACTTGATCACCTTCAGCTTTTAGCCATCTGGTAACTGTTCCTTCAGTAACGCTTTCGCCCAGCGCGGGCATTTTCACTGAGAAACTCATCGCTTCATCTCCGATCTAGTTTTTACCAACACACATATTTCTTTTTTTGAATTTGCCATCATTAAAACTTTATCCATGCGCGTGAAGTGGTTTTCCGGCCAAAGCTAAGTGAGCCTCGCCCATTGCTTCAGACAGGGTTGGGTGTGCATGAATCAGCGGTGCCACATCGCTGGCTTCAGCCTGCCAATTGAAAATCAATTGCGCTTCGGCAAGAAGTTCTCCAACGCGTGAACCAACCATATGGATTCCAAGAACTGGACCGTTTTTCTCGGAGACCAATTTGATAGATCCTGCAGTCTTGAGGATTTGTGCTTTTCCGTTTCCAGCAAGATCGTAATTGAGTTCAACCACTTCATAACCTTTAGCTTTGGCCGCAGCAGTAGTTAATCCAACGGAAGCAACCTCAGGTTCAGAGTAAGTAACGCGGGGAACACCGTCGTAATTAATAGGGCGTGGATTAAGTCCGGCAATCTCCTCGGCAACCAAGATTCCTTCTCCGAATCCGACGTGAGCCAACTGCAATGTTGGAATCAAATCTCCGACCGCCCAAATTCCAGGGATGTTGGTTCGGCATTTGTCATCAACCAAAATGTAACCACGATCCATGTTGATGCCTTGCTCTTCATAACCTAATCCTTGCGAAACAGGTCCGCGACCAACTGCAACCAACAACAGCTCAGCATCAAAACTCTTTCCATCTTCCAAAGTTACAGTCACGCCATTTGCAGTCTTGGCCGCGCTCTTGAAACGGGTACCAAGTTCAAAATTAATTCCTCGTTTGCGGAAGGCTCTTTCTAATTGCTTGCTAGAGGATTCATCCTCCAGGGCAACAAGGTGAGGAAGAGCTTCGATGATGGTGACCTCTGCACCGAAAGATTTCCAAACTGATGCAAACTCACAACCAATTACGCCACCACCTAAAACAATCACTGACTTTGGAACATGGGTCATGTGCATCGCGTGATCGCTGGTAACAATTGTTGTTCCATCAACTTCAAGACCTGGCAAAGATTTTGCATATGAACCAGTTGCCAAGACAACATTTTTGCCGGTGTAGCGCTGTCCATTTACCTCTACGGTGTCGCGAGAAACCAATTTGCCCGCACCTTCAACATAGGTGATATTTCGGGACTTGACCAAGCCTTGTAATCCTTTGTGTAACTTTGTAATCACGCCATCTTTGTATGCGTTAACGGCAACCATATCCATAGAGTGGAACTCGGCCTTTACGCCAAACTCTGATGAGTGCCTTGCACTATCTGCCACTTCGCCGGCATGCAGCAAAGCTTTCGTTGGAATACATCCACGATGTAGGCAGGTACCGCCCAACTTGTCCTTCTCGATAAGTACGACCTGTAAGCCAAGTTGAGCTGCACGCAATGCGCACGCGTAGCCGCCACTTCCGCCACCGAGAACTACCAAGTCAAAATTAGCCACAACGAACCTCGCCCTTCTTGTTCTAACTATTTAACCGGACCAGTTAACCGGACCAGTTAACGCGACTAGTACTGGCCTATCCTGCCAGCATCACTGGGATGCTGCGGACTCCGCAAGGGCGACCAGGGTGCGAAGTGCGACACCTGTTCCTCCCACCGGGGTGTACCCATGGGCCTTGCCATCGTTATAAGCCGGTCCTGCAATATCTAGATGAAGCCAGGGAAGTTCCGGAGCTACGAACTCTTTTAGGAACAATCCGGCAACCAACATTCCGCCCATGCGATCACCAATATTTGCGATGTCAGCGACAGGAGAGTCCAGGGATGCTCGCAACTCCTCGGGCAGCGGCATTGGCCAGAACTGCTCACCAGTTGTTTCTGCCAGCTGCAGGAATTTTTCTGAGAACTCCTGATTATTTGTCATGACCGCACTGGTGCGCGTTCCAAGTGCAACAACCTGCGCTCCAGTTAGGGTCGCAACATCAATTAATCCGTCAAGACCGTTTTTCTTTCCTACCTCGGCCGCTTTCATCATGGCATCGGCTAGAACCAATCTGCCTTCTGCATCCGGATTTAAAACCTCGACGGTTTTACCACCATAGATGGTGATGATGTCACTTGGTCTGGTGGCGGTGTCACTCACCATGTTTTCTGCAAGTGGCGCCCAAGCATCTATGGCAACAGGAAGTTTCAACTCTGCGATTGCCAGGATTGCCGCAGAAACAGCTGCTGCACCACTCATGTCGGATTTCATGGCTTCCATACCTTGTGCAGGTTTTAGAGCCAAACCGCCGGTATCAAATGTAATTCCTTTTCCGACAAAGGCATATCGCTTAGTTTTCTTATTGCTCTTTTTTGGAACATAAGACATGTGAAGCAATCTTGGTTTGTTTGCAGATCCTTGTCCTACGCCAATGATTCCGCCGTAACCTAACTTGCGAAGTTGATCGTCATTCAAAATCTCAATCTTAATTCCTGTGCCGGCAGCGAGCTTTTTGAAGCGCTGGCAAAAAGAATCAGGAGTTAGATGGCTTGGTGGAGTATTAATTAAATCGCGAACAATATGAGTGTGTTTTGCAATTACCTCAGCTCTGGTTAACTGCTTTTGGAAATCACTTCGTTTTGCGTTTTTGGTATGTACTACGATCTTTTTTAGCGCAGGTTTCCGTTCAGCTTTTGAACTGCCGCGAAACTCATCAAAGGCATACGCTCCAAGCAAAGCGCCCTCTGCTACTGCAGCGAAGGCTGTTATCTCTGTTGCTGGGAGAGCGAAGGTCGCTGAGTTGTGACCTGATAATGCGCGAGAGGCGGCACCTGCAGCACGGCGCAGTACCTCATGGGGGTACGCATTTTTGGTCTCGCCCAGACCAGTTAATACAATTAACTTTGCGCTGGATCCTGGAAGTTTAATGATCTCGTCGGGGGCAGCGCTTGCACCAAGATCATCCAGCGCCTCCAAAATTGGGGCGGCATCAAATCTCAAATCTCCAGAATGAATAGAAAACTTTTTGCTCTTCTTATCTCGAGCAAATCCAACTACGAGAATATCTTCGACTACTGAGCTATCTGTCGCATGAATTGAGGGCATTGGGCTAGGTTATTGGAGTGAGCCAATATTCGCCATTACATAGCTTTCATATTGAGTCCGGCGCCAAGCTGGCTGATTTTGGGGGCTGGGATATGCCGATTGAATATCCTGCAGCAAATGGTGGCGGTGTTCTGAATGAGCACCAAGCTGTACGCAACGCGGTCGGATTGTTTGATGTATCTCATCTTGGCAAGGCCGCGGTATCAGGTAAGGGTGCGTTGGAGTTTTTGAATTCGGTATTTACCAACGATCTAAGCAAGGTATCCGATGGACAGGCGCAGTACACATTAATGTGCGATCCAGTCTCTGGCGGTGTAGTGGATGATTTGATCGCTTACCGATACTCGCCGGAACAAATTTTCCTGATTCCTAATGCAGCTAATACAACAGAGGTAGTGCAGAGATTAAAAGACAGTGCACCTTCCGGAATTGAAATTGAAAATCAACATCAGAATTTTTCCGTGTTGGCACTTCAGGGTCCTAGATCAGTTGATGTATTGCAGAAGTTGGGAATCGACCCTGATCTTTCTTACATGTCTTTTAAGAGTGCGCAAATTTCTGGTCATCAAATTACTTTATGTCGAACCGGGTATACCGGGGAGTTAGGTTTTGAAATTCTTGCAAAATGGGAAGAGAGCTTGGCTGTTTGGCACTTATTAAATGAGTCGGTAAAGAGCTTCAATGGACTAGTCGCAGGCTTGGGAGCGCGAGATACCCTGCGAACCGAAATGGGATACCCACTTCATGGTCATGAGCTTTCGTTGGAGATAACTCCGGTCGAAGCCAGTGCAGGATGGGCGGTGGCTTGGGATAAAAACTTTTGGGGCAGGGAAACGCTTTTGAATCAGAAAGAATCCAAGCAACACCGAGTTTTACAAGCAATCAAAATATCTGATCGGGGAATTCCAAGAGTCGGCATGAAGATCCTTGATAATCAAGAGCAGGAGATTGGAATCGTCACAAGTGGAACATTTTCGCCAACCCTCAAGACCGGCATTGCCCTGGCGCTCATGAATGTTAAACAGAGTATTGGTGAATCAATTTTCGTTGACGTTAGAGGCCGTAAAAGCCAGGGCACAATTACGCGTTTACCTTTTGTTCCCTCACATGTGAAATAAGGTTTAATCGTAACTTCGCTCTATCAAATGAGTTGAGCAGAGGTCTAGCAGTAATCGCGATTAATAACGCTGTAGTAATTGCTCTGGGAATATCCCAAGAAAATGCGGTCGCTGCATGAAAAACCAAGAATCTTTGAAAGTTTTCAAGAATTGCTGCTCCAGCAACGTAGGAGAGTTGAGTATCGGTTCCGGCTAACCAGGGCCAAAGCTGTAAATCCATTAGCGCTCCAAAAAACAAGGAGCAGAAAACCCCAAGGCATACGAGAATAGATTTTTGGAATCTAAAATGATTTTTAATTGATCCAGTTATTAATCCAGCAACCCCAGATAGCCAGCCAATCCACCCAGCGGCAATCATTTGAAAAGGTAGCCAAACACCGATTCCGCCTGTGATGATTGCCGAAGTGGCCATCGAAACAATGCCCAACGCGAAACCAAACTTGGCACCAAATGAGTAACTGGCCAAGATCAAAACAAACCACATCGGCTCAACTCCGACTGCGCCGGCTCCAACAAGGCGTAGCGCTGCGACCATTGCGGCAAGAACACCGAGAATCGCTACCGCTTTAGCATCCATTGCGCCGCGAGAGATTTCTAGCGCAACAACTCCAACACCAAAACCGGCAATTAGAGCTGCGAGCAATCGCGCATAATCGTGTTGAAGTAAAAAGAACTGTGAATCAGGTATGAACAGCGGCCAGGTAAAAGCAATTAAGCCCAGCAGCGTTCCTGCGAAAAGCACAAAATCGCCGGCCGAGAGTTTATTGGTCAGCATTTAAGTGGCCTTGCACCTCGGTGACAGTTAGAAACTCGGTATCGGGTAGTGCTTTTGCAACTTGCGGAGCAAAAGCAGGTGAGGCGGTAAGCACTTTTTTGGTTGCACCATCGGCAATAACCTCCCCTTCGGCCAAAAAGACAACTCGGTCAGCAACTTCAGCTACTAATTCGACATCATGGGTCGAAATAAAGACCGCTCTTTTTTCTTCATGTGCGATTCGCTTCAGGATATCAACTAGCGCCTTTTTGGCTGCATAATCCAAGCCTCTTGTCGGTTCATCTAAAACAATCAATCGTGGCTGAGCTGAAAGTATGATGCTGAGTGCGAGTCCAAGCCTCTGTCCTTCGGAGATATCTCTTGGATGTGCTTTTAAATTAGGAATTCGCATCAATGATTCATAGATCTTTAATGTAGTGCCTGAAGGAACTTGATTGTCAGAATCGGCTAGTTCACATTCTTCATAAATGGATTGTCCGTAAAGTAAATCTGTAGGTTCTTGCGGAACATAACCAACTAACTTTATTAGTTCTTTGCCATCTAAATCCACGGGATTGTGTCCCATTAAATCAACTTGTCCGGAGACAATTGGAGCTTGGCCGACAGTGCATTTCAAGAGAGTGGTTTTTCCGGCTCCGTTGCGGCCCATCAATGCCACAACCTGTCCGCCAAATAGATCAAGGTTTACAGCGCTTAGCGCGTACTGTCGCTGCGATTCTTCATAGGCAGCTACAACATCAGTCAACTTTAAAACTTTTTGATTTTCTTCACCTGAAGGTTGTACATGCTTCGCCGAAGGTAAAGATATTTGCGGTGCAGATTTTCGGAACTCACGAATACTTAAAGGGATGCTCTCCAATTGCAATATCCGGGCCAGCTCTACTAACGGGGGAGCGATAGGAGAATCCCGCAAAACCGATTCCACGCTACCAAGGTTTAAACTGCCATTACCGTTGAGAAGAATAATGCGGTCCACAAATTGAATTACTCGTTCCAACCGATGTTCTGAAACGATGATTGTTAATCCGAGATCATGAACTAATCGATGCAAAATTGATAACACTTCTTCCGCAGCAATTGGATCCAAAGCGCTGGTTGGTTCATCCAACAAAAGCACTTTCGGGTTCGTTACCAAGGCGGCAGCGATAGCTACCCGTTGTTGTTCACCACCACTTAACTCGGAGATGTTGCGCCGCCTTAAAGGCGCCAGCGCCAGGAGATCTAAAACCTCTTCAACTCGCTTGCGCATGACATCCGCAGGGATGCCTAATGTTTCAAGGGAAAATGCAATCTCATCTTCGACAATGTCAGAAACAAAACCATTGATCGGGTTTTGACCAACCACGCCTACTATGTCTGCTAACTCTCCAGGCTTTAATGACCGAGTAGATCTTCCAGCTACTGTGATTTCGCCAGAAAGAATTCCTCCGGTGTGATGAGGCACCAGTCCGTTAATCAACTTTAGTACTGAACTCTTTCCCGCTCCTGTGTGCCCCATGAGCAAGACAAACTCTCCTTCATTCACACTGAAGGAGACATTTTCAATAATGGTGCGTTCAGAGTTTGGATAAATCAACGAAACTTGGGAGAAGGTAATCATTTAGCCACCATCGGGGTTAATGACAGAATGCCAATGCCAATGGCAAAAATCCAAATTGGCGTAGCTGGCAAAATCAATAGTGATAGCAAAGCGTAAGCAGGTCCGCCGATAGCAAGAACGTCAGAAAACTTCCAATTCTCTGGTCGATAGCGAGTTGGTTTGTTCAATAACCCATAACCTCTCGACTCTAAACTCGCGGCCAGATCAATAGAACGCTCTAAAGCATCTTCAAGAACCGGCATGCCAATTCCACGCCAAGATTTCAATTTTCTATTTTGCTGACCGCGTAATCTTTTTGCGTTTCTTACCCGGGTAATACTTTTGGCGGTCTGTGGTGCAATTGAAGTTGCGATAACACCCGCTAAGCCAATTCCGTAAAATCTTTTTGGTAGTACCCGCAATAAAGCATGGGGATTGCTTAAGGAATTGGCCGCAGCAAATATCAAAATCATCGCTACCAAAATCGATGCCTCGGAGAATGCACTCTCTAGTCTTTGGGTGGTTACCGGGCCGCCTAATCTGACGCCTACTAGGAAGCTTGGAAGCTGAATCTCTGGAAGAGTAAAAAGAGTTTTGCCTGGCATTGGTACTCCAATGGCGAAACCTATGAACATTCGAAATAGAAATGCGAATAGGGCAAATCTCAGCGCCCAGTGAAAACTTGAGTACCAGTAACTTTGAGACCTGTAGTAAGACACCAATAGAAATACGGCGATGATTGCGGCCCAAGAGATGAAATAGTTATTGGATAACAGGACGAATGCTGAAACAAGCACAGCCCACACCCACCACATAAGCGGATGAAAACCCGAGTGACGGGTGCGGTTCCGTGTCATAAATATCGTGCGGTTTTTAGTTACTGCTTATTGCGACGTCGCGCCACAACAAATCCAGCAATTAAGAGGACCGCTAGCGCGCCGAGAAGAATCGGACTATTGCTGTTAGAGCTCTCCGTTTCGACTGGAGCTGAAGTGGTTACCGCTTCTTCAGTAGCTGGGGCTTCAACTTCGGCACCACATTCAGTTGCTGGATAACCACCGATTCCACAAATCAATCCTGAGTCACCGGCACGAACCTCTAGTGCGCTTTGCAAAACATCTAGACCAACCGATCCTTCATCAACAACTACGCAATCTGAGAAAAATTCTTTTGGAGTTTCACCTGCCGGCGCAATGTTTGCGGCTCCGAAATCAACTACCAAGCCAACTCGAACCTTGCCAGCGGCCTCTGGTGTTTCACCGCACAGAGTTGCGAAATCAGGATCCATCATCGGAGTAGCTGCTGGAACATCATTGTTACTGAATACGAAAGTCCAGCCTTCAACAGCGCCATCTTTAACCTCTACTGAGGGTCCAGTCATTGCTGCGGTCCATTGAGTGGCACCTGGGGCTGCTTGGAAGTAACCCCAATATCGATAGCCGGTCGCAGAATTGGCCGCATTTGCGGAAAAAAGATTTATTGAAATCAACGCAAGAATTAGCGCTAACGGTTTTGTGAATTTAACTAGTGAATTTCTGGAAAACATGTGAACCTTTCAAAAGAAAAGGAGTTCACGATGGCGAAAAAAAATTCCGCCCCGCAAACCTCGACGGGTGGTAAAGAAATCCAATTGTTGGTAATCCGACTTACCTGTCTTGCGACAAGCTCACGGTTGCGGGTCAGCGTCGGATTTTCACCGACTTCCCCAAATCAATGGACCAAAAGAAGCTTCTATGGAGAAGCTCCAGTTATTAAGTTGTGGCCGAAATAAACCACCAAAGTGCTACCGATGCAAGAAGCCACTACGCTTTTCACATGGAATATAGACGTCTTGGCAGCTCGGGAATGTATGTCTCAGAAATTACCTATGGAAACTGGATTACCCATGGTTCCCAGGTTGAGCAGGATGCGGCGATAAAGTGTGTTCGCACCGCCTTTGATGTTGGCATTACAACCTTTGATACCGCAGATATCTACGCCGGCACAAAAGCCGAAACAGTGTTAGGTAAAGCGCTCAAGGGCGTGCGTCGTGAGTCTTATGAATTATTCACCAAGGTTTATTGGCCGACCGGTCCAGGTAAAAATGATCGCGGACTATCTCGCA
>JACCDG011948540.1_pt1 | contig 15136 bp, 24 predicted proteins | sample 7442471 | NCBI WGS metagenome assembly JACCDG01 (sample SAMN15323444, study PRJNA562643) | freshwater metagenome | isolation source: river surface water | place: USA:Blue River Watershed | collected 2017-08-17
GAGCCGTCGCGAAGGGCGGCGCGGGAACACGTTGAGCGTTTCAAGGTCTGGCCACCCTGGTTTCTTCGAGGAGGTTTTCAACGAGCGCGACGCAGTTTTCAATTTCCCAGCGAATCATCTTGCCTTGCTTCTTTCATTTTTTGAAACAACCAATACGAACCAAGCCCGGCGACAAACTCGTCGTTCACCATCGCCAGGCCAGGACGGCTCGGCTCTAGGCGATTATTTGACGGGAATAAGCATTGAGGGTATGTCACAATGCAGTTAATAGTTCGAAAATACGCCGCAGTTGCATCGGATATATTTGACCAATACGGCCAAAAAACGACAGACTCTAGCTGATTCAATGTTAATTTTCGCGAAAGAGAAAATCCATTGATCCATGTCAGGCTACGCAAATCGCTCACTTGCCCTCCCGGTGCCTGGCAAGCACCTTCTGCCGGTCCACGTGACCACCCAACGCAAGCGCGACCCGGACAGCCTGAGGTCTCTCCTCCAGGGCCTTTTTGGGTCCCCTCGGGAGGTCTTTGAGTCGTTCCAGGTCCATGATGGGGTTTCTCCTTGCTGTTGGTTTCAATTTTGAGGCGCACCGTTCGCGCTCATTTGCCTCTGAGAGGCGTTCCACAGGCGACCCTCTGGAGGTAAGTGCCAGAGGGCGTTTTGCTCGGGCTTATTTGGGCCGATTATCACGTATCTCTGGCCACTGGATTTTTGCCAGGGCTTTGGCTCGGTCGGCAGGCATGCCCACGATGGGCAACCCGTAGTGCTGGCAGGCCATGGCGTATAGCGCCCAGGCATCTGCTTCGTCGGAGTTGGTGAAGTCAAGCCCACTGCGCTTGGTGGCCTGGGAAATCATGGTTTCCTTATTGGCTTTCCCGGTGCCAGCGAGCCACTGCTTCAGGTTTGACGGTGGCACGAAAGCGACCGGAATCTTCAACTCGTGCAGCATCAGGCGCAGAATCCCGCCCCACTCGCCCAGGCTGATAGCTGAAGCGGCCTTGGAGCCGTAGGAGTAGTTCTCAAGCACGACCAAGCGAACGTCAAAGAACCAGTCCTGGCAGTTAAGAATCCACTCAAACTGGCCTTTTAGCCATGCCAGGCGCTCCACGCCCACAATTTCCTTGGGCGGAACTACGTGTTGAGTCGTGAGAACCGGCTTCCCTGTAAGCTTATCGAATTCAGTCATAAAGCAAAGGCCGGTCCCGTTAAGGCTCGGGTCAATCGCGAGCATGTTTTCCCTAATGTCGCTCATACAAGCCACGTCCCTTGGCAATCGGCGCTATGGTCCAGAGCGGCGCGCAAGATGCGGATTTCCTTGGCTTGCGCCTCCAGGTTTTTGCGCAGGGCTTCGTTTTCTTGCGCGAGCAGGTTGCGCTCAAGCACTAACTCACCGTATGCGCTGGCTAATCCTTCGATTTCGTTGCGGTATTCAAGCAGCAACTGGCCTGGAAGGTCGTCATTGTGGTTCATATCGCTTCCTTTCGTGGTGGGGGTAACATCTGGTCCATCTGGACCTGGTTGCGCAGCCGTTCACAGGCCAGCGCGATGGGTGCGTAGACAGTCTTCCCGCTCTGCGCCTCGGCCTTGATGGCCTCGCATAGCTCAATCAGGCTTCGGAAGACGTGCTTGCGCCAGGCTATCTTATCCCAGCCGATGGGCGTAGGGCTGGCGACCAGGTCGGTGGCTCGGGAAAGCTCCTTGCGGCTGGGTGTCCACCCGTTGCGCACCATGGCCTCCCGGATCCGGATCCGAAGTTCAAAAACTTCCACCCCTCCCTCCCCCCCGGCAACGGGGGTAAGGGGGGTATTATTTCTTCTTTCTTCTTTCTTCTTTCTTCCGCGAGTTGCAGGCTCAATTTGTTCCGTATCTTTTGACACGTAGTCGTGGTGTTTTGACCCTGTTAGTCGTGGTGTTTTCACCATGTTAGTCGTGGTGTTTTCACCCTGTTTGTCGTGGTGGTTTGACCCCCCCTGGGCTTTCTTAGTCGTGGTGTAGACACCACGGCTAGCGATAAGCTCAGGTAGCTCTCTGGGGTCCCTAAAGTCCCACCTCTCCCAGTCCTTCTCCAGGCCATAAGAGGCCGGCTTGACCCCTTTGTGGCCCGAATACCTGATAAGGATTCGCCTCTCACACAAAGAAGCAAGGGTTCTCCGGGCGTCGCCAGCATCGATCCGAATGAAGTCGGCCAAATCAGAGGAGCTAATCTCGGCTTCCTTGCGCTTAAAGCCATAGGTCATGCGGATGACATACAGCACCGCCCGCACCTCGCGGCTGGACAAGTTGCAATGAATCAACCTCTCCAGGATTTCGTGAGAAAGCTGCAGGTAGTGGCCGTTGTCCAGGTCAGGCTTGGCCACTAATAGAGTCCATCCAAATCAACATCCTCAAAAGCCGGTGCATTGTGAGTCGGGAAGCTCGGTGCGTCCTCGTCTTTGGGCCCGGGTGCGTAGCCAGGCAGAAAAGTGAAGAGCGGGCCGTTATAGCGCAATGCCGCATCCCCAGTGGCTCCCTCGCCATTCTTGGCCACGATGGCCACGGCCTCAAATGGGTCGCCCTGGCCCTCGGGCCGGTAGAGCGGCGGGCGGTGCAGCAGGATAATCTTGCGAGCGTCCTGTTCGATGTCGCCACTCATGCGCAGGTCGGCCGAGGTGGGCCTCCCACCGTCCCGCAGGTTGGCGTTACGGTTGATTTGCACCAGCGCCACGATGGGCAAGCCAGTGGCCTTCATCGCATCCCGCACCGCGTGAGAAGCGGCAGACGTCTGCTCAAACAGCCGCGGCGGGTCGGCAAAGATGCCCAGGTGGTCAATAAACACACAGCACAGGTCCGGGTGCTCCAGACGAAATAGCTCGATGCGCTGCTGCAGCTGGCTGGGCCGGAGCGGGGTGTCGTCAATCCACAGGTTGGCATTCACCTCCCGGGCCCGGTCAATCAGGTCGGGCCGACGCGCCACCACCTTGAGGGGAAACTGCGACTGCTGGACAGCCACGCGGCGCCACATCTTCGGGCGCGAGAGTTCCAGGGAGCAGAATAAAACACTGCCATAGTTCGCCGCGAAATGGGTAGCCACACCCAGAGAGAAGGCAGTCTTTCCCACGCCCGTGCGTGCCGCCACGACCACATAATCGGATTCCTCCGTGCCTCCCATGATTTGGTCCAGAGTGTCAATTCCTGTCATCATGACCCGGCCCGATGGCGGCTTGCCCTCGGCCTCCAGGCGCAGGTCTTCCCGCACCTCTTCTGCCAGCTTCCCCAGGCCCGTAGACCAGTGCTCTGCCGACTGCCGACCCGCACCAGCGGCCTTAGTGAGCAGGGCTGAAACACGGGCTTTGGCGTCGTCTAGCGGCAGAGCCGAGCTGCGCATCATGTGCGCGCCCTTCTCCAGCGCCTTGATGAAATTGAACCGCCCAGTCTCCTCGCGCACCTGGTCCAGGTAGCCCAGCAACTGGCCCTTTCCGAAGCCGGTCCAGTTGCCGGTGTCAAACGCTTCCCAGACCCTGGCACAGGACTCCACAAAGCCTAGATCGGCCGACACCTTGCGCAGGGAAGCAATCTCCACCATTTTGTAGGACTGCCAGCAGCGCCGAAGGACTTCGAATTGCTGCCGGGCCGACGGGACGTGAAAGTCCTCCACGGTGGCCGCGCCCAGCAGAAGCCGGGTATTGTCAACGTCCATCCAGCAGGACGCCAGCAGGCCCAACTCAATCTCCTCGGCAGTGTTGCCTGACATGTCATGGTTTCGCCTCACACGCGCCACCCAGAAGCCCGCAGGGCGCGCCGCAGGGGCTCTACCTCCAGGCAGACGTGACACTCGTCCAGAATGGCCATCTGGGTCTTCAGAATGAGGTTTTGAATTTGTCCCTCAATCTGCAGCGGCGAAATGCGAATCGACCTGGCCTGGTGCCGGTCTCGGCAAATGTAGCCCATCTCCTGAAGCGCGTTGAGGTGCCGGTCCACGCTGCAGGGAGACGTGACGCCGATAGCCGCGCCAACCTCCCGCACAGAGGGCCCGTAATTGTTTTTCTGAATGTATGCGCAAATGAAATCGTAGGCCAATTTCCGCTTTTCCGTCATGACATAACGCGCAGGTGGCTTGGGCTTCTCAGGCGCCACCGGGGCAAATTCCCTGGCCCTTGCGGGCCGCTCTTGCAATTGCCTTAAGCTTTTCGCCGGCATGAAATCCCTCCATTAAATCGCAAAGTTTGTGAATGACCTTCTCCGGGTCGGTGCGGAACAGGGCCGCAAGTCTGGCCTGGGTCTCTGGGGAAGCACGCTTGGGGCCGTGTCCCTCGATGGCCCCCGGAGTCCTGGCCTTGTAGGTCTTAGCTGCCATGGGTAACCTCCGGGCTGACAGAAGCCCAGGTCTTGCCCTTAGCAGGCTTTTGTTCGGCTCGAATCGCTTGCACTTCATCGAGAGTGATAACGGGCCGCTCGAGGGTCTCGGGGACTGATTTGGGAACCGACTTGGGGTTAGCAGCACCCAGGGAGATGGGAAAACCTGATTGCATCCCGGGCAGGTGCGCATCAGTCATCCCACCCGCCACGGGACTTGCGCTCCTCCTGTTGCTTCGGGCCCAGGTCCAAGTCGTTGACGATGAGCTCAAGCTTGCTGCGCTTGGCTCCGGTTTCTTTGTCTTCCCATGTGCGCTGCTTCATGCGGCCAGAGACGACCACGAAAGAGCCCTTGCTCACGTATTGGGAAATCACGTCGGCGGCCTTCTCCCAGGCGACGCAGTCGATCCAGGTGGTTTCGTCCTTTTTGTAGCCGGATACGCCGATTGAAAACTGGGCGACGGTTTTTTCGCCGGCCTCTCGCATTTCGGGGTCCCGGGCCAGTCGGCCCGAGAAAGAACAGGAATTTAGGTTTGCCATTTTTTCCTCCTATTAATCAAACAGATTCTGTTGGCCGCGTTGCAATTCGGCGCGGCGAAGGTTTTTGAGAGCAATCTCAAAATACTCTGGTTTCAACTCTGCGCCAGCAAATCGACGATCTTCCAAAAGTGACTGATACCCCTCAGATCCGATGCCAGTAAAAGGGCTAAATACCAATTCCCGGGGATTACTCCAAAGCCGGATGCATCGCTTGATGACGCCTAGTTGCAGTGGGCAAATGTGACGCTCATCTTTTTCCGACCTGGCCTCTGGTGCGTTGAGAGTGTCTGATTCCCTAATCCCATACCAAATCGGCCGAGCCCATTCAATCCACTCCTCGTTAGTAAGACCGCCCCGAATTGGCACTTCTGGCTCACCAGGCTTACGAAACACGAGGATGTAATCAGCCAAAGCCGGCCCCGACCAGGACCGATCTTTTTGCATCTGGACAAAAAGAAGGGCCTTGGAATGGGTGCGAATCGCTTGAGCCTGGGGGCATTTATCGATGCACACCTCACGGTGGTGCACCCATCCTGCTCGTTTATATGCCTCAATCACAGCCCCGCGGAAATCGTTGAGGCCAATTATCCCATCGGACGCCAGGGTGGTTGTAGTCTGCGCTACGTGCACGCAGGTGATCCGGCCTGATTTGGTGATCCTAAACAGTTGGCGGATGGCGTATCCGAATTGCTCATAGAATTGATCGTAATTGACGCAGTTTCCCATGTCTCTAGGGTTGTCTGAGTAGGTGTAGAGGGTTGCGAACGGCGGCGAGTAAACCGATAAATCAATCGATTCATCCAAAATTTTCTCAGCCATCACCTCGACACAATCCCCGTTGTAAATCGTCCAATCCGAACCGTTCGCCGAACGAATCAAGCCCGGAGGAATCGAAACCTCGGCCTCTCCGCCCAGAGCTTTGCGCTCCAGGTCTCCAATGTTCTCGATGATAAAATCTCCCATTTTCTTGGCCTCGGCTTCTTTTTTCATAACATTCTCCACAATCGAATTCTCCAGGTTGGTGGTAACAATGGTGGCTATAACTGGGTCGGGTTGACCGAAGCGGTAGGACCGACGAAGGCATTGATAATATTGCTCCCAGGAGTCGCTGATACCGACAAAAACTTGGCGCGCGCAATGTTGGAAATTCAGGCCGAACCCACAAACCCTAGGTTTTGTGATCAGGATTGTGGCGCGGCCGTCAACAAATCGCTCTAGCCGGTCGATCTTGTCCTCATCGGACGTGCTTCCCTCGACTCTGACAACCTGATCACCTAGGCGCTTGAGTCTACGGGCGAGAACGTCGCTTTCGTCATTGAGCCCGGTCCAGCAAACCCAGGCTTCCCCGGGCTCACTCTCAATCAGCCGGGCAGCGGCTTCCACTCGATCATGGATTGTGGACTTACGCACGGCGGCCCGGTCGCTGACGCCCTTTAGATCGGCGGTCTGGAAAAGAAAACCGTCTGGAACAGCGGTTGTATCCACCGACACAGAACGGACTTCTAATGGCGGCAAAACGTAGCCATCTGCGCTTTCTCCGATATCCGATGGATCTCGGAGGAAAACTGACCAGGTTGCCATCCATCGATAGAAGTCACGGGCGGCGTGGCCTTTCAGGCGCCAGCCCTCTGCGTCGTGAATGAACCAGTGCGCCAGCATTTCGGTGCGGGTCTTGATACCCAAAAACTCGGCGTGTGAGGAAATCTCAGTGATGTCGTTTGGCGCGGGCGTGGCGGTGCAACAAAGGCGAAAAGGAACTGCCTGCGCCTGCTCGATCATTGCATTGCGAATCTTGCCGCTGGCATTCTTGAGAATGGAGGACTCGTCCAGGACGATGCCGCCCAGGTCGAGCCCGTCGAAAAGGTGATGGCGCTCGTAGTTTGTGACATAAATGCCGGGCTCGATGACCTGTGATCCACTGGATACCGGGAAAACCGACATTCCAAGCTTTTCCGCTTCCCTCTGCGTTTGCCTACCAATCGTGAGGGGGGCATAAATCAGCACCGGCTTTCCTGTGTGACTCAAGACGTGTCGGGACCATTCGAGTTGCTGGAAGCTTTTACCTAATCCGCAATCCTCAAAAAGCGCTGCTCGACCAATTGACAAAGCCCATTTAACGATCCTCGCTTGAAAGCTAAAAAGCTTCGGGTTGATTTGGGCCATCTCGATATTGATTCCATCAGCCGGCTTGGCGGCCAACTTGGATTTAATCAGATCAGAGTATTCTGAGCACTTTAACACGGCCGCCACCCCAGAAAAGGGATATAACCTGCAGCGGCTACCGCGGTATAGGGCTCCTCGAAAACTTCGCCCAAATCGTTGGCTAGCTCACGGCTCGGGACAAAAGAGCCGGACTCCATTTTGCGCACCGTGTGCACGCTAATTGATACCGACTGAGCAAGGTCTTTTTGGCTCAACCGCGATTTCTTTCGCTTGCTCCGCAGGTATCGTGCGAAGTTTTTGAGCCAATCCTCTCGCAGGCTGGAGACAACTTTTCTGGCCATTATCGCTTACTCGCTTTCGCTCTTTTTGCAAGGTCTTTGTTGACGTCCTTGATCCAACGGAATGTCTGCAGCGTTGCATACCACTGGTTGCGCACCGCCTGACGCTCCTCCGAATCTCGGAAGACTGGGTAAATCTCGGTTTGTGCCGTGGCCTTGTCCACGCGCACAATGTAGGCCCGGGAAATGGGCTCTTGGTAAATGGGGTTGGCGCTGTATTGTTTGGCGCTGTCCCAGAGGATGTCGTAGGCCGCCACCTGCAGCAGGTATTTGTCCCGGATGGCCTTGCTGGTTTTCCAGTCGCACATCACCAGCTGGCCGTGCTTGTCCCGGCAAACGCAGTCCAGGGTGCCACCGAAGCCAAGCTCGATGTCCACCAGCCATTGCTCAGTGGCCACCGGCACCAAGCCCTCAGATGCCCACCAGGTCAGGAAGGCCTGCATCGCATTGCGCACAGGCTCAGCCTCCTCGGCCAGGTCCACCTTCCACCACTTGCCGTCCTGCTCATAGGTCAGGTCTCCGTGGGTAATCCAGAGCTCAATCAACTCGTGCACCCGGGTGCCGTATTCCGCGGCTTCCTGCGCGGTCTTGAAGCGGGCCTGCTTGGCCGCCTCCAGCATCTCGTTGATTTGCCTGGGCGAGTAGTCTTGCCAGGGCTTGAGAGCCTCCTGAAGGGCTCCGATGGTTTGTCCCACCGCCCAGTCCACAAAGGCCTGACCGAAGCCAATCCCTTCTTCCAGAACCTTGGTCACGCGGGCGCAAATCACGTCCTTGCCGTCTTTGGTCACGGCGGCGTAGGAGTCGAAGCGGTTGCCGGCCACCTCGCATTGGACTTGCTCAGGTCGGGAGATGTCGGTGTTTTCGTAGCCCAGGCCGGGTTGCCACCAGGTCGGGCGGGCGCAGAAGCGGTTAGCCATGCTGGCGAATCTCGTTAACTTTTGCAAGAATAGACTCTGCAAACGCTTCGGACTGTGCCAGGGTCAACTCTACACCCCAGGTCTCGCTGGTTTCAAACTTCAGGTATCTTTGTGTAGACGGGCAGGAGTGAAGTTCTCTCTGGATCTCTTCGAACCGAATCGAATCTCCAGACCAATCGGAGATTTTGTAGAGCCACAGGCCACCAGGGGCCTCCATTACTGTTTGCTTGAGGTCCTCCGGCATCAGAACGGCGCCTCACTTCCGTCAACCCCCAGAAGCTCGCTCACAACGGCGTGCACCTCGCGGGCCTGGCCCACGGTCAAGGTTTTGAAGTCGGCAGGCTTCAGCTTGCGCTCTTTGAGGGCAGTGTTCAGGCAGTGCTTCCCGTCGCTCGGCCACAGCTGGCACACCAGGTCCCAGAGGTCATCCTTGGCTTCGGCGGCCAGAGGAGCATCGTCGTCATCCTTGGCTTCGGCGGCCAGAGGAGCATCGTCGCCGGCCACCTTCTTGCGCGTGTCCTCGACGACTTTTCCGCCAAACAGTCCTTTGGCTTTATCCACCAACTGGCCGTGTCCATCTTCAGCGGGCTTGGCGGGCTTGGCGGCCTCGCGCTTCGGCGGATCCGCCGGCTTGGGCTCGCTCACGGCGATATTGGGATAACGGGCATCCTTCTTCTTCTCGCCCCCCGTGTCGCCGTCGTTGTCTTCATCGTCGTGGGGCATGGCCAGGGTGGCCAGGAGGCTATAGCGGCGGGCGTAGCTGATGACGATACCAGCTGTCTGTGGTTTGGTGTCCGAGAGGGACATGCCCAGGCGCGAGCGGATAAACTGGCCGCTCGCCGTGTGCACCAGCTCTGTGTAGACAATCACCTGGTCTTTCTCGAAGTCGAGCGGCTGCGTGTAGACCAGGCCATGTTTGCGCAGGTAAGGGCGGATGGTGGTGACCACGCTGGAAAGGTCCGCATATTTGGTTTTCAGGTGGGAGTTGAATTTGTTCTTTTCGGGCGCCGGCACTTCATCCTGAAAGCTCGAAAGGGCTTTGGCGATTTGACTGAAAGCAATGCTTCTCGTTGCGGTCTCGAGTTTGAAATACTCTTCGCAGAAATCTACGGGCAATGTCACTTCTTCTTCTCCTTCTTGGGGTCCACAACCGGCGTATACTCCCGGGCCACGCAGGCGGCGCAGAGGAAAGGGTTGCGTCCGGTTTTGGGTTGGTTGCAGATGGGCAGCGGCGGTCGGGCGGCTCAGTCGGCCAGACGCAGTTGGGCCCGGCGGCGCAGGCGTTGATAGGTGGGGAAGGTGGCCTTCATCGAGGAGACGGGCCAGCAGGTCGGCCTGACGGCGGCGCCGTATCTGGGTGGAAACGGGGCGTTGGGCCTTCGGCAAGAAACCGCGCGGCCGTCGAGGCAATTCTCAACGCCATCTTCAAAGCGTAGTTCGCAGAAGCAACAACGCAGCGTTCGACAAGTGACCGGCGGGTTGCTGCATTGAACATTCGCCGACAAGGTGCGATGAAGCCCCATCGTCTTACACTCGGGGCATTGATGAAAAGTCACGCGTAAACCCTGTGCTGATTTCCGAGTTGCCCGGGCGCAGGCCAGAGACGCGGTAAGGCGCCTCGCTGTTTGACGTGGCGGGAGAATGAAGAACTAGCCCAGGCACCTGCGTGAATCCGTGGTTGCCGTTGTCAATCCAGACGGACAGGTTGCCAGCGGATTGCGGATAAACGCGCACCATTCTACCCATAATCATCATCTCAATGGGGCGTTTTGACATCATACTCACTCCGTTCTGAATCGCGTCGTTGATATCGTTGGGTGGGGTTGGATACATGACACCTCCTAGATTTGTTTGCATAGCGAGGCTGGGCCTGGTAAAAGGGAAAGTGCGGCTGACAAACCCCAGCCGCTGGGCCGCCATCAGGCGCTACTACTACGACGAATAAAGCCCGTTAGGGCTGGTCAGGGAGGCGGGAATCGAACCCGCTTTGGCCGTTTTGCTACGGGGTGTAACGCTTGCCCCGAAGGTCTACGTCGTTACGCCGCCGGATTAACTGTCCGGTGCCCGCCCGGAGGGCTTCTCCCCGGCGTGCTTGTGGCACAAGTAGTCATCGCAAGGCAATGAGCTTGAGCACTCGTCAAAGTCTTGCTCATCCCAAAAGGTGCCGTCGTCATCCTGTCCCATTCAACTCGACCGATGCGTAGGCGGCCAGGACTCTCAAGCTCTCGTTCTGCCGGGCGCGGGAAACGCGCGAAAGCAGCTCCAGCGTGTGAACGGCGTCTGCCGGCAGGCGCTCCATCAAGCTGGCCCAGCGCTGATTCTTCGCGGTTTCCTTCTCCAGTGGCTTGGGGAGCATTCCCGCGGCCATGAGGGCTTCGTCCGTGCTGCTCAGCACCAGGCCGATCCTTTCCACCTTCTCACGCTTGGGGATGTAGCCGTCCCGCTCCATCAGGGTGACGTAGCTGGCGTCCACTTTGGCGGCTCGGGCGACCTGGCGCCGGGTCAGGCCTTTGGCCTTCCGGGCGGAGCTTGTATAGCGGGCCCATTCGGGGCTGAAGAGGTTGTTAGCCATGGGGCACCGCCTTGGCGCGGGCCTGGGCCAGCAGGTTCTGCACCGTCTTCAGGTCGGTGGTGGCCACCAGGTTGACGTGACGCAGCTGGCGCCGCAGGTTTCTCCGGAGGATTCCGCGGGCGCGGCTCTTCTGGTTCACGTGATACTCGATGAAGGCGTCGAGTGGGTTCATCGGCCACCTCCCAGCAGGTAAACGCAGGCGAGCATAACGAGAAAAATCACGCCGAATTTGAGACTTTCCATCAGGCCCTCCTCTGTGGTATGGTTTGGTTTCAAGTCAACTCCTATTTCTGAGGCCCGCCTTGGAGGCGCGGCCCTTTTTCGGGTCCACCGGCCAGCTGCAGTTGGACTGGGCACCCAACGCCCGGACGCAGAATGAGCACTGTTCATCGTAGGCGGGATTGGTGCAGATGGGGCATTCAGTCACTTTTGGCGTGCCTGCGCCGTGCCTGCGCTGATTCTCGGCGTCTTGCACCTTCATGTGGTTGGTGTGCATGTGCACAATCCCGTAAGAAGAAATGCGAGGTATGGGTGCGCGAGTGCATACTCTGTCACTTACTTGGGTCCCCCCTTCCGCTTGCTCCGCCGCCAGGAAGTTAGCCATCGCGTCGTTGACGTGCGGCGCCACCTCGGCGTAGTAGCGCGGGTCTGTGTTCACCTCGGCCAGCATGCGCAGGCCGGTTTCGAGGATTTCGCGGGCGTAGTCTAGGGAGGTGCGGGCGCTAGGATTCATGCCGCCCCCGCTTCTGCCAACTTTAGATGGTAGGCCCGGAATATTTGCTTGAGTTGCTCTTCGGTGGGATCACCGTGTAGTTCTGATACGGTGCAGCAAAGCGCGTCGGCCAACTCTCTTTGGACAGTCTGAGAGCAGTCACGAAAACCGGTCTCCAGGTGTCTGATGAAATCTTCCGAACGTCCTCTGCCACACAAGGCCGCGAGTTCGGCCTGAGAAAGCTCAAGCCGCTCTCTGATGGGCCGCAGGCCGGGGAGGCCTTTGCGCTTCGTCATCTTCTTGAATACCTTTCACCGTGGTGTGGGGGTGTTACGCATTATGCGTTACAGTCTGTCACTATGTCAATACCGAAAAGTGACCGAAAGACCCGTTGACCGTGTCCGAATGATAGTGTAGTATCTACCTGATACGAAACAAGCGTATCACACCTACATGCCAAAAGGCGCCCTCTACGAGGACAAGAACGGCCAAATCCAGCGCAGCGAAGGCAACGGCCAAAGCACCAACGTCACAGGCCGGTATCGCCCGAGCACCTTCCATCCGGTCAGCAACCCGGGCCAGCACCCGGCCAGCGGAACGCCCATCAAGGTGACGCCCGTGAAAAGCTCGACACTGGACGTGAGCCCGCTCTAGACGCAAAAAAGCCCCCGGCCGAAGCCGAGGGCGTTTTAGAGCGCATTCCGAGTGGCAGCGGCTACGCCCGACTGCATAACATCGTGCCTGCGACTGCCAGCAAATGGGATTAAGGCCCACCCCAACGCAACATCCCGGGGGTCAGTATCCACCTCCGGCTTGCGGTCGGGCGGCGCCGTCTCGGGCTTGCTCTGTTGCCCCGTGTTTACGTCCCACGGTCTGGCCTCCAGTCTCGCATCCATTGCAAGGATGGGATGTCGGCCGGCACGGAGTCCTTGGCGTAAAACTCGGGGTGCTCGACCTTGGCCCGCTCAAGCAACTCTCCGGCAATTCCGGATACTTGCTCAGCCGGCGTAGGCGCCACCGACGGCAGCACCTCAACCTGGTGCACGGCTACGGGGTCAAGGACTGACCCAACCACGCCGCGAGTAAGCTCAGCAGGAAGAGGAGGCAAGTCCTCATCCCGGCGGTGCTGCAGGCGCTCGTAGTTAGCTTCCAGAGCACGGAGAGCGGTGTCCCAGGTGATGGGCTCGGGCACGCCGCCCCCGAGGCTCTTCAGCCAGCCTGCGAGCTGTCCGAGTGCTTTCCCAGGCCGAGTAGGCCCAGCATGTTGGCCACGACCTGGTCGGCATCCCCGGGAAGGTCGATGCTGCCTTTGAGGTGCGCGGTGACCTGCAGGCGAGAATCCACGGCGGAAACGTCCACCGAAAAACCCTCGAATTTGGCGCTCTTGGCGGTGTCGATTGCTGCTTGCTTGATGTCCATTATCTGTCCACTACTTTCCGGCCCGATAGGCCACTTCGATTGAGACGGAAACGATTTGGTCCGCGGGCAACTGGACGCCATTGAGCGCCAGGCCCAGCTTGTTGTCGTGCACGTCGAGGCGTGCGGAGATGGCCGGCTGAGTCACGCCGTCACGGAAGACGATGGGCGCGGCGCCAGCTGGCTTGCTGATTTTGACCCGGTGCACCTCGGGCTCGGTGCTGACTACCGGCCGCGGCTTGGCGATGGTGCCCAGGCCCCAGTCGCACTCCACCCATTCCGGCTTGCCCTGAGTCCACCAGGCCACGACTTTTTTGAGCCCGGCCAAGTCCACCGGACACAGGCAGCCGGCGGAGCCAGGCGCATAGGAGCGGTTTGCGTCCAGGTGCAGCATGATGGCGCGCTCGCCGTAAATCTGGGCTACCACCGGACCCAAGGACGAGGACCAGGAAGCCTGGTAGTTGCCGACGCCGCCAGCCCACTCCAGGCCCCCGATTTCGCGGTAGACTCCCTCCGGGCAGGGCTCCAACACACCGCGCCGCTCGTTGGCCAGGGTGCGAAAAGCTTGGGCACCAGGCGCGCCGGAGTAGGCCAACAGATGGTCCACCTCTTTGCCTTCCACCCACAGCGCCATGCGCAGCGGCTCCAGTCTCTCGGCGTTGATTTGCCCGGGCGTTCCCCGGGTCACTCGGACGTATCGGCTCATGGTATCTCCCTCACTAGCTGCCAGGCGCAGACGGTTTTGAGCCCGCACCAGCGGCACTTTATGCCCACACGGGGCGAGCGAAAGTGTAGATAGACGACGGGCAATTTGCCACAGGCGATGCATTGCGCCCGGAAGGCGCGGCGCTCACTTGCTTTTGGTCGCGGCATTTTGCGCGTTCCGACTGATTGACGCCAGGGCGCGGAGCAGGCCCCGGATGGGCCCCAGTTCCTCCGGGCAAACCTCAGCGGCGTGAGACAGCACGGAGGTGGACTCAGTGAGAATCACGGCGGAGGTGAAAGCGGCGAACACGCCCATGCCCACGTATCCGCCCAGGCCCCAGCGCAGCAGGTAGCCCAGGCCCAGCATGAGCAGATACATGGCGAGCTTGAGGGCCGACCAGAAGGCGCGCTTACCGCGCCAGGTCCGGGCGCAGGCGGCCCGACCGGTGCCAAAGAGGAAATCCAGGGCCCAGAGAATCAGGACGGTTCCCACGGCAGGTTCCAGTAGAAACCGCCCAAACATCGGGCCAACCAGGCCAATCAAAAGGGCCGCCGCCTTGATGCGCGCGTCGGGGTCAACCAGGCAAAGGGCCTGGGCCTTCAGGTATTCTTTCACTTTCGCTCCTCCGGGTCGATGATTTGGAATATTCTGAAATCAACTCTTGACATTTGAATTTGGAATATGCAAGAATCAAGCCCATGGACGAAGAGAAGAAAACCCGCGGCGGGCCCCGGCCAGGTGCCGGGCGCAAGCCGGGCGGCCAGGGTCGGAAAAGGGGCGTATTTGTAGCCCTGGACCAGGCTCAATATGAGTGGGTCCAGGAGCAGCCCGAAGGACCGCCCGCCTACCTGCGGCGCCTCAGCGATGAAGACCAAAAGCTGAGAGGAGGCAACCAGAATGGATGAACTTTCAACTCAGAAGAAAGCTCCCAAAGCTGATCCAGGCAAGACTTTGCTGCTCAAGGTTGTGCCGGCCAATATGACCACCCAGAACGATTTCGTCTGGCCCGAATCTGGCCCGGTCGAATGCCCGGACTGGAAGCCTTGTAAGGCCTGCGGCAACGGCCTGCACGCTTGGCGCTGGGCGCCCGGCTGCAATCCCGGCGCGTCCGAATACACGAACCTTGAGGACGCAAAGTGGTTGTTGGTCGAAACCTCCGAGGATCAGATTGTCGACTTAGGCGACAAGGTCAAATTTAAGGCCGGCGTTGTCGCCTTTTGTGGCAAATTTGAGGACGCGATCAAAAGCTTGCAGCCAGACCCCAGCCGGGCAGGGTTTAAGGGCACAGCCACCGCCGGATATAGGGGCACAGCCACCGCCGGAGATGAGGGCACAGCCACCGCCGGAGATAGGGGCACAGCCACCGCCGGAGATAGGGGCATAGCCACCGCCGGATATAGGGGCACAGCCACCGCCGGAGATGGGGGCATAGCCACCGCC
>JACCDG011245859.1_pt1 | contig 15129 bp, 18 predicted proteins | sample 7442471 | NCBI WGS metagenome assembly JACCDG01 (sample SAMN15323444, study PRJNA562643) | freshwater metagenome | isolation source: river surface water | place: USA:Blue River Watershed | collected 2017-08-17
GATTCACGAATCAGGAAGTGAATACTTCAATAGACTCAGTGGTGGAAAAGATACTATCGCACTTTACGATCTAACCGTCAGTGGTCATCCATCGTTTATTGTTGGCAAAAACGAATTTCTAGTTCATAACTGCGCCGATGACGATATCACGAGTGACTACAACTCTGATGAATACACCTACATCGACATCAAGACCGAAACGCTAACCCTGCATGACAAGGACATTCTTGATGTTCTCGTCTTCCCACCGAGACACCTTCGATACCGTGGGCAAGATGCTAGTAAACCAAAGGCTCACTATTGGGTTGGCATGGACATCGGTATGACCCGAGATCCATCAGAGATATTGGTCTTTGTTGAGTACAGGGAGAATCCTAAAGACGAATACCCTAAGCTGAAACTTCTAACGCGTATCCATATGACGCGTATTGGGATCAGTGATCAGACAAAAGCAATCTTGTCTGTCATCGATTTCTACAAGCCTAAGGTCTTCGCTATGGACCGTGGTGGTTTGGGCCTTCCCTTCTTGCAGATCATCAAGGACTACGTGGAAACTCCGTCGCTTCAGCCGGAGTGGGCCAAGATGTTCAGGATCGAGGATTCTCTTTCACGTATCAAGGGCTACAACTTCAGTGAGAAGATCATTGTTGAGTTCGACCCTACGGTGGACCCCGATCTAACAGATGACTTCGCTAAAGATGCTGGTATGCGAAGGAATACCAAGGAATACGGTATTGACAAGCTGCGTGAGCTTGTAGACAACCGTCAGCTACAACTTCCTTGGGATGAAGATCTAATTGGTCAGTTCCAAGGAGGAACGGTTTCCTCTGTTAGTGGTCTGGATCAGTACGGCAGACGTAGGTTTGCAAAGGGTGATGACCACACCTTGGATGCAGCGGTAATGATGACATTGGCTTTCAAGCAATTCTCGATTGAAGAGTTTTTAAATCGAGAAGAAGTCGTTCAGCCCGTGTATGATGTATTTATCTCTCTTTAAGTCCGATTGAGGTATTATGGGTGATCTTTTCACCGTACAAGCTGATCGTTCAGTTAGAGCTTTTGATCTACCTGTAAACGATCGCGAATCTGATCTAATCGCTACTACAGCTAAGGAGTTGCTGGATTACCACAAGATGAATCAGGCATTCAGTGGAATGGAACCTGATGACGTTCTTGTGCAAATCTCGGCTATCACCTCTCGTTTGACCTACCTGCGTGCATGTCTCATGGACTCTGGTGGTCAAAGAGCACAGAAGATACGAACAACAAACTTGGAACCATTGATGACAAACCTGGAACTGCAATTCAGAATTGCTTCACGTCGGTTGTCTTCATACCAGTTCGACTACGAAGTCACTAGGGGTGCTCCGTCGTGATTGATGACTCTAACGATGTCCCACCTCACGCAACTGTGGTGATGATTGATCAGGAACATGGCACTATGGTCATGAACCAGTCAGATCTGCCAACATCTGAAATCTTCGCTGATGGTCGAGAAGTGGGTTCAAACCGTAGCCTCATGGCTGCTTTGAGTAGCTGGGCTACGAACATTCAGTCGCGTGGTCGCAGTGGCGGCATCCTGGAACGTGACAAGTACGTAACTCCTGAAGCCATCTTTGATCAGATGCAACTTGCTCTGTATGCAGTTGAGAACGATGACGTGGTGTCAAACATCGCTGATGCCACCGAAGCCACAGCATTCAACGCTGTCAGTTTCTATGCTGACGATGAAGATGAAGAAGATGTCTACAATCAGATTGCACGAGACATTAATCTAGATTCATGCCTTCGTGAAATGTGGCGTGAGCTTTTCACTGTCTCGCAGTTCACTTGTGGAATCTGGTGGCACACAAAGACCTTCAAGGTGCGCGGCCAAGGTGAAGGTGGACGGAAGAAGCGTAAGGAGCTTACTGTTCGATGCCCTCGCGCCCTGACCCTTCTTGATTCAATGAAGGTAATTCCTGTCGGTAGTACAATGTTTGGACAGGAACGGCTCGTTTATGCCGCCGATTCCTACGAGAACGAAAGCTTCTCTTCTGGCACTCCAGATGAGATCAAGAGTCGTTTACTGCTCGGCAAGTATGAACCCACCCGTGCTGAACGTCAGATGATCAACGAGCTATCAAGTGATAGTCGCATTAATCCTAACAACTTGTGGATTCTAAACCCAGCCACTGTGTTCCGTCACACTTTGACCAGAGGACAACAGCGGTTTGCTCCGATTCGGATGCAGTCTGTGTTTGAGATTCTCGACATGAAGAACAACCTTCGAGCCAAGGATCGTGCTCACCTCCTTGGTGCAGCCAACTTCATCGTCTTGATCACAAAGGGTACTGATGACCACCCGGCAAAGCCTGAAGAGATTGCAAGTCTTGCTGCTTCTGTGAGAACCGTGGCGCGAGTCCCGATCATGGTTGGCGACCACCGGTTGGACGTGAAGATCGTCACCCCCCCGATGGACAACACGCTTCAGTCTGAGAACTACGACTTGCTTGATGGTCGCATCACTGCACGCTTGTACAACATGTTTGTGCTTGGGCGTTCAGGTTCGGGCGCAGGCGGTGATGACTCTTTGAAGCTTTCAAAGATGATTGCTCGTGGCATGGAGTCACGTCGTCACATGATTGTCAGATCTCTTGAGAAGCACATCTTTGATGAGATCTATGAAAAGAATGAAAATCTAAATAGCTCACCTAAACTTCGTTTCCACCCCAACTCTATCGATCTTACTTTTGATTCTGCTCGTGCCGCAATGGTTCTTGATCTTCGTGATCGTGGTGAACTTTCTCGTGATACTGCACTTTCTCAGTTCGATTTCGATCAAGAGGATGAGGCAAACTATCTGGAAAGAGAAGAGAAGCGATTTGACAAGGTGTTCAAGACCATCAACCCGAACAACCAAGGAGTTGCTGGTCCGGGTGGTCCCGCTAACCCTGCACCTAACACCAACGGAGATCCCACAGGTGGCCGTAAGGCTGCAAACGGCGGCCGTCGAGGTGGCGGTGCAGCCCCTGGCTCTGGTCAAGGACAAGCACCAAAGAATCCAAACAAACTTTCGTCTGAACAGGAGTTGAGTGATGGCGAACAAGAGTGATGAGCGGTTGACCGGAGCGGACGCAGGTATGTGTGTCGCTTGTCTCGGGTTTAGCTCAACTCACAACGAATGGTGTGAAGCGGAAGTCCAGTCGATCCGTACGGTCGCCAGCCTTATCGATGACGATGAGGTTGAACGTCTAGAAGCAGAAGGTAAGTCATGACGCTAATCATTCCAACGGAATCCGGTTTCCGTTATGCAGCCAAGGCCAACCTTGTTGGTGAGGATGACTCACGTATGGTCGCTTGGGTGGAGAAGTTTGTCCGCAAGGACAGGGATCTTGCCTGGGTTCATGGAAACTTTGTTGAGGCAGACAATGCAAACAACAATGGTCATATCTTTCCTTTGAAGGATCTTGAGGAAGCTTCAGTTCATACGGTTGTTGGAAAACCTCTGAACATGCTTCACCACGAGAACTACATCGTGGGTGCTTATGCCGGAGCCGAGATGGTCTACCCAGAAGCCTCAGGTGCTGAGCAGGCTGACGATTCAAATGGGCACCCATACATGGAAGCTCTTGCTGGGATGTGGAAGCACATCTATCCAGATGAGCACCGTATGTTGCAGAAGGCTCAAGCTGAAGGATCATTGTTCTTCTCTATGGAGGCCGTCGCTGAAACTCTTACGTTCGTTGACTACAACAACGTGACTGTTCCATACATGGGTCGTTCACATGATTCATATCCAACGAAGGATCTAACGGCAAAGCGAATTCTAAACAAGCCGCATTTCAGTGGTGGAGCTATCATCATTCCCCCTGTTCGCCCAGGTTGGTCGAAGGCTGACATCAAGGCTTTGGACTCTTTCATCGAAAAGCAGCCGTCTGTTGCGGAAGCTATCTTCGCTGGTCTGGAGACTGAATTGCCTCATCTTGGACAGCCTCAATGGGAACTAATGATGAAGCAGTTGATTACTATTGCATCTTCCAACTGATGATTTCTTTATTCACAGATATACCACTCCGATCCATTTCATGACATGCGAAATGAACTTCTAGCACTCCATGCTCAACTCCTTCAGGTAAAGCCTGAAGACGCAGAGCACGATAAGGACAGTTGTCCTTTGTGTGCCCTAGAAGAGCAACCATCCACCACAATCACACCAGGAGGTGAAGTGAGCGAAACCTTCACTAAGGAACAGGTCGAGGCGCAAATTGCTGAGGCTGTACGTCCGTTGCGGGATCAACTCGCTGAACTAGAAAAGGCCGCTCAGGACACCGAAGTCGGCAAGGCCGTTACTGCTGCTGTCGAGCCTCTCAACGATCAGATCGCTGAGATGCAGGCAAAGCTTGATGACGCTGAGGTCCGTGCGACCGCAGCCGAGAACGCCAAGACCGATCTTGAGGCTTTTTGGGCTAAGGCCATTTCTGACCAAGAGGAAGCACAGGCTCGCAAGGACCGCGAGGTCGAGCGTGTCGAGGCAGCTAAGGCTGCTGGCGTCCTCAGCGAAGAGTACATCACGGCTAACGCCGAGCGGTTCTCTTCTTGGTCGGACGAAGAGTTTGCTGCTCGTCTAGAGGAATGGACGGCTGTTGCCGCTCAAGCCAAGACGACCAGTGAGATCCCGGCAAAGACCGGATTCCAGGCTGCACGCGAAACTGCGTCAGCTTCATCAACAGGATCGAACCTGAGCCTATTGCGCGAAATGCGTGCTTCGCTCACCGATCCCCGTTCCCTTTAAGGGGGGTAGACAGTAAATGGCAAGTTACGGCCGCAACTTTGAATTCAGAGTACCTCCCGTCCACGGTGAACGTGGTGGTCGGTACCTTCTAGGTGGCTCTAACGCTCTTCCAATTGGTGTTCCTGTAAAGGCTGCAAACGGTGCAACTCCGTCCACGCTTTACACAGGTGCGCTTCCCGTAGCACTCGCAACTGGCGCTCAGGCACCAAAGAAGGGTACTTGTGGAATCCTGGTCTGGGAAATTGACCCAGGCATTGGACTTGGTGGCGTTGACCCTGTAATCACCACCTACTCCGACTACGACACTGTACCTGTTGGACAACAGGTACAGGTTGTGTCTGGAACGCAGACCAAGGTTGTTCTTCGGAACACTGAGGATCGGGTGTTCCTACAGACGACCAACTATGCGGGTCGCATCATGGTCCCTGTATCCGGCCTAGCGGTCGGTGACTACCTCACTCCTGGTACCGGCAACGATGATGACGGTTACTGGGTTGAGGATGCCACCGCAGCAAACGCTTGGCTAATCGTAACATCCGTCGACACAGCACGGGGCGAAGTCGAAGCCCGTCTGGCATTCTAAGGAGGATCGATGAGTAAGATGATCGACTCGCTCGGCCGCTCCGTAGAAGACCGGGCAGAACTACGCAAGAAGATTGATGCGCTGAACGCTGAAGCTGAGGCTAACTGGGATAACCCAGTATGGCGTCGGGAGATGGCTCAGCAGGTCACCGAGACTATCCGTGAGGGATTTGAGCACGAGAACCTTTTGGGCCTCTTGACTCAGGTCGAGAACGCACCATTCAACGGCCGTGTAACGGTCAAGGATGTTCGTGGTCTCCGTGCCTTCTGGACGGCTCGCGGTGGTTACATCGAGGCCAGCACGATCCGTTCGGATGTGATGGAAATCCCTCGGGCATCTATCGCCTTCCACGTCTACGAGTTCGAAGACAAGCTTCGTACCAACTTTGCTGAGACTCAAGCTTCATTGGTGGACCTTGGTGTCCAGCGTATGGACGCTGAGGTTAACCTTCATGCGCTTCGGCTCATGCAGGCAGCGGTTGACAACTCGTCTCCGTACTACATCTCTGGTGCAGGCGTGAGCCTCGCAGCACTTAACACGGCTCTCCGTGAGGTTGCTGACGAGACTCGTGACGCTTCTCAGATCACGATTGTTGGCCGTCACACGATGGTTGACCAGATCGTGGATGAGCTTGTTGCCGGTAACTACGCAGCGTTCCTACCTCAGACCAACGAGGATCTTCTTCGTCGGGGTGTAATCGGAACCTACCGTGGTGCTCGCATCGTAACCTTGAAGAACTACAAGGACGATGAGGACATTTCCTTCTTCCCAGCCAACGAGATGTTCGTTGTCGCCCGGGATGCTAGCAAGTTCGCCTTTTGGGGTGGACCACTCAGCAAGGAATGGACTGAGCAGGATAACTGGTACTGGCACTACATGTCACGTCAGGACTTTGGTGGCGTAATTCACCGTCCTGAAAGACTTCGTAGAGTCGTAGACTCAAGCATCACACCTTAGGATTAATTAGTTCATACCAGTGGACGATCTACTGGTATGACAGAAAAATTGATTCAAACTACAGGAACCCCTTCTTCGGAAGGGGTTCCTGTACGTCTATGCACAAAATGTAAACTAAATCATAGACCCAATAATTCGGCATGGTGTAGAGATTGTCGGAATGAGCAGGCTGCCGAATACCGCGCAAGGATGCGGAAAAAAGTTGTTAAGGAGATGAGGACGTGCGCTTGGGGGGATTGTGACAAAGAGTTTGAGTGGCGATCGTCTTACCCAAAACAAGTATGTTGTTGTAGATCCCATTATCAAAGTTATGCTTGGCGGCTTAAAAACCCACGGAAGGCGATAGAAGAATTACCTGAAGGTCAGAAAAAATGTAGTAAATGTGCTGAAGTGAAAGGCATTTCAGATTTTCCACCCAGTTTGCGTGAGCTTTCCTGGGGTCAGTGCTCCACATGTAGACGCGATTACGAAAAAGAATGGACTAGTCGTAATACTGATAAGAGGTCAGCGTCCTCTCGTCGTTCACGTAGGAAGCGGTTGCTGAAGAAGTACGGAGCACCCTCCGATGATTTCGATTTATTGTTAGAGCAACAGGGTGGGGTTTGTGGTTGCTGTGGTGGTCCGAAGGGTCAGAAAGAATGGCACATTGATCATGATCATAACAAGTTAGAGTCGGAAAGCTATCGTGGACTTTTGTGTCACGGCTGTAACGTTGGGCTAGGTGCCTTCCGAGACGATCCCGCTCTGCTGGAATCCGCTATACGTTACTTGACATCAACGACCGTTGTGTTATAGTTCTAGCACCGGCTGTCGGGTCGGTCTGAAAGGATGGCGTGATGCCAAGAGAAAAAATTGAAAGTCCCGTTGGTCCCTATCATGTGAAGGTGGGGTGGGCATCTGATCGAGATGTTCAGATCGGAGTCGAAGTAGATGGTGAACGGTCCATCTTTTGGACTCTATTCAGCGGTCGTGATTTGAAAGCTTCTTTAGCAGAGAAGATTCAGTCTCTTCCTGTCCAGGATGTTTCAGCTCAGGATTATGCGGAAAATGTTCTGAACATACTGGATGAAGTTTCCTTGATGGGTTATCAGGGACTGTGGTCTACGCTTGATCGGTCTAGTTGTAATCGACTGATTCGACTGATCCGCAGAGCTAGGGATGCGGCTTTCGGTGCCGACGCCTAACACCAACTAGCAAGAAGGGTGGCCTCCGGGCCACCCTTCTTCTTTTGTACCGGTGCTTGACATCAACGGACGTTTGACTACACTGCTGTCCATGCAGTTGCGACACAAGGCTAAGTACCTTTTACCTGGCGTGTTGTTTCCTGAGGAAACTACACGGGATCTTGACTCGTATTCGCCTGCCGAGGCAGCGGAGAAAGCGCCTCCCGGTGCGTATTGTTTTACGGTCTACAGTTTACCGGTAGTTGATTTTGAGGTGCCGAAGGGCTTCGATGTTAAGCCTCAACCCCAGGATGAGTCTGCTCGGTTTTATTTGGGTGGTCAGTTGTTTAGTTACGCCGAGATCGTTGGTATGCCTGGTATGGACATTCTTGCCAGTAACATGCGTTCAAACAATTGGACACTGTTGTGTGGTGCAGTACAGGTAATTGGCAACCATTCGAAAAAGGAGATGCAATAGTATGAGTTTGAGCAATCGTGATGCAATTAAGCTTGCCGTCAAATGTTACGGGGCGGATCTGACACCCCAGGGGTTGGTGGACGCTGCCAAGACATTTGCTAGTTATGTGAATAGTGAATTGACCATCAAGGGTGATGCTGTATCAGCGAAGTCCGCTGAACCCCTTCATGACTATCTTGAGAAGCTAGGCGACAAGGCAGAGGCTTTCGCAAAGGGGAAGAATATCAAGGTTGGCGACATTGTTCGCTGGAACAACAGTGTGAACACCTGGGAAGTTATGGCGAAGCTAACTTCAGAGAACCTGGCGTGGGTTAAGTCCTCTACATCAAACGACTACCGCACGGTTAGGCTGGATCACCTAGAGGTGCAGGGCTAATGGAAGAATAGAGAAATCCTAAAAAGAAGCCGAAAGAAATTATCTCCGCTAATGGATACTTGAAGGTAAAGGCTACAACTTACTATTATGTTGATCTAGATAATTTAGAGGATTACCTAGATCGTCAGTCCAAGATCGACCTCAGTAGCGGTTATTCGATCCTATCAGAACTTGTTCAAGACTACAGTGGTGGTAGTATTGATGAAACTACCGTTAAAAGAATCATTGGTGTGTTGAATGATTGTGATGGTTTTGATTATGATGGTGAAAAAATTGAGCATGAGATAACTAAGGTTAGGCCGCCAGGGTGGTCGTAATTTCTCCTTGACAGGCCAGTCTGGTGTGGTTACAAGGGATATCGATGTCGAGTGCTGGGCGATGCTGCCCGTCCACGCATAGCGATGAGATCAAGTTGGCAGGCTCGTAGGTCGTTGGTTTCTTCAACGGCTGTTTACCTGCGTACTGCTTGTCTACGTGGTCTTGGATTTGTTTCATTGTTTTATTCTTCCAATAATTATGATCCAAGAGCGGGTAAAATACCTCATCCTGTAGGCCACGGGTTCACGGAGCAGGTCGATAGTTTCATACGAAGTTTTCGAAGGGTTCTTCTTACTGAGTGCCATGTTGGCAGTCTACTTGGATGCTCGCCGCCTGTCTAGGGTGGATGTGTCTGTATTTATATAGTAGATAAATACACCTTTAGCCGGGCATGGTCAAACCTGTGAAAACATGGCAAGTTAGGCCGGAATAGCGTCCTATAGTGGCGATTTGTTATCTTATATAAAACTAATAAACTGTCCACTAATGGTTTCCTGGGATAATATCTCAAGATTCCAGCGGCAATTGAAACACCCTGAGCTTCTAGCGTTGATTTGTGCTATGAATTAATATTAACTAAAGCTACAGACCTCTTGATAGTACTCAGTTTTCAGTCGATCTTTCACCTAGGAGAAAGGATCGGCATGAAGATTGTTGAACGTCTAAAGGGGTGGCTAACACGCAACACCCCGCTGTGCGTTGGATGCGATAAGGTCGCACCGCACGGAATAAATCCTGAACGTTTTGATAGAGGGGAGAAGCGTTGATGCTTTCCACCTCTCAACTTCGTTCAGCATGGGCGCCAGCTTGTAAGCCCTCTTCGTCACGAGTGACGATTACTCTCTACGGCGGCGGTCGCATTACTGTTGACCGTAGATGCGAACAAGCCTTCAAAGCATTGAACCAGTGTTTGATCACACATGGGTACAGGACAAGGATCGTTGACACAGGTGCCTACAACTGCCGGATCATCACAGGCGGAACGGGCTACTCCCTTCACGCATATGGGATTGCAGCCGATCTTAATTGGCAAACAAATCCTTACGGTAAAAAGCTGATCACCGACATGCCTCCTGCCATGAGGGCCGACATCAAGGCGCTCCGTACGAAGAACGGCAAGCAGGTGTTCGGTTGGGGTGGAGATTATCGTACCAATAAAGACGCTATGCATTGGGAAATAGTCTGTTCACCTGCCGATCTAGCTACAGGGCTTGCAAATTCATCCACGCCACCACCACCCGTGACAGTTGAGGATTTCTTTATGGCACTCTCAGATACAGAACAAAAGGAACTACTCGCAAAGATCAGAGCTATCGATCTGCGAGTTCAGGAACTTGATCAGCAGCTAACTGATGGCGCTGATGCAAGTAAGGGCGGAATCTCCCGCCGAATTCTTGCTTCTCTTTCAAGAATTGAAGACAAGATCAAAAAGTAACTATAGGAAACTAGGAGAAAATTATGGCAAAGGCACAAGAGAAGCTAGAGGCGTGGCGCAATGCCACGGCTGGACGCGTTATCGTTCAAAAGTATGGGGTAGATGGGGTAACTCTTCGTCCCGAGATGATCAGTCCCGGCAAGACCATTCACTTGTCTCCCTTGGAGCGCAAGTACAATCAAGAAATTGCTGCAACTGAAGAGCTAGACGTTTTCCTAAACGGAAGACTTCAGCCTGTATCACTGGTGGATGACGACGAGTCTTCACGTCAGATGGCAGAGCACCCTAATCACATTACCGATGATGAAAGTGTTGCCCTGTTCGAATCTTCACTAGAGGATTTCGAGAAGCGTCTGAACTTGATCACCAACGTTTCAACTGTTCAGCGGCTAATCAGTCTTGCTGAAGATCCAGACAACAACGCATCGTTCCATCAGCACAGGATGCTGCGTGAGCGTGCCAGCAACCTTGCTGAAGCAACCGACCGTATTCGTTCCACGAATGCCCCTGCACGCGACGGCCGCCCCGAGGTGGAGCTTGATCGTGACTTGGTGCCGCGTGCAGTAACGCCGAGGTAATCAATGGCTGTAAACATTTCAGATCTAGTTGACAGCTTGAGACGTGAAATCTCACCGTTGTCAGGGACAAACCCTTATGCGGAAATCACGGATGAAGCACTAGAGGGTCTGCTTGCCGACGCCTTTTGGGAGGGCAGACTCAATGGAATGTTTAAGGACTACACGTTCGATATCGACACAGGAGAGATCACACCTCTAGATTCTGCTGGTGACGATATGGATCGTGCAGAAATGCAGGCGATCGTGCTTTGGGCGGGGTACAGGGTGGTGTTGAGCGACATGCGAAACATTCAGTCTGTATTCCGTGCCAAAGCCGGTCCTGTGGAGTATGAGGTCCAGCAGTCTGCTCAAGTTCTTTCAGAAGTCTTGAAGACAATCAAGGAACGTATCAATCGCTTGATTGACGCTTTGGCTGAGGTTGATTCTTCAACTGCACTGGTCTTTGATTCGGTTATTGCTAGCACTATTTCCACCTACGATGGTACTTCATGGTGGGTTAGGGGCTAACGATGGCGACGAGTTCTAGTTTCTCAGGTTCCTTTAATTCTTCTGTATTCATTGATGCAATCAAGAATACAATGAAGATGGGTATACCAGAAGATTCAGATGAGGCACTCACGTTCCATTGGAAAGCGACTGACTCATTCCCCCCGGCGTCACCTGCTGGTAATTCCTACAGTTGGGATCAGGAAAGCCCTAGTGAGCCCACTCCGGGGGAACCGGAAGATTCACTTCAAGTCGATTATGCAATCGAAATGGGTGGACCTAATAGCACTAATACTCTGATCGGTACAGTCGAAGAGAACACTGCTGTAGTCACTCTTCTTGATGAGGACTATGAACTTATTAAAACAGCAGATTATTGCACGATAGGTACTTCTGAGTATATAATTCTTTTTCAATACCCCGTTATCGGATTGTTCGATGTTGGGGTTCATCAACTTCTCATTAAGGCACGGGACGAGGCATGACAGATGCTGGCAGATATGGACCTGACAACTTCATAGACCCTAATGGGAAACCGGTCAAGAACACGCCATTTGAGGTTCGTCAAAATGGCGTTCTGTCAACTCTGTACTCTGATGTTGCTCGATCTTCTACGGTATCCAATCCGGGTATGAGCGACACTCTTGGTAATATCATGTTCTATGCAGAACCTGGATATTACGATCTGACGGTTGGCGAAACCACCCTGTCAGTTGCTGTCGACACGATCGGTGGAGGAACCGGCCTCACTAACCTTGATGTCCATGAGATCCCCTTCCCAAGTATTGGTACAACTCCGGGAGCTTGGCAGGGTAATCCCACATGGAGTGACGGTGGGCCAAACATTGAAGGCGACTGGACTGGACAGGACTCAAATACCTTCGCTGTTCCTTTCAAGGGTCTGTCACCAATCTCAGCAGTTAGTGTGTGGGGTAATGGTTTTACTTGCGCATTGACTGGTTCAGTGCTTGCAAACTCTGACGTAGATCCTACCTTGACAATTCTCACACTAGCTGAATGGTCAAGGCCAACATCAGATTGGACTCTTTCTGATTGCGATGCCTTCCAAGCTCGCTGGGCGTACATGGATGAAGATGAAATTTGGCATGTTGTTAGAACCGATGTAAACATCGTAGGTCAGCTCGATTCTGCTGGCGCTCTGACAATTCCTGGCGGCTGGCCTGACTCTCCACCGGAAGAAGCTACTTCTGTTATTTTGGATTTTGGTGTTTCAGTTTGGTTGCCAGATGGTTCATTTGCACTTCCCGTAGGATTCTCTCATCGTTCTCAGGTCACCACGTTTGGATCTGATGACATTGTTTCGTCTTCCACCGGAACCATTCTATGCAATGGATGCACTGAATTAACTTTAGATGATTCAATTGTTCCCTACCAAGAGGGAATGGTTATATTCATCTTGACTTCAGGCGATTCAGTTGATTTGCTGGCGGGTAGCGGAAGCCCGCTAATCGACAAGAACAATGATGCTCAGTCCAGCATCACCTTGGCTTCTAACTCTCGGGCTATCTTGCAGAGAGTGGAAGGGGCTTGGACGCTTATTGTCGATGGTGTGGGCGCAGGGGGAGTGGGTGCTCAACTTGACGAAGAGAACACTTGGACGGCGCTTCAGAGATTCCTCACCAGTCTACCTCATACACCTTTCGCTGATATTGGCACAACCGAGCCAACAACTATGGTTATTGCCGAAGATGAGCATGGTGAGATCGCATCATTCGTTGCAACAGCCGTAGACTTTGGCGGCGGTCCCGGTCCGGTATACGTCTCATGCGGTATGCGAGTCTCGGAGCGTGACACCAATGGTGACCCGACCGGCAACTACTCATATTTCATGTTCTCCAGCCCCACCCAGTCCTGGTCGCTGTCGGTCGCGGACGGGACCACCATCGGCGACCTGTTCGCCGCAGCCTCAGGCGGGCACCTCTCCGAGTTGGCTGTGGGTGCACCGACCAACGACGCGAGCGCCGTACCCCGCGGCGCCCTGAACGCCCTCATCGTGGCGTTCACCGGTGGCACCGGGCTGCTGAACGGCCAGGCCAACGTCGAGGCCGCCCTGAAGTGCATCGAGGGCATCCTCGACCGGACCACGGCCGTGAACGCCGTCTCGGTGGTCGACGTGGACGTGTCGCTCTACGTGGGCCAGGTCGTCCCGGTGCAGCCCACGCTCTCGTTCGGCACCACCCCCAAGCCGGACGGGCTGTTCGCCCTGCTCAGCCAGACCGACCCACACACCGGCACCCTGTACCACCTGGACGAGGATGGCGGCTGGGTCCAGGAGCACTACCCGAACGTGCTCATCGGCCCCCAGTACGAGATCATCCTCAACGACGCCGCCAGCCCTGCCGATGGTCGCATCTGGAAGTACCTGCCCACCGACACCTCGCTGTGGCAGCGGGGGACCGGCATCTCGGATGCCCTGGGCGAGGTCAACGAGGACCTGAGCACCGAGGAGCAGACCGTGTGGTGGCCGGTCCCGGGGCGCTGGGTGGCCGACCCTGGCCCCGAGGGCCTCCTGGACGAGGCTGCCGCCCAGGACCTCATCGACTCCGCCATCTCGGCGCTTTCCGCTGGCGACGTCGGGGCGATCCCCTCCTCCGAGGCTGGCGCCGCCAACGGTGTCGCCACCCTTGACGGTGACGGCAAGCTGACTGCCGACCAGCGCCCTGACACCGTCTCGACCGCCGTGGTGCCCACTGAGGTGTGGGTCGGGCCAGCTGAGCTGACTGGCGCCTTCGGCTCGCTGTCCTCGTCCGACGGCAGCGCCTCCCGGCCCGCTGCGTGGCTGATCCCCGACGCCACCACCTCGCTGCTCGGCACCGACCTGCGTGCGCACGTGCCGACCGAGTGGGCGGCCATGGACGTGTACCTGCGGGCCTACCAGCCCTCGGCTGTCACGCCCACCGGCAAGGTGTTCGAGGCTCACCTTGAGTACGGATCAGTGGGCGTGGGCGACACCGTGCCGACCACGGGCAACTGGCTGAACTCGGACCTGCTGCTGCACACGCCCGGCGCCCAGAACGTGATGACCGAGCACCTGCTCAGCCTCGGCATCCCGGTGGTGCAGGGCGCATACCAGCAGCCGATCCGGCTGTCCTTCGGGCGGAACTCGCCCACGGACACCTTCGACACCGGCACGCTTGGCGTCCTCGGCCTCCGCCTGGTGCAGAACGACGGCTCGGCCGACCCCACTGCCGTGACTGCCGCCGCTGCCTTCCGAGCCAAGGTGACTGCTGGCGCCGCCGACGTCGACCTGGCGGTGATCGGCGACTCGACCGGCGACGCCACCACCGAGTGGGTGTACCGCCTCGGCCAGCGCCTCGCCGCCCGGCACCGCACCCACAGCGTCCGCTACCGGCTGTGGAACACCACCACCCACGCCTGGAGCGCCTGGACCACCGTGCAGACCGGCACCGGGGCACACACCATCTCGATCCACAACATGAGCATGTCCGGCTGGTCCGAGGTCCACTGGGCCACCGAGCTGCCCGCCGCCGCCGCCGCCGTCACGCCCGACCTGGCGTTCGTGTCGCTCGGCCACAACAGCACCACCGGGTCCAGCTTCACCACCACCTACGGAGCGTTCGTGGCTCAGGTTGCCGCCGCCTGGCCTGCCGCTGCGTTGATCCTGATTGCGCAGAACCCTGGCACGGTCACCCCCGCCGACCAGGGCGACCGCCGCACCCGCATCATCGCCGTGGCGACCGGCGGCGGGTGGGGCTGGGTCGACGTGTTCACCCTGTTCGGCGGGCTGTCGCCGATCACCTCGCCACAGACCTACTACAGCGACACCGTTCACCCCGGCCCCATCGGTTCGAGCCGCTGGGCTGGCCGGGTGTTTGCCGCCCTCGACGGCACCTGACCTCTCAACCGAAGGAGCATCCCCCATGTCCCCCAACACCCGGGCCAAGCTGCGAGGTTCCGTATTGATTGGAGACGAAGTCCTTGCTTCCTCGAAATTAGTGA
>JACCDG010069902.1_pt1 | contig 15126 bp, 29 predicted proteins | sample 7442471 | NCBI WGS metagenome assembly JACCDG01 (sample SAMN15323444, study PRJNA562643) | freshwater metagenome | isolation source: river surface water | place: USA:Blue River Watershed | collected 2017-08-17
AGGCAAGGCAAGGCAAGGCAAGGCAAGGCAAGGCAAGGCAAGGCAAGGCAAGGCAAGGCAAGGCAAGGCAACCAACCCCGACGGAAAATTTTCCGTCTGTTTTATCCCCGTTATCCGTTACCCGTTACTTATGTACTCATGCACCCATGAGTGTGCCTTAATGGTCAACCCAAGCCGTTTGGTGGGGTGTCTGCCATCGGTTTACGTTATATAAAAAGAGATAACCGCGAATCGGCGGTTTTTCAAAACTTTTTGAAAATCGGAAATTTTATTTGCTGGAAAATTTTCCTGTAAATCTAGGTTTTCGGGTAACGGGTAACGGTTTACGATTCTAACTTTTCAATGTCAGAGGATTTTAAAATGTATGAGACCAATGATTATGGTGACACTGTGTTACCAGTGATAGATTGCTTCGGCAATCTGGTAGCCAAACTAGAATTTTTAGATGCTGATGATGATAATGCTACTCGCCGTCTAGTACCAATGCTGGCCATAGATGGCTTCAATCGTGCGGAGGATGGTAGCCACTATTGGGTGACTAAGTAAGTTTCCCGACCTCTTTTAAGCATGGACATAGCCGAAAGCCAGCTTGTTTAAAAGAGTAACGTCGCCCTTTGACGTGGTCGAAAGCCAGTAAAGGGTGACGGTTTGGGCTTAATTGACCAGAATAGGGTTATCGTAAGGAAAAAATAAGGGGTTATTTTTTACAGTTGCTGGTGACGATCTCTTTTTCTGTCGTCATTTAACAATTGAGATGAAATCTAAAAATAAAGATGGGCTACAGGAGAAAATATAGAGTTTAGAGTAATTACTCTAATTAATATAAGGGGTTTTCTTAAATAGGGTTGAGGTCTCAAAAGTGTTTTCATCTTAATTGTTAAATCACGCCAAAAAAACAGGGTGTTTTTCCCTGTCGTGATTTATCAAAAAACACCCTCAAAAGACACTTTGGCAACCGTAACCCGTATTTACAGGCCGAACCAACGGCAATACGCTACCTCCACCCACAGGTCAAACCCACGCCAAAGCCTCGAAATGCGTGTTTAAGCCCTATAAAAAAACTTTCGGCTACCCTAGCTCGGTTTTTCTGTTTAACCCGTCTTAAATCGCCGCGTTGATAGTACCCAACAACGGCCAAATTAGCCGTTTTGAATTTGCTATAAATAGTCAAAGTTTGAAAAAACACGGTTGCTCAAAAAAGCAACACATCGAAAAAAATTGACAAACAGAAATTTTTATGAAGCGTTCAAAAAATGAGCAGTTCGCAAGGTTCAAACTGTGGATAACTTTTCAATTCCCCTTAAGAAAAATGCAGGATTTTCGAGAAAAACTGTACAAAAAATGAACGAAAATGACTGATGAGTTTCGTACATTTTTTAGGCACTTCAGATAAATTTTCATCTGTCAAGTTTTTCAACTATGTTCATTTTTTAACCAACACCTTAAAAATAAACGTAACTTAATAGTTAGGAATTAACAATTTTTATAGGGTTTCCGCTCCCCTTTTTTGAGTGGTTGGAGTATTTAAAATGTCTATTTATTTTGGTTTTGCATTAGCAGATTCAATGTTTCAAGACGGGTTAATCACCCGTCGTACTCTTTCAATCAACGAGGTTAAAAGCCTTATTAATGCAGGGGTTGAATCCTGCTGTAACCCCTCCCACGGGGCGACCATCAACGCGATGAATAATCGCTTTGGATTGGAGGTAGCTATCCCAGCTACCCCGCCTCGCGTTTCCTTACAAGACGGGGACTCTGTCCTCGTCATGGGAGTCCGTGGACTTCCACGGTTGACTGACCGTCACGAGTACACTGAGGGAGAGGTAGCAGGTGCTACCTTCGCCTTTAGCTTGTACACTTTCGTGCAGGCTTAGTCACCACCCCATAAGCGTTAGGTTGAAAAGTTTTTAGTCTCTTTGCCTAGCTTTGTATCATAAGTGATGACAGCTAAAGAGGGCGAGGGTACAGAAAATTTTCCGTACCCAATTTCCGAGTCAGACTCGCCCTGACTTTTCAAATTAGTTGAGTTTTTAAAATGCCTGTTTTAGAGAAAAGAGTTGTAACCAATCAATTTGGCCACAAAACTACAGGTTCATCGGCAGTCCGTTTCACAGACTACCCCGAACTTGCCGAAGTTTGGCGGAAAAAAGGGGCGAACATTCGCTCTAATTTTGGCCAGATACTTTGGGAGGGCAAGCGTTTGGTTTGCCTTATTGAAAGTATTTGCCTATTCGAGAGCGGAGATAATCTCGCCTCGTGGGTTATGTACGACCAAAATGGGTATCCGATTTGCAGTCAGGGTATCAGTTCAGGCCGCAAGTCAGCTATCCGTCGTATGACGGATAAAGAATTTGAGCGGACAATAATGTCCGTGTTTGAAAATCAGATTGTGGCAGGAGATAAGCTGTTCAATTACGAACAGTTCAGCAATCTTTTACCTTGTGTAGAAACCATTTCGGAGTTGTTGACTGCCTTGAAAGAGGAAGGGTTAACGATTGCAGAAGTTTTACCCAATCAATTTGTGGCACTGTAGGGAGTATTTAAAATGAGACACGGTAGATGTCTGCCTGTACTTCATGGCCGACGGTTGTTTACGTCGAGATTAACTTTTTTAGTTGAGTTTTTAAAATGCCAAGTAAATACAAAGCAAAAAGAAAACCAAAAGCCCCGCAGATGCGGGTAATCGCCTTCTGTACCAGTTGTGGGTACAGTTCTTCCAACGTGTATGATAGGGCAACCTGTACCTGCGGTGGGACGTACCAAGTCAGAAAGGCACACCCACGAGACATGGAGGAATTGAAACGCCTCCACACCCATATTGACTTTAAAGTTTGAAATTCGAGGATTTTTAAAATGAAAGCGAAATTCGACGTGGCCACTGTGGTCACCCAAAAAATTCTCCATGCTATTGAAACTGGAGAGTTTTCAAAATTTGTACAGTCTTGGTCAACTCGCCAAGCCTCGCACCCCGTCAACTTCGCCACCAAAAAACCCTATAGTGGCGTAAACGTGTGGTTGTTAGGGATGACGGAATTTAGTCGGCCAGAATGGTTAACATACAAGCAAGCCGCCGAACTCGGCGGCCAAGTCCGTAAAGGTGAGGAATCGACAATGGCTTGTTTTTACAGCCCCGTCGTGTCCTCCAAAAAAGACGCAGACGGGAAAAGTTCCACTTACAGTCTTCTCCGCCATTTCAACCTATTTAATGTCGAACAGGTTGACGGCCTTATTTTGCCTGAGCTGCCAGAGTTACCAAAACCTAGCGGGAGCGAGATGGCAATTTTCCTTCGGGATCGTGCTGAAGCTTTAGGTGTAGGTTTACGGCATAGCGGCGACTCGGCCTATTATGAAAGGTTGGCGGATCGGGTAACAATGCCATCAACCGCCTTCGTGTCCGATGCCGCTTACTCGGCTGTTTTGGCACACGAGTTGATTCATGCGACAGGTGCGCCGCACCGTTTGAACAGAAAAAAGGGCGAGAAGTTCGGCGATAGCGATTACGCCAAAGAAGAACTCGTTGCCGAATTAGGTTCTGCCTTTCTCTGTGCTGAGTTCGGAATTTCTTCCGAGTATGGTTGTCAGCACGAATCGTATTTGGCTTCGTGGTTGAAATGTTTGGGTGGCGACACCAAAGCGTTTTTCCGCGCATCAACGGCAGCCGACAAAGCCTACCGTTTAATCTGTCCTGTAAGCGCGGAAGACTTTCCACCCGCTCCTGAGACGGACTGTGTAGTCTTGTAAATAGTTTTGTAAAGATTTGTAACACAACCTTGACAACCTCGCAAGGTTGTGTTACAATGTGTTCTCAAATTCGATAAGTTTAGGAGTTTTCAAAATGTTCGTTAAATTTCTCGCCAATATCGGCGCGATGATTGTAATTTCGGCAATCGTCGCCATTTTCGGTGTTCTTTTTTGTGGGTTCGATGCCCACTCCGTAGCGATTTCCTATCTTCGCTGTTCCCCGTTCTTGATAGTGGCTTATTCAGCATTGTCCCTAGCTTGCTTGGCGATGACCAAGTAAACCCAAACCCACCCTCCGAGCTTTTTCGGCTCGGAAAATTTTCCTGAGGATTTTTAAAATGATTTCCCTTTCTCCTGTAGAAAATCGCGCGATTTTTGATGCGATCCATGCCGTTGTCGGCATGGCGTTAGATACACCGCAACAACTATTCTCCCCCCACTGTGGGATTTGTAGAAACGCAAAAGAGTGGCTGTATAGAAATAACCCTGATTTTCAACACTTGGCCTACTCAACCCTGTCGAAAATCTTCGTTGATATGGGTTTGGCAGAAACCTTTCCCATACCCTATATCCCCACCGCAGGTGGCGACGGGGCTTACCCCCCCTACTGGACGGGGAAATATCTCCGTCTTCGGATGGATTTGTGTTCCAAGTTGATGAGTTACTTGGACATTCAATTAGTTCAAACGATTTTTAGTGAGAAGCATGAAACACTTCTCCCCGCGTTGAAAGCTCTCTCCTTTTTACCCACGTCGGCTATGCCTTGGATAGGTATGGGCATTTGTGGAAACGTGGGCGATTTGATGGTTGACCCGACAGGGGTCTACTACGAGTTGGAAGATATTTTTAAAGCGATGGGTTTTGAAAACCCTGTAACTCCTATCAGCTACCCTTTAGGTTTGAAGTGGGTGGGGGAGGAGGGCATCGCTCGCCGTCAGCTTTTGGCGGATTTGATTTCCTTTTTGGAGGGTTTGGAAAATGTCCCAGCTTAAACCTGTCCGAATTTTGATTCGGAAACTTCTCCGCACCGAAGATGATATTCTTCGGTTTTGCCGAGCCAACAAAGCCACCATCCTAGAGTGTGGCCAATACTTGTACGTTTTTGAAAAGTCTGACTTTTCAGAAACAACCCTTCGTTGGTTCTATAACAACGATAACCTGTCGGCAGCCTACGATGTTTTCGGCTGCCTTAAACTTAACTCTGGTCAGATTAAGGAGTTACTTGATGACCTTTCCGAAGGTTGTACCACCGAAGCCGATTAGCGGCGCAGATTGCCGCCTCCTGCCTTACTGGGCGGCGGTTCAACAATGGCGTAGCCGAGATTCGTCTTGGCCAACGTCGGTGTACTGGCACTTGTTTGTGCGACAGATAAACGTGTCTGAGCAAGTCTTGGACAAATGTTATCGTAATTTCAACAACTAAATTGAGGTCGGAAAACTTTCCGACCTCTGAGGATTTTTAAAATGGGCTGGCTATCATCGCGTCAATGGGCAACCAAGCAAGACATGGTTGACCACATCTGTTCCAATTTCAAACTCGTCGATCACTCCGTCCGTGGCGGAGTGTTGTACGGGGTTTACCCTGCCAACGTAATCTCTGACCACGATTTCGGTATCGTGATTTGTTTAATCGAAAACCTTGCTCGAAAAGGTCGTCCCCCAGAGTGGGGTTACAAGGATATGGGTGAGGGAGATTATCCGTATTACTTCGACTGCCCTGAGAGAATTTTGGCCAAATCTACCTTGCCCGACACATCAGGGTGGCGGAAATTTTGCCGTGAACTAAGAGCGGCAAACAAAGACAATTTCAAACCTCGTGAAGGTTTGACGGTCAAGTCAAACCGTGAAGTGTTACCTGATTGGTGTCGGGGTGAGCGGGTTTACAACATCCGTAAGGTGACTCAGATAGGCAGCAAGCGCGGCTACTGGGTGTTCACGGCTGTTGATAACCACAAAGTTTCCTACCGACTAACACGTCAGTTGCAGTTAAACATGAAATTTGAGGAGGTTCAAAATGAGCTGGTTTCTTGAATTAGCTGAAAGTTATTTCGGCGACGAGGACGTTGCCCAGCAATTTGTTTGCGATGAAATGTACTCGCCTGAAATGTTGTACTTGCTCGACAAGCATCTGCTCGACTCGACGTTGCTTGAGCAAGTAAAAATGGAGCATTGGTCTGTCGGCGATCCCGAAGATGATTACTGGTATCAGCGTGATGCCGATATTCACTGGAAAGTCACAATAGTTGGCGATTTGGAGGAAATTTAAAATGAAAAAGATGACCCTTCGGGGACTTATGCTGGACTGCAACTTCGATATTGATTTGGCTCGCTGCATCCTTGCATTAAGCAAGGCTGAATCTAGTCAGCATATCCAAAACGCCTTCGATGCTCTCCGCGATGCCGATGAGGAGGACGGCGGCGAAGTTCGCACCCTTTGGACTAAGGCAGTTAATTGGTGGGATAGCTGCGAGATTCCTGCAAAAACCGCAAAGTACAAACTCATCAATAGGCTTGGTGAGTTTCATGGCCTTGAATATCTTGGCCAAACAGGGACAGGGATTGAGGTTGAGTTCTACAACGCTGGGGATATTTATATTGCCACCATTTTCCTGATCCGAGGCGAGTTCTTTATCGACAGCTACGGTGACTATTTACAGTCGCACCCAAAATTCCGCCTTTACGAAGGCTGGGACGGTTACTAACTTTTAACAGGGCGGAAAACTTTCCGCCCAAGAGGATTTCAAAATGACAAATTACATCGCACCCCAACCCAAAGTTCTCTTTGGCCATAAACTCGACGGAGAGGTTATTTACCTCAGCCTTCCAACGTGGAGCTGTGGTTGGTATTGGTGCTTTGGCTGGATGGGTAACCGCCAATGCCATTACCACTTGAAATCTTATCAAGAGGTGGGAGGTTTCGGTGAACATCGAAGTATTAGTATGTTTGATGCTCTGCGCGGGGATTACAAGTTATGCCCCGCGTTGGCTGATGACAATAACTTGTGGAAATTCTGTGAGTTAGTTCTCACGGTCTACACCTTACTGGAGGCTGCTGAAGTGTTCTATCGGGGTGGGTCACACATGACGACCAACCCTTGTAAAGATTTGTTGAAATCGCCTGAGCAGTATAAGCATATCAACGAGGTTCTGTTGCCTGCGCTGTTTAAGGAAATTGACAAGATTTTCGGTCTGTAAGTCAGTTCGGTCTGTAAGTCAGTTCGGTCTGTAAGTCAGTTCGGTCTGTAAGTCAGTTTGGGTTGTAATCTGTTTTTGGGTTCGCCGTTCCCTTAACGGCTTTTTATTCAATTTGTTCTTGAGGATTTTATCATGGGTTTAGATTCTTATGCTTTTGCCGTCGAAAAAGGCACAAAGTTTGACGATGAAACGTCAGAGGAAATCTGGTACTGGCATAAAAACAATGCCCTACATGGCTGGATGCAGGAGCTTTACGAAAGTAAAGGAGGTAGTGAAGTTTTCAACTGCGTCCCGTTGCAGCTAGAGGCGGCTGATCTGACTTTGCTTCGCTCACAAATTGAGTTGAATCAGCTCAAACCTGTAGAAGGCTTCTTCTTCGGGGAGCAGAACTACTCTGAAAGTCAGAAATTAAACGATTTACAGTTCGTTGAGTCAGCTTTAGAGCTTATCTCCAACGGTTTCGATATTTACTACCACTGCTGGTGGTAACTTTCACTTTTTAAGTTTTTCGAGGTACTTCAAAATGGCTAAATTATTTTTACAGGGCGAACCTTTGGTATTGCCTGTCACCATCGGTTTTAGCAATCTTTCTCCCTCTCAACAGGAAGACGCGCTCAATCAAGGCTGGGATTCAGACGACTTCGGTACGGAGGAGTCATTTTGGGAGTTTGATGGGATCATGTGTTGGGTCGAGCAAGATTGCTCGGCGATTACTCGCCTATCTATCCTGCATGATAGTGAGTTTGAGTGCGGTTTTACCTTTGGCAACCGTACATTTGGGGTCAAGTTCCAGCGCGATGCCCGTTACTTTCCTAACGCCATCCTCTTAACAGAAATCTTCCCTGACCTGAACGGCGACACTTTGCTTGAGACAGAACGCGGCGGCGAGTTCTTTTTACCTGACGTGTTAAGCGATTACGAAGCGACGCAATGTGTCGAGGAGTTATCGAAACACGAATATGGTAACGGTTTCGAGGCCGAGTCTAGCAGCGTTTCCCAAGTTATCAAAGATTTGGCTGGTTACTCCAGTATGAACGACGCGGATTTCGACGAGCTTCGTAGTGAGCCTTTCGAGTCGGAAATTCTACCGAAACTTTTTGAAGATTGTCGAAATTCAAAAATTAACGACCTACAAGATGTGTTGTCGAAATTCTTCGACACACACCTTGGCCGTACATTGTAAAGTTTTGTAACACAACCTTGACGGTATCGCAAGGTTGTGTTACAATGTAACCTTAAATCCAAACCTCTTTTCGGAGTATTTTCAAAATGAGTCAAAAAATCATCTTCCGTAAGTTTCCCACTGGGGAGGTTATCGCGTTGTTCCCTGAGCCAACACTTACATGGATTGGTTCGTACATGGTAGTAGGGCAGCATAGTGACGCTCACCCTGACCTTATCCATGACTTAGCTAAGGCTTCCGAAGCGGAGTGTATTGAAATTAAACGTGACCTACTTTCTGTAGGTTACTCACAGGAGCAGTTTTCAAATGATTAAGTATTCTCTCTCGGCTGGTAATTCCAAAACAGGAGCGATGTTGCTTGTTCGCTCCCCACGCAGTACCTGTCCTGACAACTGTCTCCTAAAAGGGAACGGTTGTTATGCGGAAAACTTTCCGCTCGTCCGTCACTGGACGAAGCAGGAGCAAACAGGTGTGGATTTCTCGGCAGTGCTTTATGCCGTAAGAAGTTTGCCAAAAGGTTCAATTTGGCGGCTCTTTGAAGCAGGGGATTTTGAGGGTGATGGGGAGACAATCTCCTCCTCTCAAGTTCTCTCCCTGTTAGCGGCCAACCAAGGTCGCCGTGGGTTTGGGTACACGCATTACCCCGTGTTCCAAAATCTGCAAACCTTGCAGTTGATGAACGCTTCGGGTTTGACCATCAACGTGTCTGCCGACACGATCCCGCAAGCTGTCGGCTATTTTGGGTTAGGGCTTCCCACTGTTGTTTTGGTGGCGGAAAACTTCCCCAAAGATAGTGTCGTTGACGGCGTTCGTATCGTGGTATGCCCAAACCAGAGTACGCCAACCAAACCGACCTGCCTTCAGTGTCAGATGTGCGCTAAACCTGACCGTGATTACATCATCGGGTTTAGAGCGCATGGCACGAAGAAGCGCAAAATTAAACTGACTCAAATCTAAAGGGTTTGCCGCCCACCCTCTAGGGCGGCTTTAATTTCGGAGTATCTTCAAAATGGCTGATTTCAAAACAATGTTAGGTTCAAACCCTAAGCTCTTTATCCGACTGGCTTCGGTAAGCCCGTCAGGAACGACCCGCAGTTTTGACTGCTACATCATTCACGAAAATGACATCGTCAACGTCAACTATGAGGTGTCAGCGTATGCTTCTAAACGCCGTAATTCAAACGGGAGCATCGTTATAAAGGACTGCGGCATGGATATGGCTTTCGCATTAACCTATGAGCTTTCTAGGTTGCTGTATGACGGTGATGGCTACAAGTTAAGACACGTCACTCTGTAAAGGCTTTTGGGTTGCCGTTCCCTTAACGGCTTTTATTTCGAGGATTTTCAAAATGTCTAACTATAAAGTAGACGGCCTTAACCTGAAACGCCGTACAACCTGCCCTCGCCTGTATTGGGAGGATTTAACAGCTAAAGAGCAAAAAGAAATCGACTACTACTACGCTGAGGACGAGGGAGGTTGCAACTTTTTCCGATTCAAAGGCCAAGTTTATGATCTCTGCCAAATCGGTCGTTTCGACCACTCCTACTGGCATGGGTCAGATATGCACTCCGCTTGGAGTGGGGTTTTAGTCCACGTTTGTAGCGACGGTGATAGTGTCACCGTGGCTTCGTACTACAGCTAGGAGCTTCTCAAAATGAACTGCACAATCTGTAAAAAACCAATCGTTCTTCAGCCCTCGGCTGAAGAACGGGCGAGAAAGTCGGGGGGAAAACCTTCCGACTACACAAAACTGTTTACCATCCACGCTGACTGCCAGCTAAAAGCGCGGCAGGAGGCAACTTCGTTCTTGATGAGGTCGTTACGATGAAAGCAATCACCTCCAAAATTTGCAGCAGAAGTCCTCCCCTGTATATCCAAATGGCTAACACTTTAGCTATCGGGGATGAACTTTGGTTGGAAGACACCATCTTTATTGATGGCCAGTGCTTCCGTTATCAGGGTTCGTCACAGGACTCGAAGGACGGGTCAGCAACACAATTACGCAAAATCAAAAACACCACTATGTATCAGGTGGTTAGAGTTCACGGAGCAAATTCAAAATGAAAAAGATTGCCGCAAATGTTTCACATGGCCGTATCAAGACGTTCAATCCCTGTACGTTCGGCCTTCGTCGATTTGAAGCTTACCTACCAAGGGAGCTGCGCGACACCCATCAACCAGTCAGTCTGTTGAGCTGCCTTCGGGTTTGCTCGCCGTGTGATGTGTTGTGGGCGATGCACACCTCCCCTTCGGACGACTTGTTGGCGGAAAATTATCACCTGATGGTGGTGGATATTCTCCAGTTTGTTATCAACGATCCTAACTTGAAAAATTTCGTTCGGGAGTATTTCCGTGACATTTCTAACTGGTGGGAGCGTAAGAATTTCTGGGCAATCCGTAGGTTTGACCTCCCTGTGAACCTCAATCGTGAGCTATACCAGATGGGGGAGTTCTTATACGAGCTACAGCCTTGGGTTGCTAACATCGACAACCGAAATACCGAGGGAAAACTCTACCTTGTAGCCCAGTTCGCCTACCGCCTTCATCTTGACTATAAGTTGGACGATTCGGATGACGGCTTCGGCGACCATCTTCGGAAAGTTATCCGCAAGTACATTTGTCACGGTGACGGTTACCATTTTCCGCTCGGCTTGAACCACATGAAAGAGCTGAAAACTGCGGAGGGGATTCCTGATGAAGATTAGCAAAGCCGAGTTTTATGGCTCTGGCGGGTTTAGCAACCCGAAACTTTTTCGCAAAATGACTGGCGGACGCTGGTCTTATTATCGGAGTGTTTGAGATGACCCAGTTACAAAAAATGTACACAGTTGATGTCACCCGTTACAACATAAAAACGGGTGTTGTGTACCATCGGGAGTCATTGGGCTTAGTGCCGATGACTCACAAAGAGGCGACAACCTTACTGTCAAAACAGCAAAAGATTGCTGGCCGTGGTTTTATTTTAGTTGAGGAAATTTCAAAATGACAAAATCTTACTTTTACGTTTTCGGTGGCGATGACAAGATCATCCTCACCTTAGAAAACTTCGCCCAGTACGAACATCGTATCTTGTTCTCGTTCGGCCAAGCCGCTCACTTCTTAGAGGGATGTGGTACGGATTTAGAGCAAAAGCTCCTCCAGCTTCACCAAGTTGAAAATGCTCCTGATATTGAAACAGGTGCGCTGTTGTTGGCCAAGTACGCTGCCTCCTGTGCAGGTTGGAATCGCTTGGATATTCGTGAGCTGTTTGAAGGTAGTGTGGAGGACTTCATCAAGTCCCAATTTACAAAAACTTTCGGCTTTTTCCATGCTCAGGAGATGACCGTTGACCAGAAAAAATACTGGCAACACTTCGATTGGAAAAGTTTCGAGACCGATAGCTATTCATGGTTAGGAAAGCGTATCAACTCGTACTTCCGTTACGGTGACCGTGAATGGGTCATTCCTAACTGTTACGATTTGTAATTAAACCCCTCCGCGCTCTTTCGGCGCGGAAAATTTCCTCACTGGAGTTTTAAAATGCCCGTACTCACTATCATCCGTGGCTTACCTGCAAGCGGTAAGTCAAATTTTGCGAAAAAGTTGAATTGCCTCCACCTTGAAGCGGATATGTTCTTTGTCCACAATGGCCTCTATTGTTACGATGCCTCGAAAGTGGAGGCAGCTCACTTATGGTGTCAACGAATGGCTCTTCACAGCTTGTTGTTAGGTTGTGATGTAGTTGTTAGCAACACCTTCACTCGTAAATGGGAGCTTGACCCGTATTTTCAAATCGCCAAAGAAAGCGGCTCAAGAGTGGAAATCTACCGTACCACTGGTAGCTATATTGGCCTTCATAACGTCCCTGCGGAAGTTGTTGAAGCGATGCGGTCACGGTTTGAAAATGTAGCAAACGAAATTATTCTTGGAGTTTCAAAATGAAAAAGTCAAAATTTACAGCGCGGGATGTTGAAGTCCTCAGCAGAATTTCTGCCGCGTTGCAGGTCATCGACCACGATGTCACTGAACTCAACGCGGTGCTGTTAAAAGTAGGCGAGCGGGTTAAAGAACCTGTTAAACCTTCAAAAAAGCTACCTGAAATTGGCGACAAAATTCTAGTTACTGACGATGTCCTCCCCTACTTCTCTAAAGGGGATATTGCCCTTGTTATCGAAGTAAATGAAGAGCAACACCATGTTACTGCTAACTTCAAGGACTTAGGTAACCCTAAGGTTTATTCGGGAGGTTACTGGTGTATTCATTTTGACAATCTGGAAGTAGTCCCACACGCTGATGGGGGTTCAAAATGACTCCCAACCCACCCACACCCAGCCGCGCTATCACTCGTGCCGATGAAGCTCGCGTTGCCAAAGAACAAGGACTGAAACGGTTTACGCCGTCGGCAGAGTTTCGCTGCAAAACTCACGACGGCGAACATTACACGGCGAGCGGTGCTTGCTGTGAGTGTCACCGTCAATCGAAGAAGCCTGACAAGCAGGCAGCTTATTGGGCTGCCAATAAAGAGAAGCATAACCTCGCTAAGAAGGCTCGGTACTATGCTTCCAAAACTCCAACGGTTCAGGAGATCCCTCATGGCGACTAAAGGTTTTGCCCACGAAGATAAAAACAATCTTAGCGTGGACTGGTACACACCCCCTTGGGTTTTCGAGCGTATGGGTTTGCAGTTTGACCTCGATCCCTGCGCTCCGACAGGAGGTGTCCCTTGGATTCCTGCAATTCGACACTACGATTTGAAAGACGACGGTTTGAAACAAACTTGGCAAGGGTCTGTGTTTTTAAACCCCCCGTATGGTAAAGAAACCCCTAAGTGGCTGGCCAAGATGCACCAACATCGTAACGGCATGGCTTTGCTGTTTGCCCGTACCGACTGTGCTTGGTTTCACGACTATGTTGCGAAAGCCGATGCCATTCTGTTTTTGAAAGGTCGTGTCAAGTTTGTAGATGGTTTGGGAGTTAGTAAGGGCAGCGGTGCAGGTAGTGGTTCAATGCTAATTGCTTGGGGAAGCCTACAGGTTGAGGCTTTGAAACGGATGGAGGATTTGGGGAAACTGATATGTCTTTAGAATTACGTCCCTATCAGGTCGAAGACTTGAGTTTTTACATAGCTAACAAAAAGTGCCTAAATCGCAGTGATACTGGCACAGGCAAGACCCCGCCTACTTGCGTGATGTTTAAGTATGTTAACGATTACGAGCATGGAAGCTCTATCTGGGTTATGCCAAAAAGCCTACTTGGTAAAAATAAAGAGGAGTTAGAAAACTGGACAGGTTTGAGCGTGTTAATTTATCGTGGAAAACCCACCCAGCAGAAATGGCGTGGGGAACAATTCGACATTATTCTAACCACAGCCGACACCCTGATGAATCATTTTGAGACTATCAGGCTGATGTTGAAGAAAAAATTGACCTTGATTGCCTGTGATGAAAGTCACCTTTACTATTCTTCGATTACGTCAAAGCGGTGTGAGTTTTTTGTTGCTTTGAGTCGGAAAATTGAAAGGGTGATATTTTTGACCGCAACAGTAATTCAGGGTCGGCTTGACTCAGCCTTCCCTATTATTCATGTGATAGAGCCTAGATTCTATGGTCACCATCGGTCTTTTCTTGACCAACACTGTATTAGAGATAGCTTTACTAACAAAGTGATTGGCTGGAGAAATGCTGAAAAAGTGGGAAAGATTCTGGAGAAGTTTTCCATTAGCCACACTTTTAAAGAAACTTATGGTGACAAGAACCTTGTGTATCTCCCAATCAGTGTTGAGTTAGACGAGAAACATCGTAAGGCTTACATTCAATTTGAAACTCTTGCGATGCTGGAGCTTGAAGATGCCTCAGTATTAACAGCAACCGAGGCTGGGGTACATACTATCAGATGCCGTCAGATTTTGGCTGCGCCTGAAATCTTGGGTCTTAAAATACCTGAGATTGGCAAGGACACTTGGCTCTTTGAAAATATCTTGGGGGGTCAATTCCAGAGGTCAGTTATCTTCAGCTCGATTAGAGGGGAGCAGGATCGACTTTTTAAGTTAGTTTCTGAGGCAGGTTTTAAGGTTGAAATGATTAACGGTACTGTGAGCGGGGAAAAGAGAGTCCAGATTGATGAAGCCTTTAGGAAGGGAGAGCTACAGGTGTTGATTGCCTCCCCTATCACCGCAGGAGTAGGGTATAACTGGGAAATTATGGACGTATGTGTCTTTATGAACCCTGACTACCTAGACACCAGTTTTGCTCAAGCTGTTTCGAGGGGAGTACGCGGGGTTCGGAAAACTGCCCTACCTATATACCTTCCACAATATGTTAAAACCATAGAGCAGAAGGTGTTAGGAATAATCCAGAAAAAATCCCGTCTGGCTAACGAAGTGGACTCCCGCAAGGAGATTCTTGAAGGCTTAGTCTGTGGGTTTGAGGAGGGAAAATGAGCATTATCCGCGATAACCTAATGACGCAGAAAGATTACACACCTTACTGCGGCAACATTGGCAGAAGCTGTTCCATGCCTCGCACCACATTTACAGGCAAGCAGTTCAGATGCTCTGAATGTGGTTGGGTGTCAAGGTTCGATGGGGAGTTTATTGCCCAGTACAAATTGAAATGGGGGAAGTAGTATGCAAATCACAGGTAAAAATCTCGCGCTTGTTATCGAAGCGGTCAAGGGAGCTATTCAAGATATTAAATATCACGTAGCAAGTTGCCCTGACCCTATTGAGTTTGAAGATAAGTTGGATGAATATGAACTCCAACAGCGCAAATATCAACGGTTGCTTGACCGTTGTACTAAGGCTTTGGAGGAGGAAAAAAGCTAAGAGACTTATTTGCTAGTATCTAACTACACAATTCAGCCGTAACCACCACGCGGCTTGACGATTTTACAGTAACCGAGTGGGTGGTTATCGGTTGTAATGAGAGTTAGGCACTGGGGATAGCGATGGATAAGATACTGCGAAAAATGCTTACTACGTTTTGGTTTAAGCATTTTTTAAGTAATTTTAAATGGTACAGAAAGTGGC
>JACCDG011535722.1_pt1 | contig 15126 bp, 16 predicted proteins | sample 7442471 | NCBI WGS metagenome assembly JACCDG01 (sample SAMN15323444, study PRJNA562643) | freshwater metagenome | isolation source: river surface water | place: USA:Blue River Watershed | collected 2017-08-17
GCTCTTGACAAAAAAGCAGTTTTGTACTATACTCCTCTGTCAAGAATGTATTCGTGGAAATATATGGAAAGACGGGATCCCTATATTCCCCCGAAGACAAGAAAGCTCGGGGTTCATGGCTCAAGGAGACAGAAGAAACGAAGGAGGTTCGGGAATGAAGTTGCTGATGCAGACCGGAGTTCTCCAGGGGAACTCCCTGGACATCACCCTGACGGCCATCTGGATGGATGGCAGGAAGCACGCAACCGAGGAGTTCGCGCTCCATGGCGCGGACACGACCCCCATCGAGGAGTGGCTCGACGGTGTCGGCAACACCATCGATCTGGACAACTCAAATGGGCATGGCAACGCCAGGCAGCTTAAGGTCAAGTTCTTCACCATGATCGGTGATATGGCTGCCAACCTTCAGGCCATCATGCAGCGTCGTGAGTCCAAGAGCCACCTTGGTGCACGAAGCCTCGCCGACAAGGCCAGCGTCTAACCACCCCATCCTCAATCTCTCGGTGTACGAAGGCAGAGTGTTCTGCCTTCGTACACAAACCCCTTAACAACCCAGTCACCCGACTGGATTTCACTTTTTATAAAACACAAAACCAGGTGCATAAGCCTGGTTTTGTTATTTCTTATTTAGAATGTTCGCGCCGCATGACGTTGTCGTCCACCTGAGCGACCAAACCGTTCTTTACGAACACGGCGTTTATGCGCAGGATGACGCTTGTCAGGATACGCTGACACCTGACCTTCCACACGTTCAGTTTGAGTGGAACCACGATGATCACGAGCCTGATGCCCTCCTGAGCGTTGATTACCAAACCGACGAGGTCCACCACCACGATGACCAAATGGTTTTCGTTCCCTCCCATGCATCTGAGCAGGTGCATGTGGTAATGGTGGCGGAGGTGTTGGTAAATCGGTTGGAAGTGGTGTTACTGGAATTGGTTTTCCAATTAAGCGTTCAATACCGCGCACATCATTTCTCTCTTCTGGTGCTGCAAAAGAAATAGCATGACCAGCGCGCCCCGCACGACCAGTACGACCAACACGATGGACATAATCTTCGTATTGATCTGGGAGGTCAAAGTTGATAACGAGTTCAATATTGGTCACATCAATACCACGAGCTGCAATGTCGGTTGCCACAAGCACACGATGATTTCCGTTTGTAAACCCATGCAATGCACGCTTACGTTGTGCCAATGATCGATTCGAATGAATTTCATCAGCGGTATGACCCATGCGACGGATATTCGCCGCAATTTTCTTTGCTCCATGTTTGGTGCGAGAAAAAACGAGGACGGTTCCAGAAAAATCAGTAAGCAATTTTTGAAGGAGTGCCATTTTCTGGTCTTTGCGTACAACATACAACTCCTGCTGAACTTTTGTCGCCGTTACGCCCGGCTTTGCCACCTCAATACGAGCACTGTCACGCATGAAGCGGTGCACCAAATTCGTAATTTCCGGAGGCATGGTTGCAGAAAAAAGCATGGTCTGACGCTCTTTTTTCAAACCCGACAAGATACGAGTGATTTGAGGAAGAAAACCAATATCAAACATACGATCCGCTTCATCAAGTACTGCCACAGAAATATCATTCATGGGAACTGTTTTTTGTTCCATATGATCCACAAAACGACCGGGGGTCGCAATGATTATATGCGGATTTCGTTTGAGTTGTTGAAGTTGAGTGTGCATTGACGCACCACCAATAAGCACAGCGGTTTTAAGTCCGAGCGACTTACCAATATTTTGAAGCACTGAATCTACCTGAAGCGCGAGTTCACGAGTTGGTAAAATCACAAGCCCTTTGCCTTTGGTTTTGGCAATTCGTTCAAGCATTGGAAGTCCAAATGCTAATGTTTTTCCTGTTCCAGTTTGAGCAATACCAATCACATCGCGACCGGTAAGTGCGACAGGAATGGCCTCAGCCTGAATAGGGGTTGGAGTATGAAACCCCTTGGCCGTAAGAACGGCGAGAAGCGATTGGGCAAGCCCTAAACGCGCAAAGCCAGAAGACTGGCTAAGATGTGACTCAGTCATATAATAATAACGTGACCCGATATCCTTGGTTCACGTTTCTCTGACGAGAGTCCAGAAGGTTCGAGTCTGGCGCTACATGTAGCGCAGAATTAAGGTTTAAAGTATAGCACAAAAACAATCTCTTGTCAAGGGGCTGTAGGCGCGCGTCTTCACCAAACAGGTGGAAAAAGCGCATTGATGTGATGCTCCAGCGTGTCGATCGGAAGACGAATATCTGCTATATCTCGGAGTGTTTCACGTTCGCGCTCCATTGGATGGGCAATAATTTCTTCATATGTTTTTTCATGATCTGACAAAAGACCGCGCATTTCTAACCGTTCTTTAGCTATTTCATATGGAATGTCGAGATACACAAGCACAGGACGTTCAGCGTGTTTTTTTGCTTCCTCCCACTGCGCTTTTTTCCTTACCCCTTCTAAAATTACACCGTCCTCACCACTCTTTGGCGCAGAAATAGTTTTTGCGGTAAAAAGTGCTTCACCATACTCTCGCCCAAGAGTGTCCCCAAGCTCCTGAAGGACACTGCGTTCTTCCGGAAGGTTTCTTTCTTTTGCGACCTCACGCACATAGCCGCCAAACGAACGTACCTTCCAGCCAGTTTTCTGACCAAGTGCCTTAGCGAGAGTGCTCTTACCAGAACCTGGCGCGCCGGCAATGGCAACGAGATAGGTATACTTTTTTTGTGTCATATAAGCTGGCTTATTTTTTTCTAAAAAGTCCACGAGTGCTTGCTGGTCATTATACGGAAGAAACTGCTTGTGATGTTTCGGCGCATGAAAACCTTTGTATTTAGCATGCATAATGCCACACCAGTATTTTTCTGTTTCAGCCAAAATAGCAGACACATACCCCACAACACCATTCGCATACCCGCAATACGCGCAATTGATCTTTTCAAACCACGCAAGGTACGAAAGTTTCTGGCGATCAATACGAATATACGCTGATCGTTTCACATATGGCAAATCGTACAGAAAAAAACAGATACGGTGATAGATTTCAAAACAAATATCTAAAAAAACAAGAGGTACTGCGATATTGCATAGCTAACTACGTCATGAAATGGAGCATGTAACGCTGTAATCATACCAAATGAAATGATCGCGCTCAAGCCAGGAAAAAACAGGTATCAACGCACGATCAAGAATTTCGGTTATTGATTACAACAACCCCTATGCGTTGATTCTTTCGAGGGTATATCCCATCTTTTCAATGATTTTTTTTATCTCCTCTTCGGAAATAATTGCCAGGTCAAACTCTATGAGCGTTTCTGCCTTTGGATAACTCGTCGCTACTGAAATCACCTTACCCGTGTCTTCGAGTTCACCATCTATATTCATCGCACAACTCACACAATGCATTCCCACAATTTTAAACTTTATTTTTTGAATCATATTACAATACATTAATTACCCCCCTGTACATACCCATACTGCAAGCAAACGTAATTTTACCGGGCTTACTTGGTGCAGTAAATTCTATAACTGCCAATTGCCCTGGGGCCACGATTCGTTGAATCCCAAGTGTTGGAATGGTAAAGGCCTGGGCGCATGTATACGCGTCATTATTTTTCAAGATAAGTTTTACTTGCGATCCCGCTTTGACCGATATAGCCTTCGGGCTATATCCTGATGGCAAAATTGTAATTTCTGGTTTATCACTTATACTTATCAATTCACTAGACTGATATTTCTGTATGGAACCGAAATCTACGCCACGTAAAACCAAAGCGCCCTTTGCATTGTATATCGCCAAAATAATAATAGCTAAGGCAGCAACCCTAAAAAATTTCTTCTGATATGCGTCACCCAATTTCGTGGCGAAATATCCAAGTAGGAAAAAAAGCGGGGCAGTACCTAAGATAAATGCGAAAAGAATCGCCGCGCCGTACACGGGTTTCCCTGTCGACACGGCAAGAGCCATCATGGCTTGAGTCGTGCCACACGGAATAAAAACGGTAAACGCTCCAAGGAGTGCGGGCGCAAATGCATCTTTACTTTTTGATTGATTTCGCACGAGACGGGTTAAAAATTTTGGCGGCTGAATAACAAAATACCGAAAAAAAGGATGTACCTGCAGAAGGTTCAATGCTGTCCCAATCATAAAAGCCGCCACAGCAAATTGAAGCCATGACTGTGCTCGCACCGAAAGTTCAAAAAACGACCCAAGCCAACCAAGCATAAACCCAAGAAACGTATAGGCGATCAATTTGGCCGCAATGAAATATAAAATGGGTCTTGCGTTACCATGTTTTACCCCTTCTTTAAGACGTTCTTGTTCTCGCCCTGAAATAGTACTGGCAAGGAGACCCCCTTGAACCGCCAGACATGTAAGACCTCCCGTAATAAGTCCAGTGAAGAAAATAACGAAAAGATTCGTATTATTCATATTAAAGGGTGCTTCGTTTTAAGCGTAAAGAATTTAACACAACAGATACGGAACTAAACGCCATGGCTGCGCCTGCAAACACAGGACTGATAAGCCAGCCAAAAAATGGGAAAAAAATGCCGCTTGCAAGTGGAATACCAACAATGTTGTACACAAACGCCCAAAATAAATTTTGCTTTATTCCACGCATAGTTTGTTTTGACAAATGGATTGCCTTACTCACTTTTGAAATATCACCGTGCAAAAGAATGATCCCAGCGGAATCAATTGCCACATCAGTACCGGTGGCCATGGCAATACCCACATCTGCTTGAGCCAATGCTGGAGCATCATTGATCCCGTCCCCAGCCATGGCCACAATATGCCCCCCAGCTTGAAGCGATTTAATTTTGGCCATTTTATCATGTGGTAATACTTCACCAACCACCTCATCAATCGCTAATTGTTCGCCAATAAAATGAGCGGTATTTTTGTTGTCTCCGGTGAGCATTACCACCCTCAAACCAAGCGCGTGCATTTTTTGTATTGATTCTTTTGCCTCTAGTTTCACCGCGTCTGCTACCATAACGACGCCAAGCACTTCTTTTTCTGTTGCGAGTATAATCGGAGTTTTTCCCTGAGCAGTGGCCTGCTGAAGATGGCTTTGATCGAAAGAAATACCCAATTCTGCAATGCAGGCGCTGTTTCCAGCCACATATTTGCTTCCCCCAATAAACCCGGACACACCCTTCCCTTTTATGATTTCAAACTTCTCTACGTTTTGTATTTCTATATGATTTTTTGCTGCATAGGTTACTATGGCGTGAGCGATAGGATGTTCTGATTTTTTTTCTAACGATGCCAACAGAGAAATAAGTTTATTCTCAGACACATCCATGAACGACTGTACCGACACTAATTCGGGCTTCCCTTTTGTCAGTGTGCCGGTTTTATCAACAACGAGCGTGGTCACTGTATGAAGTTTTTGCAACGTTGCTGCATCCTTGATTAAAATCCCATTTGCCGCACCCTTGCCCACACCCACGATAATCGCGGTTGGTGTGGCCAACCCCAATGCGCATGGACACGCAATCACGAGAATACCTACAAATGACAAAAGGCCGTTTGACAACGCCTGCGCAAAACCAAGCGTTGGAATACCAAATACAAGCCATGCCACAAAGGTTACTACGGCAAGCGAAATAACGGTTGGCACAAAAACAGCGGAAATCTTGTCAGCAAGCGCCTGAATTGGTGCCTTACTTCCTTCCGCCTCTTGGACCATGGTAATAATCGAAGCGAGCATTGTTTCTTTCCCAACTTTTGTAGCAGTGAATGTAAAGGTTCCAGTTGTGTTTATGGTGCCAGCAATAACCATACTTCCTACCTGTTTTTCTGCGGGTATCGGTTCACCCGTAACCATGGCCTCATCAACAAATGACGTGCCTTCGGTAACCAACCCATCAACTGGTATTTTTGACCCGGGTTTTACCACAATGAATTCACCATGCATGACATCCTGAACAGGCACTTCAACCTCTTGACCATTACGAATAACAAGCGCGGTTTTGGCCTGAAGATGAAGGAGTTTTTCAATAGCATCACCTGTTTTAAGTTTTGATGTTGCTTCGAGATATTTTCCTAAAGTTATAAAAGCAATAACAACAATAGTTACATCGTAGTAGTTATGTTCAACGTTCAAAAATGGACGAAGGGTATCTTCAAAAGCGGTAACGACAAAACTATACAAAAATGCCGCCACGGTCCCAATTCCAATAAGGGTATCCATATTGGCTTTTCCATACCGAAAGAAGCGATAGACCCCAAGGAGATATGGTATACCTACGATAAATAACGTATACGTTGCGAAAATAGGAAGAAGGTGATGAAAAAATTCCGCAAGAACAGGTGGCATGGCGGGAAGAATTCTAAACTGAGACAGTGTATCCCAGCCCATCACAAAAATGCTAAACGCAGCCAAAGGAATAACCGACAACACTTTTGTTTTAAACTCTACCAGTTCAGACAACTTTTCTTTTCTTGACTGGCCAAGGCCAAGGTGAGCAGCATGCTCATCTTCTGACATATTCATAGCTTTTGCTTCCTCCACGAATGAATACCCTAAAGGTTTCAGAGTGTCTGACAAATGCTCCAATGATGTTTTCGAGTGATCATACGCAACCTTCGCGGTCTCAGTGCCATAGTTCACATCAACCGATGATACACCTTCAACCTTTTTAAGTGTGCGGGTAATAATATTCGCACAGCTGGCACAATGCATCCCCTTCACTCTAAAATTTTGAGTGGTTTCCATACTAGGTTTTTTTAATAATAGCCATAATTTCTTCGATCGCCTTTTTCTCGCGACCTTCACGAATTGCTTTCGCGGCACAGGTGTTTAAATGGTTTTCCAGAATAACATGATCAGTTTCTCGTAACCCTTTCTGAACAGCTTTCGATTGATGAATAATATCGATGCAATACGCTCCGCTTTCAACCATCGCAATAACCTTTTTCATGTGGCCCATGGAAATTTTAAAGCGATGCAAAATGCGTTCTTTTTCAGTTTTCGGTTTGTACATAGTATAAACAGTATATCCCCCTATAGGGGATATAGTACACCTCTTCATTTTTCTATGCAATAGCACTATTAAGGATAAACAAAAAAATCGCGGGTGGTGGCGATTTAATGGCGATCCGAGCATTTCTTAAATTGATCGGCTTGAACTTTCTATTGAAAGGTAAAACATGTGTTTGTGTGGCCAATACTGGCTGGCGTGTACTGGCTGAAAACTCACCATTTAGTTCTGTGCAGAACTTGGTGAAGGAGGTTGGAACTATTATCCGTGAGGAGAAAGGGTATGTGTATATTCCAGATTTTTCTCCGGTTACCCCAGAGTAGTACTCACTATATTTTATTTTATACTTTAACCAAAAGAGTATGTAAAATAAAATAATCGAATACTACTATTTAATCCTTGAGACATCGAACAAGGTTTCAATATACTTCTGGTCAACAATCGTATTATACGAACTGAACCCGATCGCAACTCCTTTGTCTAAGATAAACAAAAGTACTGTTTTACTCGACTGATCTTTGTACCCATATTCGTAGACATCAGCCACATGATGCTCTTTATTCAAAAATGAGTATGTGTGTACCTGCAAACCATTGGTCTTTATTTGTACGGCAAAATAACCCTCATTCGATTTCACGACTTCTTTTATTTTTTCAGCACTCATTTCTGCTACATGCATTTCAAGATATTGCCCTCCTGGCCCAAGTAAGCTATATTTTCTAGTTCTATCAGAGATTGTATTAAAATAAGAAGCGTCACCCCCCTCACAGAGCCAAAAAGCAGGACATACAAAAGCGATGCCGGTACTCTGGTCGGTAATAATTCTATCGTTATCGAAAAAATGTATACTTTGTAATATAGCTGTTATATCCGATGAAACAAATACAGGATCATAGGAGACGCTAAAACCTTTCGATGGTACGAATATCGTAACCTCACTAGAACCCTCTCCAACAAAATGTCTTTCTACAACCTCTACTCCCTGCAGAGTACTTGTGTTATAGGTAACCCCTCCACCGTAATATGCACACATAGTAAATGCCCCCTCAGACGATTCGTTTCCACATTCTTTTTTTCTTTGTGTTTGTGCACGATCATAATCACGACGAAGTTTCTGGAGCATATCATCCGCTTTCTCCTTTGCAATAATGTTAAAGGAGATGAAACCGCCAGACATTGTATACCCATCTGGAGCACGTTTTGACAGTTCAACCAACGTCAGCACTGTGGATCCAACATCCACCCCGTCTTTTATCTCGACATAAAACGTTTCAGGATAATCAAATTGAAAACCTAAATGTTGATTTTTGTATGTAAGTGTGCGAGAAGCTGCGGAATGTTTTGACTCATCAATACCGGTAGATGTAACCAATTCCTCGCGTGCGATGGGAGTGGGTGTAACAGAAGTGTTTTCTACTGCCACAGGTTGAGGTGGGTAAAAACTTTTATACACAAAAATACCCAAAACAACGCCTAATACGCAGCACGCCAATCCGCCAAAAAACAAAGTACTATTTTTTTTATAATTATTCATAAAGTTTTTGACATGTACCAAACACTTATCTACTCAAATCCTTATACAGCTCCATCTTCCATGGCTCTGACGAATTGATGGACCAATACTGCTTACAGGCGCTTGCCTTGACGCATCCTTCATATACCTCCAAACGTCCATCTTCTAACCATCTAAAATTATATGGATCCATGAGCATGGCAATTCCCACAGGCACTGGATGTGTTTCACCTGTGGCCGCGGTGTATATTACTCCATACGCAGAATCACCATACCCATACGTAACAAGATAAAAACTACCATTTGGTGATTTAGTCGCAACTGTATTACCTCGGTGAACTCCAGATGGATCCGACAGAGAATCTAAGTATTGCGCAAGAGGAGCACTATATAATTCTCCATTTGCATAATCGAATTCTACATAATCATTAAAAGGCACGTTGATTTTTACAGTGTGCTTTTCAAAGGAGAGGGCATTTGAATCTAAGCCTAGTGTCTTGTAATCACCTAGAGATGAAGTAATATACGCTTCACATGACTCAGCAAAAGATTTTGCCAATGAATATACTTTTTTGTTTACGATAATTGCATCGGTCACAAACGTATCAGTTTCTTTTTTGCATTTTTCTACTGAAGAACGAAGAGAAATAGTGTACACCTCACGTTCAGTAATTACCTTAATATCTCTTCCTGATTCTTGTATACCCACATCTAAACGTGGAACGATTTTTATTATATAGTAATCTGATATCATTGACCCGTCAGTTCCGGCGTTGAGCCGTATATGAAGAAAAAAATTATTATTCTCAATAACTTCCCATGTCCCTCCATTTATACCGTAAACCGAACCACTATGGTCAAAAATATATGTTTTACCTCTACTATCAACATAGTACACAGCAAATGTTCCCTGGATTTCAGATTGATTTTGTGGATCATCTTTTCTTTCAAAAAGGATATAAGTATCACATGCCACAGGAACAACATACTCTTTGATGCTCTGCTTGCCATTACCACCGACCCCTTGTTCAGATTTAATGTATGATTTTAAACTGCATTCTTGTTTATTATCAGTTTCCCCCTCTACGTGTGTTGATGCTGTAGAGGTAGCTTTTTGGACACTATTTGTAGAAGAAACAGACAATACAGTGGTGGTAGACCCAGAAACCTTTTTAGTGTTGGCATTCTTACTCTCGGTGCTTAAAAACTGAAAAATAAGGATAATACCTAAAAATATTACCGCCAATGCTAACAAGATTAAAACGTATGAGTTACTTTTTAAAAAAACCTGTATCTTTTTCACTCTCTCGTCCATACACAATAACGAAATTGAAAACAAAAATTGTTTCTAACACACGATAATTAGAGTGTAATTACCACAAAAACATCGGTTTGTCAATACGTATATAGTACCATAAAGTTCGATTCCACACGCGGGTATACAAAAAACATGGCTTTATATAGTCATGTTTCTCGGTGCAGAACTGGGTGGAGGAGGTTGGAGCTATTATTCGTGAGGAGAAGGGGTATATCTATGTTCCGAACTTAGCCCCATCACTGACCAATTGAATCAATCTCAATTGCCTGTTGTTCACCAGTTTCCATATTTTTCAATACCACCATCCCCTGTTTAAGCTCATCAGGTAGTACAAGAATTACTTGAGTCACACCAACATCTGAGGCAAGTTTGAGTTGTTTTTTCATAACATACGGCGGAAGAGATGAAATAACGGCCACCCCTTTTATACGCAAGGTTTTTTCTATCTGCTTGGTAACAACTTCTTCTGCTTCAGAGAATGGAATAACTATTGTTAACGGTTTTTTCTTTGAAGTTATTTCTCTCCCCTCCTCTTTGAGGATAGCCTCAAGCACCACATCACTTACCCCAAAACCAACACCACTCATGGGTTTTCCCCCCACATCTTCCAGTAAATTACTGTATCTTCCCCCACCAAAAATGGCTCGTTTAAAAGAGGTTCCTGTTTGGAATATCTCAAACACAGTTCCTGTGTAGTAAGAAAAACCTCGAGCAATTGTTGGGTCAAAAACCACTCTACACTTTTCTTCTTTGAAGGATTGTAGGAGATCTTTCAACGAACTCGCAGACTCATACGCCTCTAACACCTGTTCTGAGTTACTCAATATACCTTTGAGGGCGGTAATTGTACCATCCGTGAGATTGAGCTCTTTTAGTAAAGACGCGAATACCTCTTCCGCAATCTTGTCTTTTTTATCAAGAATGGAAAAAACATCTTTTTGTTTTTCTTTTTTAATGTTGAGAGATGAGAACACTTCTTCCATCACAGCTCTATCACTAATACGTACAGTAATGGTTTTAAGATCGATCCCCAGTGACTCGAGGATACGAATAGCAATATCAATGATTTCTTTGTCAGCAAGCACACTTTCTGAACCCAAAAGATCAACATTTAATTGCACAAAATTACGAAGTCTTCCCTTTTGTGGTGCTTCATACCGCCAACATTCAGGTACACTAAACCACCTCAATATGCTTGGTAGCTCGTATTGTTTTTCGGCAACCATTCTCGCGAGAGATGGAGTCATTTCTGGGCGAAGAACTAACTGTTCGTCTGATCGATCACGAAGAACATATGATTGTTTTTCTACGATCTCCACACTACTTTTAGCCGCAAAGAGTTCCATGGGCTCAAGAATAGGTGCGGTATATTCTTCGTAGCCGTAACGATAAAGCACCTGTTTCATTTGACCAATCAACCATTCTTGTTTTCTAAAATCTTCAGGATAAAAATCTCGTGTACCTTTAACTCTTTGGATAATATTACGAATCATAATAATTACATTATATAAACAAAAATCCGCCTATTGAGCGGAGAAACCTATTTAAGACAATAGAAAATCACCACTCAATGAAAGTGGGTATGATGGGCTACGATTACTGAATTACTATTTTTCATAACATGTTTTACTTGATGAAGTAAGGGTAGCATCTTTTTAAGATAAAGTCAATATATAAGATGAGGGGTAGGGTACATACATATTCCAAGACTTTTTAAACCTACCCCCACTAACACTCACTATATCTTAAACTATCGCGAGTTGAGGTGTGGGGTTAATTTATGGAAAAAATCATTTTAGATACCTGACTGTTTATCATAATTACGGCGACGCATCCCCACAGACTTAGCCAAATCTGATTTTTGGTACCATTCCTGCATTTCAGGATCGCATGAGAGGTCGATCATATAAAGGTTATCAAGCTCACCTAGCAATCTTTTGAGAAGCTCTTTTCCAATGCCCTGATTTTGAAATTCAGGAAGGACTTCTAGAAAAGGAATGTAGGCACTTAAAACCTTATCTGAAATTGCCGTTATTAAACCAATCACCTGAGTAGTTTCACCATCTACCGCGAGGCAAATTTTGTAACTATTTTCCAGGAGTTTAAATAATTTTTCTTTTGAAGGTTTCTTTTTCCATCCCACAAAAAATCCTTCCAGCTGATCTTTTGTGATACCGTCAAGAGAGTTTTTATAGATAATCATAAGCTATTCTAAATTTTGCCAATACGCCGTAAAGTCACCGCCCTTATTGAACCCAAGTGAAGTATATCTTTTTTCGAAATCACTGTCTCCTAATGGAGCATACACGAGTATCTGAGAATGTCCCAGTTGCTTCATTATTTTCTTTGCCTCAGTCCATAGCGCTGAAGCAATTTCCAGCTCACACTCCTTTTCTACGGCAAATCGATACAGCCAAGCAGAGCGGCCATCTTCAAAAAGAGTAATTGTTCCTACAACAGCATCTCCTTCGGTCGCTACCAGAATACTCCCTGGCTTACCATCAATCAAAGCATCAAGTTTTTCTTTTACATCACGAGCTTCATCAAATTGACCGCCAAAAGAATTTGGCAATTTATATAAACGTTCAATGTGAACGTAGTCTGTATCGGGATTGTATGGTCTTACATTCATAGATCGATGAAGGTTAAACAAAGTCATCCTGTGATGAATCTGTTGTAATCTCCTCACCAATCATTATATCTCGTACGGCGATATCGCAGGTATGTTGTTCATTTGGAAGAGTATTGGGTTTATCTGAATGATTAACAAAACGCTCCGGTTCACCATATAGGTACATTTGACCTTTGTGACTGTGTGTAAACATTTTTTCACTATCCGACAGTCTTAGATACTCATCTTCAGTTAATGGCTCAAGATTATAAAGAATAACCACATCACCTTTCTTAAAATTTTGCACCGCATAGACACCCTTACCAGCTAAATTTCCCTTGCCAATTGAAACTGTTTTTTCAAACTGAATTTCCAGAGTTTTGTATTCTTCACCTTTGGGGTACACCATAAAATGAAGATGCGGACATTCGCTCCACCCTGTATTTCCGACTGATGCAATAACCTGCCCCTTTTTAACCACATCGCCTATCTTTACTTTAGCAGAATGCTGTAGAATATGTTCGTATTCTGAAACTTCATCATTCTCATGGAGAATTTCAATATAATTACCATCATTCTCATATTTTGGATCGTCTCCACCTTGATCTGAATCTTGCTTAATAGCAATAACAACACCATCAAGTGCTGCAAGAATAGGCGTGCCCTCTGGCGCATCATAATCAATCGAATGAATGAGGTCACCAACATGAGCAACACCTTCTTTTGCGACTTTTGTCACTCGTGCTAGTTCAATTGGTATGTGATAGTGATTTTTTGTTTTCATACACATCTCTTAAGCAAGAATAGAGTCCGTAGCAACAAATGAGACCAGAACACACTTGGAATGCAGCAAATATCATTTCACCTTTCACTGCACCAGAAATAGCAGTGGCCACATGGGCGATAATAAATAAAGTCCAACCAAACAATTTCTTTTTATTTGCTAACAAATAGCCGCCCCAAATAAATGAAAGAGAGGAAACTGCTTCAACGAAGGTGAGGTAACTGGAAAAGAAATAAAATCCTAGAATAACAGAGATGCAGGTAAGGACAAAACTTGTTTGTAAGGCGAGCTTCTTATGATCTGCTCTGTGATTAATATACCCGTATACCATCACAATAAAAAATCCTATTTCAGCAACAGCTAGAATATTTAAGCCGATAATGAAAAAATATACGGCACTACTCAAGCCTACTACGGCTCCCCATGCCCAACCAGAGCGCTTACTCAATACCAAAAAGATCTTATTAAGAAGGCTGAAGATAGATACGGTTATTGAGAGAAAAATTAAATAATCCACAAACAGTCAAATATCTAGTCTTTCCTTAAGCTGAGTAGCCAATTATTAAGCGCTTGATAAAACTTACCATTTTTCTCAATATCCTCCGCAAAACCATGTTCAGGCGGCATGCTCATAATCTCATCGCTTTTTTCTGGTGAAAAAATCTCAATGGGATTAACTCCGATAGGAGTTGCCGATATGCCATCCCAACCTGTTACTGGTAAGTAGCCCTTTAAGGGGCTGTCCCAAGTCGCATCAACAACTCTCCATGCTCCGTCTACAAAAAACTCCAAATAGGCGTGAGTTGATTCATCTTCATGTGGAGCAGTAGTTACTTCTTCTGGTGAATCAAGTTCACTCCATTTAAAAGAACACACTCTCCAGCGAGCATCATAACCAATACCCCGAAGCTTATTAAGCAATAGTAGATTTTTTCCTGTACAGCAACAATTTGCCTCTTGAAGAGATAGCGGGGTGCTGTAGGGAATATCACGAATTTCATTAAAGTACTCGACTGCTTTTTGAGTGTCCATATAAACAAAACCTTATGGTAAAAGGTTACTTGAAAACAACTTGATGCGCAATAGCATTTTTACTAATTATTGAACTTTTACACATTTATCATTCTTTTCAACTAACCGCTCAACACTCTGAATAAACATAGGCGTACACTTTTGGTTCGATTCCTTGCGCGGGTATACAAAAAACATGGGTATACAAAAAACATGGCTATATAAAGCCATGCTTCTCGGTGCAGGGAATATACGAAAAAATTCGAACGGAATTTTTGGGGTTGGGCGAGCGGAAGGAGGGGTTTGGGGAGGAATTCCGCCCGCTCCTTGGCCGTGGGTGAATGACGATTTCAAGTTTTTGAATGAGGTAACCTAACCTCATTCCAGAGCTCGTCTCAAGGTAGTCTGAGAAGAGCTCTGCTTAGGCAACAAATTCTTTTAAATTATTGATTTTAAAAAATCTAAAAATTCAGCATCTTCAAATACCCACAAATTACTTAAATCATTCGTTTTAACCAGATCATAATCGTCCAGACGCCGTAAATAGTTCGAAATTCTTTTTATTTCATTTATAGTATCTTTATTTCCCACAACCACACCAATTGATCCCGATGATGCAGCGTTAATTACACCGCCCATAATATGTTTTGATGAACCATTAAACTCGATTTCGATCGCCAAATAACATCTAGAAAGATCGTTCCATAAAGAATCTAGGGTACCTCTGGTATCCCCTTCATTTCCTTCCGTAAACAATTTTTGCGTTAGAGGATGCTGTTTCATTTTCTCCGTATCGTCGATACCAGCATCATGATTTGGTAAATAATGATTAAACGGCCCAACCGCAACATCTATTCTGGGTGCATAAACAGAGTTGTGATTATGACTGCGTGAATCAAACTTTAC
>JACCDG011608567.1_pt1 | contig 15126 bp, 13 predicted proteins | sample 7442471 | NCBI WGS metagenome assembly JACCDG01 (sample SAMN15323444, study PRJNA562643) | freshwater metagenome | isolation source: river surface water | place: USA:Blue River Watershed | collected 2017-08-17
AGCATGGCAGAACGACGTAGCATGCTTAGCCCGGGGCGAGACGCCCGGCCTCCATGACCCAAACCCGATTACAGCGCGCAGCCAACGCTCGATCGTGTGTGACGAGAACGAGCGTCGTCCCTGAGCGAGTGTTCAAATCGAAGAGCAGGTCGGCGATGCGCCCACCGGTCACCGTATCGAGATTTCCGGTAGGTTCGTCGGCGAAGAGTACTGCCGGTCGCACGACGAACGCGCGGGCAATGGCCACACGCTGCTGCTCGCCACCCGACAACTGCCTCGGATAGTGACCCACACGTTCACGCAAACCGACGCGCTCGAGTGCTTCGAGCGCCGCAGTTTTGGCGTCGGATCGCCCGGCGAGCTCGAGCGGCAACATCACGTTTTCGAGTGCCGTGAGTGCCGGCACGAGATGAAAGGACTGGAACACGAAACCCACGCGCTCGGCTCTGAGGCGAGCTCGACCATCCTCGTCGAGGGTCGTGAGGTCTTCGCCGGCCAGCAGCACTTTGCCATCACTCGGCGTGTCGAGGCCGGCCAGCAGCGCAAGCAGCGTCGATTTGCCTGCGCCCGATGCGCCGACGATGGCTGCCGACTCACCCGCGTGAACCGCGAAGGAAACCTTCTGGACAATGGCGAGTCTGCCTTCCGGACTGCTAACCTCTTTCGACAGTTCACGGGCTTCGAGGACGATATCTTTGGTCACGAAACGTTCCTTCGTCTTGGCATTGCTGGTGGCGATTGCCCCAGCATGGGCTTACGGCAATACGGTGCGCAACGACAGCCCGACCATATTGGTCCTGGGGGATAGCGTCAGCGCGGGTTACGGTCTGGCCTCCAACGAAGGCTGGGTAGCCCTGCTTCAAAGCCGACTCAAGTCCCAAGGTTACGGATACCGCGTGGTCAACGCCAGCGTCAGCGGAGAAACCACCACAGGCGGTCTCGCCCGGCTACCGCGGGCCTTGTCGGTGCACCGGCCGCAGATCGTCATCGTCGAACTCGGTGGCAACGATGGTCTTCGCGCGCTACCCCTCGAAACATCTCGCCGCAATCTCGAGCGCATTATCGAAAACTCCCAAGCGTCAGGCGCACGGGTTCTGCTGCTCGGCATGAAAATTCCGCCTAATTACGGACCTCGATATTCGCAGGGCTTCGAACAGCTCTTCAGCGATCTCGCCCGACGCTATCGCCTGCCCTTCGAGCCTTTCTTTTTGGAGAAAATCGCGCTCGCGCCGGGAATGATGCAGGCCGATGGACTCCACCCGACCGCCAAAGCTCAGCCCGTCATGCTCGATACGGTCTGGCCTGTGCTGAAACCTCTGCTCCGTCGTTGAGCCCTACCCCGGGCAAAGGCTAAAGTCTCGCCATGTCGAAAATCTGGTTGTCTTCTTATCCCGCCGGCGTTCCCGCCGAAATCGAACCCCACCGCTACTCGTCGGTCACGCACATGGCCGAGCAGTGCTTCACGGAGTTCGCCGATCGACCGGCCTATATCCAGATGGGTCGACAGATCACCTACGGCGATCTCGATCGACGGTCGAAAGCATTCGGCGCCTGGCTGCAGCACCGCACCGGTCTCAAGCGCGGCGATCGTGTGGCGATCATGCTGCCCAACATTCTTCAATATCCGATCGCCCTGTTCGGCGTACTGCGCGCCGGCGGCACGGTCGTCAACACCAATCCTCTTTACACCGCGCGCGAACTCGAACATCAACTCAAGGACTCGGGCGCAGAGACTATCGTCATCCTCGAAAACTTTGCGCATGTCCTGCAAGAAGTGATCGAACGTACGAGCGTGCGCACCGTCATTCTCACCAGTGTGGGTGAGCTGCTCGGCTTCCCCAAAGGGAACATCGTCGATTTCGTCGTTCGTCGGGTTCGCAAGGGCGTTCCCGCCTTTGAGCTTCCGGGCGCACTGCGTTTCTCCGACACGCTTCGCGAAGGCTACGACCTCGAGCTCGTACGACACCCACTCACGCACGACGATCTCGCCTTTCTCCAATACACCGGTGGCACGACCGGAGTCTCGAAAGGCGCGATGCTCAGTCACGGCAACATGGTATCCAATGTTCTTCAGTCGTCGGCGTGGACCGAAGCGGTCTTGCCGCGCGACGAAGTGGGCATCGCCATCACGGCTCTGCCGCTTTATCACATCTTCGCGCTCACGGCGAACTGCATACTCTTCCTAAGATTGGGCTGGACGAATGTCCTCATCACGAACCCGCGCGACTTTCCCGGCTTCGTGGCCGAGCTCAAAAAATACAAGTTCACCTACATCTCCGGCGTGAATACTTTGTTCAACGCTCTGCTGCATACGCCAGGTTTCGACCAAGTCGATTTCAGCAAGCTGCGCTGCACGCTCGGCGGTGGCATGGCGGTGCAGCGTGCGGTAGCTGAGCGTTGGAAACAGGTGACGGGCTGTATTCTCACGCAGGCCTGGGGGCTCACCGAAACCTCGCCCGCCGCCTGCATCAATCCGATCGACGTCGACTTCAACGACTCCATCGGCTTGCCAATCTCCTCCACCGAAATCGGCATCGCCGATGACGACGGCAAAATGCTACCCGTCGGCGAGGTCGGTGAAATCTGCGTGCGCGGTCCTCAGGTGATGAAGGGCTACTACAACCGGCCCGAAGAAACCGCCAAAGTGATGCTGCCCGACGGCTGGCTGCGAACTGGCGACGTCGGTCGCATGGATGAGCGCGGTTTCGTCTACATCGAAGACCGAAAGAAAGACATGATCAATGTGTCGGGTTTCAACGTCTATCCGAATGAAGTCGAAAGCGTTGCCGTGACACACCCCGGCGTTCTCGAAGCAGCCGCTGTAGCCAAGAGCGACGAGCGGTCGGGTGAAGCCGTTGCGCTCTTCATCGTCCGTAAAGACCCCAAGCTCACCGAAGAGCAGATCATCGAGCACTGCCGCGGATCACTCACCGGATACAAAGTGCCGCGATACGTCTACTTCCGCAACGAGCTGCCCAAGACGAACGTCGGAAAAATTCTACGTCGCGCCTTGCGCGACGAAGCACAGACGCTCTGACGTCTCGCTCAAAACGGATCGGCGGGCGTGAAGAGCCGCCGGTGCTCGCCGATCGCATAGCGATCGGTCATGCCCGCCACATAATCGGCCACGACGCGGGCTCGACCCGTTTTGCCGCCTGATTGTTCGGCTGCGGCAGCCGCATCGCGATGCTCGCGCGGCAACAAGTCGATGTCGCGCATCATCGCTTCGAATAGTTCACGCAATACTTTGCGCGCCTTGTCGGTCATGCCCAGCACTCGATGATGCCGATAAAGATTGGCATTCAGAAAACGTTTGAGCTCGACATGCTCGGCACGTACTGCATCGCTCAAGGTGATGAGCGGTTCGGTTTGAGTGCGCACTTCGTCGATTGATCGGACTCCCGAGTCCAGGATGCGGGCACGACTCGCTTCGACGACATCGCGTACCACGCGGTTGATCATGCGTCGAATGGTTTCGTGGATGACGCGTCGCCCGGTCAGCTCGGGATATCGAGCCATGACGGCCGCATGTTCGCGTCCGAAGAGGGTCACGTCGCACAGCGCATCCATCTCGACGAGACCCGCTCGGAGCCCATCGTCGACGTCATGATTGTTGTACGCAATGGCATCGGCAAGATTCGCGAGCTGCGCTTCGAGACTCGGCTGGCCGCGTCGCAAAAAACGCTCTCCGAGCTCACCGAGTTGCCGAGCATTGTTGAGCGAGCAATGTTTGAGGATGCCCTCGCGCGTTTCGTACGTGAGATTGAGCCCAGGAAACTCTGCGTAGCGCTCTTCGAGCAGATCGACGACACGCAGCGACTGGAGATTGTGTTCGAACCCGCCGTACTCGCGCATGCACTCGTTGAGCGCATCCTGTCCGGCGTGTCCGAATGGGGTATGCCCAAGATCGTGCGCGAGGCAAATAGCCTCGGTCAGCGTCTCGTGCAAGCCGAGCACGCCAGCGATCGTGCGCCCGATCTGTGCGACTTCCATCGAGTGCGTCAGTCGTGTTCGGTAGAGATCACCCTCGTGGTTGACGAAGACCTGCGTCTTGTAGACCAACCTACGAAAGGCATTGGAGTGCACGATGCGATCGCGATCACGCTGAAACTCACCACGCATTTCGGGTGACGGCTCTGGATAAACCCGACCGCGCGAGCTCGCATCGTGAGCCGCCCACGGCGCGAGCACGCCGCGACTCACGTCTTGACGGGAGGCGTCAGTCACGAGAGGTGAGCCTCGAGTGTCGAAGTCAACGCGTCAGCGGGATAGTCATCGCTCACGAATGCGTCACCGATGCCACGCAACAAGATGAGTCGGATTCGACCGTTCTGAACTTTTTTATCGACGCTCATGGCCAGACGAGCAGATTCGACGCTCAGCTCACCACGAGCGTTAGTGCGAAGACCCAATCGCTGAAGCAATCGCTCAATTCGCGCGACGTCGCTTCGCGAAAGCAGTCCACAGCGTTCGGATAGCGACGAAGCCATCAACATGCCTGCTGCAACGGCTTCGCCGTGTAACCAGCTCGAATAGCCGGTCACACTCTCGATGGCATGACCGAAGGTATGTCCGAAATTGAGGAGTGCGCGCTCACCCTGCTCGCGTTCGTCGCGCGCCACGATGGCAGCCTTGGTTTGGCAAGAGTGATGGATGGCGTACGCCAATGCCGCCGTATCGCGAGACAGTAGTTTCTCGGCGTGCGACTCCAGCCATTCGAAGAATGCTGCATCGCAGATCAAGCCGTATTTCACGACCTCGGCGAGCCCTGCGCGCAATTCGCGCGACGACAGACTCTGCAGCGTCGCGAGGTCTATGACGACGGCGCGCGGTTGATGAAACGCGCCGATCATGTTCTTGCCACGAGGATGGTTAACGCCCGTCTTGCCGCCCACGGAGGAGTCGACCTGAGATAGCAACGTCGTCGGAATCTGCACGAAGCCGATGCCGCGCTGATAGCAGGCCGCGGCGAACCCCGCCATGTCACCGATCACACCGCCTCCCAACGCGACGATGAGGTCATCACGCGCAAAGCGATGCTCGATGAGTTGGTCGAAAATGTTTGAGGCCGTGACGAGAGATTTATGCGCCTCACCATCGGGCAGAATGATGTCGTGCGTCTCAGCGCCGTGACGCGCGGCATGAATGGCGGCGGCGTAAAGCGGGGCCACCACCTCGTTGCTGACGACTGCAACCTTGCGGGCTTTCAAAAGCCCACCCATCCATGCGACATCACCCAGCAAGCCCTCTCCGATATAGATCGGATAGGAGCGCTCACCGAGCGGCACCGTCATGGAATGGAGCAGCGTCATGGCCTTCGAAGTATACGCGGCTGTGCCGCGAGTCAGTCCGACGGCAGCTGGCTCAGAATTTGATCGACGACTTCGCGCACGCGATGCCCGTCGGTACGCACCGTCAGGGCAGCGACCTCGGCGTAAAGGGGCGCACGGCGCGTCATCAGTTCGGTCAACCGCCCTTCCAGATCGGGTGCTCCCGTCAGTAGAGGTCGACGCTCCCCCTGACGGACTCTTTTCAATTGCTGTTCGATCGATGTCTCGAGGTAGATGACGACCCCGCCCTCGCGTAATCGCTGACGGTTTTCATCCAGCAGAATCGCACCGCCTCCGGTCGACAAGACGACGCCCTGGCGAGCAACCAGTTCCGCGATGAGTTCGCGCTCGCGCGCACGGAACCCGGCCTCGCCCTCTTTCTCGAAAATGAGTGGAATATCGACGCCCGTTCGCTTTTCGAGCTCCGAGTCGCAGTCGATGAAGGGCCGCCGGAGCGCGCGGGCAAGCTGTCGACCCACCGCAGACTTTCCGGAGCCCATCGGCCCGACCAGAATGAGATTTCGTATTTCCTTCATCTTCAGCGAGAAACCGCCCTGACGGTCCAAGCCTAACCGAAGGTCGAGGGTTGCGGTGATGAGGCACCTGACATCTCCATTCCGGTAACATGACACGGTCGTGAAGCGTTACCTGCCGAAAATCGCGTTTCTGGCTGCAGCTGGTCTCGCGATCAGCTCTCTCACCATCGCCGCACTGATCTCCGGCGCGTACCTCTATCTGCAGCCCTCCCTGCCCACGGTCGAGGCGATGCGCCAGATCGAGTTGCAGGTTCCGCTGCGGGTGTACTCGCGAGATGGCCAGGTCATCGCGCAGATCGGCGAGCAACGACGTATCCCGGTGACCTTCGACGACGTTCCGCCGATGGTTCGCCAGGCGTTCATCGCGGCCGAAGACGATCGTTTCTTCGAACACTCGGGCTTCGACTATCAAGGCATCCTGCGCTCGCTCGCGGTAAATCTGCTGCCGGGCTCTCGCCTGCAAGGTGCGAGCACCATCACGCAGCAAACCGCTCGTAATCTTTTTCTGACGCAAGACCGCACCTGGCGACGAAAAGTGCAGGAGATGTTCCTCACCTATCGCATCGAAAAAGAGTTTTCGAAGGAAGAAATCTTTGGTCTTTATCTGAATGTCATTCACTTCGGAAAACGCACCTACGGTATCGCCGCCGCCGCCGATCTTTATTTCGGAAAAACACTCGACCAACTGACGCTGGCCGAGGCCGCCACGCTCGCCCGAGTGCCGCAGGCACCGTCGCGCTACAACCCGATCAACAACCCCGAGGCTGCTGCACAGCGGCGCGGCTACGTGCTACGACGCATGCGGGAGCTCGGCTACATCGATCGCGAGACAGAGGAGCGCGCCGCTGCCGAGAAGGTGTCTGCTCGAGAGCACGTCCAGGTGTTCGAGGTCGAGTCGCCCTACATTGCCGAAATGGCGAGACTCGAGCTCGTGCAGCGACTCGGTGCGTCGGCCCAGAACGAAGGCTACAAGATCTACACCACCATCGATCCGCGAATGCAAACCGCAGCGAATGCAGCCGTTCGTAAGGGTTTGCTCGACTACGATCGTCGACATGGCTGGCGTGGCCCCAAAAACCGCGTCAAAGTTCCGAGCACCAACGAAGAGAGTGAGCTCGAGGCGCTGATCGCCGATCAAGACGCCAGTGGGCCTGTACTTCCGGCGGTCGTACTCGACGTCCAAGAAAAAACGGCCCGCGTATACGTACGCGATAACGGGATCGTTACGCTGCCTTGGGAGGGTCTCTCTTGGGCGAGGCCGAAACTCAATGGTCGCCTCGGCAAATCGCCGAAGACGGCCGGAGAGCTTCTGACGCGCGGCGACGTCATCCATGTCACGCTGCTTCCTACACCGCAGCTTGCCCAGATCCCTGAAGCGGCCGCGGCACTCGTGGCGCTCTCGCCTGTCGATGGAGCGATTACTGCACTCGTCGGAGGCTTCGATTACTTTGATCCGAATGCCGGCAAGTTCAATCGCGCCATTCAAGCAAAACGGCAGCCCGGCTCCGGCTTCAAACCTTTCCTGTATTCGGCAGCGCTCGAAAACGGCTTCACGCCCGCCTCCGTAGTGCTCGATGCGCCGTTCGTCATCGATGATCCGAATATGGAAGAGGCCTGGCGTCCCGAGAATTCGAGCGGCGACTTCGAAGGACCGACACGCCTTCGCGAAGCGCTCGTCAAATCTCGAAACCTCGTCTCGATCAGAGTGCTGCAAGCCATCGGCATGGGTCCAGCCATCGCTTACACGGAACGCTTCGGCTTCGAGCGCTCGAGCCTTCCGCGTAATCTCACACTATCGCTCGGCACCATGAGCGCAACGCCGCTGGAGGTTGCCTCCGGTTATGCCGTTTTCGCCAATGGCGGGCATCGGATCCAGCCGTGGTTCATCGACCGCATCGAAGATCCTGCCGGCCAAGTCGTGTTTCAAGCCTCGCCGCGACGAGTAACCCCCGAGTGCGATGCGCCGGATCCATCGGCCGGCGCGACAACCGACGAACCGACTGCAGAAACCGAAGGCCCGGCGATCGTGCCCGCCGGCTGCGCCTTGCCGGCAACCGAGGTGGCCCCTCGCGTGATCAGCCCGCAAAACGCCTGGCTCATGACCGACATGCTCCGCGAGGTCATCACTCGAGGTACCGGACGTCGTGCCTTGGCGCTCGGACGCAGCGACATTGCCGGCAAGACGGGCACCACCAACGAGGCGCGCGACACCTGGTTCAACGGTTACAACGCGTCGCTCGTGGCGACTGTTTGGGTCGGCTTCGACCAGTCTCGCCCCCTCGGCGAAGGCGAAGAAGGGAGCCGCACGGCCGTGCCGATCTGGGTCGACTTCATGGCCGAAGCATTGAAAGGTGTTCCTGACCGTCCCTGGTTTATGCCGGGCGGACTCATGCAGGTGCGGATCTCCCCCGCCACCGGAGAGATCGCGGGAGCCGACGATCCGGATGCCATTTTCGAAACCTTCATGATCGATCGCCTTCCGGCAGGCGGCACGCCCGGAAGCCCTGCGGTAGATCCGAAGCGTCCGAACGACCCGCCGACTGAACCTATTTTTTGATTCGTCATCATGAAAAAGCTTCCGCCTCGTGCCGAAAACCTCAGACGAGCGCTCGCTCAAGAGGCGGCTCGAGTGATGGCCGAGCACGGCATCCGCGATTTTCTTTTCGCCAAGCGTAAAGCCGCTGAACGATTCGGTGTCGTCGACGGATCGGTATTGCCGCGCAACACCGAAATAGAAGAAGCACTGCAGGAATATCAACGTCTATTCGGCGGTGATGCGCATCTTGAGTCGCTCCAGGCACAGCGCGAAGTGGCGCTCGAGGTCATGCGGCACCTCGAACAATTCCAGCCACGTCTCGTGGGCCCAGTCCTGCAGGGTACGGCGACCGAGCACGACGACGTCGTGCTCCACGTCTTTGCCGATCGCGCAGAGTCGGTGACGTTTCACCTCATGGATCAGGGCGTGCCATTCGAAGTCGGCGAACGACGCACACGCCTCAATGCCGAGCGCATCGTGCAGCAACCGGCCCTGCGGCTCGAAGTCGATGGTCAGCCCGTGGAGATCGTCGTCTTCCCGGTAGATGGCATTCGGCAAGCGCCGATCAGTCCAGTCGATGGCAAGCCGATGCGTCGCGCAGACGTGAATGAGGTGTCATCCCTGGTTGCCTCAGGGTATGACTGAAGGATCGGCCTCTAGCTGAATCTCAGCCGCGTTTGGCGATCGCGACGTAGTCGCGCTTCACGGGGCCCGTGTAGAGCTGACGCGGACGACCGATCTTGTACGCCGGGTCGCTGATCATTTCTTGCCAGTGCGCGACCCATCCTGCCGTACGCGCGATCGCGAACATGACCGTGAACATCGAGCGCGGGATGCCGAGAGCGCTGTAGATGATGCCGGAGTAGAAATCGACGTTCGGATAGAGCTTGCGCGAGATGAAGTAATCGTCCTTGAGGGCGATTTCTTCGAGCCGCTGGGCGAGCTCGAGCAACGGGTTGTCGGCACGACCCATTTTCGCGAGCACCTTGTGGCACATCTCGCGAATGATCTTCGCGCGCGGATCGAAGTTTTTGTAGACACGATGGCCGAAGCCCATCAGACGTACGTTGCTGGACTTGTCTTTGACCTGCGCCAGGAACTTCGGAATGTTGTCGACACTGCCGATTTCTTCGAGCATTTCGAGCACGGCTTCGTTCGCACCACCGTGCGCGGGGCCCCAGAGGGCCGACACGCCTGCGGAGATGGCGGCATACGGGTTCGCGCCCGTAGAGCCTGCGAGACGCACCGTCGAGGTGCTCGCATTTTGCTCGTGATCGGCGTGCAGGATGAGCAGCAGATCGAGGGCCTGCGAAGCCAGCGGATCGACGTGATACGGCTCGCAAGGCACAGCGTAAAACATGTGCAGCAGGTTGCTGCAGTAATCGAGATCGTTGCGCGGATAGACGAACGGTTGGCCTACCGAACGCTTGTAGGCCGCCGCAGAAATCGTCGGCATCTTCGCAATGATGCGGTGCATGAAGATTTCGCGGTGACGCGGGTTATTGATGTCCATCGAGTCGTGATAGAACGCGGACATCGAGGCGACGATCGCGCTGACCATGGCCATGGGGTGCGCATCGTAATGAAACCCGTTGTACATGCGCAGCAGCGACTCGTTGATCATCGTGTGACGCTGAATGCTCACGCTGAAATCAGCGAGCTGCTTCTGGTCGGGAAGCTCTCCGTTGTTGAGGAGATACGCTACTTCGATGAATGAACTCTGGGCAGCCAACTGCTCGATGGGATAGCCGCGATAGAGCAACACGCCCTGATCACCATCGATGTAGGTGATGCGGCTTTCGGTGCTGGCCGTAGCCATGAAGCCCGGGTCGAAAGTGAAGACACCGTGGTCTTTGTTGAGAGCGCCGATGTCTACGACGTCCGGCCCGATCGTGCCGGAGCGCACCGGCAAGGCGCTCGTCTTACCCGAGGAGAGATCTTTGATTTCGAAGTTCTTGGTGGTCATGGCGTGAAAATCGTCGTCTTGAAGCTCGTCGCAGAATTGCGACGAATCGTGACGAAATTGACACGGCGGGCGTTCATAATCAAGGCGCCCCGGCTGATTTTTTTATTCAGTCATCTTCATTCGACCACCTTGTAGAGGGTGCCCGGCTGTAACTTGCGGTCGGGATACAAACCGTTGATGAGCATCAACTCTTCCCGCGGGTACTTCTCGACGGGCATGTCGTCGGCGTAGTCCTCGAGTCGGGTGTCGGCGGTGGACGTGCGAATTCGCAATCGGTAGGGCTCAGCTAGCGGAAACTCGGAAGGTTTGAGCGGACGAAGCGTTTCGGCGACCGATAAAAAGAGTCCGTCGGACTCCGGAACGGCTCCTCGCGACGAACGGCTCGCACCGGCAAACAGATAGGCGCTCTTGTCGCGGTAGAGAACCGTCCAGCGCACGGGCCCCGCTCCGTTGTCGAGAGGTGAGCCGGACGTCGTGCGCACCGTGTACCCCTCCATCCCGTTGATCTGGATAGGCTTGCCTCCCGACAACGTCGCCCCCCGCAGTTGCGAGAGCAGAAACTCACGAGGCCCCATCGTCGGCGGATAGTTGCGCAGCGTGATCTGCATCAGCGTGTCTTTGTTAGGGGTATAGGCGATGAGTGCGTCCCGCTGGTTTTCGACGGTCCAGGCTTTCGGAAATGCGACCGTGATGCCGAGCTCGGCGTGGTAGAGGCGATTTCCGCGGACGATCCCCTGCGCTCGACTCGATCCGTAGGTCAGCCCGTCGATGGCTTTCATGTACCGCTCGCGGTTGTCGATCCACCCACCCGTCGGACCCGTCTCGAGGTTGGCCGAGGCCTTGGCCGCCTGGACGGCGCGCGCATCGGGCGCGGGGTGCGACGAGAACATGCCGTGGTACACGCGCGGCTCTCGCCCTTCGGCGCGAGCCCGATCGATTTCGAAACGCTCACCGCGTCTGAACATCTCGAAGACCTCGCCCATCGCCTCGGGTCGGTATCCCGCACGAACGGCGTACCGCAGCCCGATGCGATCCGCCTCGAGCTCGTTCTCTCGACCGTAGCCGCGCATCCACGCGGTCGCCCCGAGATTCGCAAGATCGGCGACGGCGCTGGAGCCGGTGTAGATCGCCGCAGCCGTCGCCGCAATCGTCGCCAGCACACCGCGGGTCATTCTTTTTTGGGGATGCTTCGCGGTGACGTGTGCGACCTCATGCCCAAGCACTGAGGCCAGTTCAGCCTCGGAGTTGAGTTGGATCAACAAACCGCGATGGACGTACACGTAGCAGCAGCCTGTCGTGAACGCGTTGATGGAGTCGTCATCGAGTACGACGAATTTCCACTCTTCGTCGGCGAGACTGCTTTGCCGAGCGACGCGCTGACCGATTTCGCTCACGTAGTCTTGAAGGGCCTGGTTCTCGTAGACCCCATAGGCTTTGAGGATTTGCTCGTGCGCCTTGCGAGAGCTCGCGCTCTCCTGCGATTTACGCTCGGTCTGTTTACGCGGCGAAGACTGGGCATCGAGATGCAACGGCGCTGACGCGATCGTCAACGCGACGCACAGAGTGGCGAAAACTCTCGACGTTTTCATGCAGAGATCCCGGAATTCACGAAAATTCGACGATCAGACGCTAGCAGAAGTTCCGGTTGATACGGACACGGTGTCGACCCAGAAATGACAAAGCGCCCTTTCGGGCGCTTTGTCGGGTCCGTTGCTCGGGGCGCAGGAAGCGACCCCAGCAGCCTCAGCGCGCAGCGGCGGAGGCGTATTTCTTGCGGAACTTGTCGACGCGACCGGCCGTGTCGACGATCTTCTGCTTGCCCGTATAGAACGGGTGGCAGCTCGAGCAGACTTCGAGCGAGAGGTCCTGACCGAGGGTCGAGCGGGTCTGAAAAGTGCTGCCGCAGGAGCAGGACACTTTGATCTCGTTGTATTCCGGGTGAATCGAGGGCTTCATGACCGACCTTCCAGTTAGCGGGCAGGACGAAAAAGGGCGCGCAGTCTAAGCGCGGCAGCCCGGTTTCGACAAGGGCCGAAGGGCGTTACGCCAGCGCCAAGGGCGGTTTTGAGGCTCAAGTCCATGAAAACTGTGGATAAGTCTGTGGAATAGCGCGCCTGGCCCACGCGTCAAATCTCTCGTTTTTGCCTTTTTTGGTCTTTGTTCAAAAAATTACTCGGATGTTTTTTATAATAAAAACATGGGCTTAGCGATTCATTCTTGTAGTAAAACTGAAAAAATCGCGTAATTCACGAGTTCGGCGGGATTTTTTATGCGCTGTGCATACTTTTCGATCCCTCGTCCGGCAGAAATTCCAGCAATACCTCGTTGAGAAACTGGAATCCGACCGAAGTGGGCATGACCCGGCCCCGGCCCGAAGGGCCCGTCGCGAGGGACAAAAGCCCGCGATCTTGCAGTCGCTGCACCACCGGGCTCACCACCTCCCAATGCAAACCCGTGCGGCGCTCGAAGATTTCGATCTCGAAACCCGCCGTCAACCGAAGTGCATTCAACATGAATTCGAACGGTCGCTGGTCTTCCTCGACCGTATGCCAAACGAGCGCGCCCTGCGGGTCGCGCTGATAACGACGTGGCTCTCGAGGCTGCACGCTTCTCACCACTGCCATGCCGCCCTCGGGTCGCACTGCAGACAGTTTGCCGTGTGCTCCTGCGCCGATACCGAGATAGTCGCCGAAGTTCCAGTAAACGAGGTTGTGCGCGCAGTCGAATCCCTTTCGCGCATAAGCCGACACTTCGTATCGAAGATAGCCCTCGTCCGCGAGCCGGGCGCTCGTGATCTCGAGCATGCGCGACACCTGATCGTCTACCGGTAAACCTGAGGGCGGACGAGCCGCGAAAGGCGTGCCCGGCTCGAGTGTCAGGTGGTAATGAGAAATTTGCGCCGGTGAAAGGGCAAGTGCGGACTCGATGTCTCGAAGAGCGCCCGCTTCGTCTTGCTCGGGTAATCCGTACATCAAATCGATATTGAAATTGGAAAGACCCGCGGCGTGAAGTTCTGCGGCAGCATTTCGCGTTTCGTCGGATGAGTGAATTCTTCCGAGCTTTCGTAAAGCCTCTGCATCAAAACTTTGCGCCCCGAGCGAAACACGATTGACGCCCACTGCGGCGTATTCGGCAAAACGTCCTCGTTCGATCGTGCCCGGGTTCGCCTCGAGAGTGATCTCGGCCTCGGCTTCAAGACCGAGCTCCGCTCGAACTGCGTCGATCACGCGACCGATGGCGGCAGGCGAAAACAAACTGGGCGTTCCGCCACCCATGAAGACCGTCGAAATGCGACGCCCGCCGATGAGTGTCGCCTGTGACTCGCATTGGTGAGCGAGATCTCGGACCAGCGCGGCGACGTACGCCTCTTCGGGCACTCGCTCACGACCCGGTACGTCCTCCCGCAGCGCATGCGAGTTGAAATCACAGTAAGGGCATTTGCTGACACACCACGGAAAGTGGATGTACAAACTGAGGGGCGTCTCGGAATTCATGGCTCGCCGCCGTTCAGAGACGGCGGAGTCGTGAATGCAGATCGCGCAGGGCCGAGCTACGATGGCTCTGGGCGTGTTTCTCCGCGGCTGCGAGTTCGGCAACGCTGCGAGCCTCGCCACGAGGTGCGAATACCGGGTCGTAACCGAAACCGCCGTGACCTCTCGACGAGCGCAAGATGACGCCTTCCCAGACACCCCGACCGAGCAAGGGTGACGGATCATCGGCCGTTCGCGCGAGCGCGATCACGCAACGAAAGCGGGCCGACCGTGATGCGTCCGGCACACGCTTCATCGCCTCGAGCAATTTTTCGAGATTGGCGAGATCGCCGGCGCCCTCGCCTGCATAGCGCGCAGACCGTACCCCAGGCGCGCCACCTAATGCATCGACCTCGAGACCCGAATCGTCGGCCATCGCCGGCAGACCACTGTGGGCTGAGGCATAGCGAGCTTTGAGTATCGCGTTGTCTTCAAAGGTTTCGCCTGTCTCTTCGGGCGGCTCGATGCCGAACTCGGCCTGTGGCACGAACTCGAAGCCGAGAGGCCCGAGCAGGTCGGAGAACTCGCGGATTTTCCCGGCGTTACCGGTGGCGAGTACGATCCGCATCGCTCAGGGCTTGCCCGTTTTCAGCGCCTCGCGCTGCAGTTCGTGTAACTGCGAGATACCGCTCGCGGCCAATGCCAACATGACGTCGAGTTCCTCGCGACGGAATGCATGTCCTTCGGCTGTCCCCTGAATCTCGACGAAACTGCCGCCGTCCTTCATGACGACGTTCATATCGGTTTCCGCCTGAGAGTCTTCCGGGTAATCGAGATCGAGCACGGGAACACCGCCACAGATGCCGACCGACACGGCAGCAACCTGACCGTGCAAGGGTGAGCGCAGGAGCGTGCCGCGGGCGATCAAGGTCTGACAAGCGTCGACGAGCGCCACATAACTTCCCGTGATCGCTGCGGTACGCGTACCGCCGTCGGCCTGAAGCACATCGCAATCGAGCGTGACGGTGCGCTCACCGAGCGCAGCCATGTCGATGACCGCGCGCAGACTACGTCCGATCAGTCGCTGAATTTCTTGGGTACGCCCCGATTGCTTGCCCTTCGCCGCTTCGCGAGCCGATCGAGTGTGTGTCGAGCGTGGCAGCATGCCGTACTCCGCGGTCACCCACCCCTGGCCTCGTCCGCGAAGGAATCCGGGCACCCCCTCTTCAATGCTGGCGGTGCAAAGCACCCTCGTGCCGCCGAACTCCACCAGCACCGAACCCTCGGC
>JACCDG011461299.1_pt1 | contig 15125 bp, 27 predicted proteins | sample 7442471 | NCBI WGS metagenome assembly JACCDG01 (sample SAMN15323444, study PRJNA562643) | freshwater metagenome | isolation source: river surface water | place: USA:Blue River Watershed | collected 2017-08-17
AGGACTGCGGGGGCCAGCGGCGAGAGAGCGGGCGGACGATGCCGCCCGTGCGGATGTCGACGAATAGCTTCATGCGACCTGCGCTCCTCGGTAGAACACCTGATGGACAGCGGCCCCGATCTCGCCGACGCCGCCGTCAGACAGCGGGCCTGGGCCGAGCATCGTCACCCACTCGATTCGATCATCCTCGTACCGCTTGAGGATGCGAGCCGTCTGGAGCGGGTTCGCGTTGCTCATCTCGACGGCTTCTTTTCTGGCTTCGACGTAGGTCATGCTTCTTCTTCCTGGTCCTCGTCAGTCCGTCGATGTCGGTCCTTGACGCGCTCGACCATCATCGCATCCGCCAACTCGTAGGCCAACTGAGCAGCTTCTTGAACGTTAAGGCCCTCGAAGGCAGCCCCGCTGATCGCCGATTTCGCGAAGCTGTCGCGCAGTGCGGACTGGTTCTTTCGCAGGAACTTGCGCGCGTTGTCGAGAGCTTTCATCGCGCGTACCTTTTCGGTTGGCCCAAGGCCAAAGGCTTGGATATCCGCGATTGCCTGACTGATTGCATCGGCGTGGCTCATGCTCCGACCTCGACGCGCTGCAACAGGGATTGACCGGCCAGGGTCAGGACGACCGTGGGCTTGGCACCCGCATCGTCGCGGAACCGCCACTTGGGATCCGCGTTACGGGCGAGCCCGGCGTCGATTGCTGCCTGGACTTCGGGCGTGATGTCCCAACCGGCATGGAGGGACCGACCGGAAGCAATAGCCTCCAGCCCGGCAGCAATCGACGGGTCTCGGTGGAGGCATTGCCAGCGCTCAGCTTTCTTCTCCGGCGCGATCCTGTGATCGAGGGAGATGCGCCACACGTCGGGCTTCATGCGGATTGCGACGCGGATACGGTCCGGCTCCCTGCGCTCGATCGTGGTGATGTCGTAGCCCTTGGCCGAGGCGAGCCGTCGCATCTTGGCGAGCACGTTCGACCAATCGTTATGCGGAGGCTCGAAGAGTTCGGCGGCGACGACGCCCATGCCGCCAACGATCCAGATGTCGGCACAGGTGTGGGTCGGGCAGACGGTGCAGATGAGGCGAGCCGTGGTCATTGCCCACCACCAAACTGCGATTGCTTGAAGGCTGCCGGTACGCTGGCCTTCGGTGCGGCTTGGCGCTCCATGTCAGAGCGAATCTGCGCGGCCCGCACCAGCTTGTCGGCGAAGTCGAGGCCCCGCTGAAGCGCGTTGTCGGCGTTGCTGATGACATCGACGTTCGGGTTGGCGAGAAAGCCGTTAAGGGCTGCGGTCCAGATCATGGACTCTCGGTTGACTCTTGACTGCATCGTATCCTCCATTGCCTCGTCCTGGTGCTTTGGCCGGGATGAGACAATGCCAAGTATACGGAATAAATACGGATTCCGCAAGTCACGGACCGGAAAATTTCCATAAAAACTTCCGTCCGGCTAAGGCGCGGGTTTGAGGTCGGACAATAATCCGGGCATGAACGAACCTGGAAAGACCTGGGCGGGAGTGCTTGCAATCATCGTCGTGTCGTGCATCACCGGCTACGTCTTCGGCACTTTTATTCGCGCGAAGGACCTGGAGCAGTACCGGAAGGTCATGCGCTCCAAAGTGAGCGACATGGCCGAAGCCACGCGAGCGACAGACGCGGCGGAAGCGTCCGCGATCGCGTCGATAGAATCCCTTTCGGAGGACATGGAGCGGTTTCGGGATGGCTCAACGGATTGGAAGGACGTGGTGGGCGATGTCGAGTCGACAATGGAGACCCTTGTCGGCGAAGTCGAAACGCTCAAGGAAGCAGCGGCAAAGGAAACTGCCGCACTAATCGCGCTCAAGAGGTCAGCGGAGAAGGAACCCGGTACGCCGACGTACGAGGACTAACCGCGAAGCGGAGAGCCGCCATTGAACTCGATGTTCGCGCCCGATCCGTCGTAGGGCTTCATGATCGCGAGAGCGACGCCGCGCATTTCCCACCCGGAAATGATGGGCGGAAGGATCGGAGGGAATGCCTCGTCGAAGCTGTGCAACTCCGGGCCGGGAGCGTACCGAAGCATCTTTAGGTAGAGCCTTCGTTCGGGAGATTGGAACACCCCAATGATGCGGTCGGCTGGATCAGGCATGAGCCGGACAATCACGCGGCTGCCGGAGGGGGCACGGTCCCCCATCGACGGGCCAGTGACGCGGACGAGGCGCAGCCTGTCCGGATCTTCATCGACGCAAAGCCATGACGGAACTACCTCGGTCTCGAAACCGTCTTCCTCGAATGCAAACTCATCGTCGGATGCAAACCCTGCGGCTGCGCTCCAGACGGATAGGAGAACGCTCGTGCCGGACCTTTCCGCCTGTTCTTGCTTGGTCATCACTCTCTTAGGGACGACTTCTATCTCGTCTTGGGGCCAATCTGAGCGATCAATACTCGCCGCGCCGGAGGGATTCGCGTTACCCCGCGCACCATCGCGTTCACGATGTCTTCCGTAACGGGATCGGAGAGGGCAGTGAGGTCGCGGGCCAATTGCCGCTGCGACACGTCACGGACTTCTAATGCCGTTCGCAGGCGCTCTCCCTCTGCTACACGTGCCGGGTTGCTAACTTGTCGCACTCGCGGCTATTTTATAGGGCATTTTTCCGGCTTAGGGTTGATTATCCGGAAAAATCCCGTATAATGGCCGTGAATTATGCCTATCGAATTACGTCGCGCGGGAAGGCCGCAGGTCTTCGATGACCAGCAGAAGATCGACCAGTTGATACAGCTCCGGAAGCAAACGGCCCCGAAGTTGACCAACCGGGAGATCGCTGAGTTTTTCGGATGCTCCGTAAGCCTGATCGAAAAGACCGTCCGCAGGCTGGTTCTGGAGGAAGCACCATGAGTAGTTCTGTTTTCGTGAGGTTGCATGTATGCGACTGAACCACGACCGGCAGCGCCAGCCAGTTACCGACTCCCTGAGATCGGCGATTGCTTCGGCGATTGGCTCGCATTTGAAATCCCAAGCGACCGGGACCCGAAGGTCCGGTACTCGATCATCCTCAACGTCCGCACCCTCGAAGTCGCCTGCGACTGCCAGGACTGCGAAGTCCGAGGGAATCTCTGCAAGCACATCAGGAGGGCGACAAAGTTCATGACTGATCTAGCCCAAAGGGCCGACACGCAAACGGCGGCCATCGCGAGTGTTGAAGCGCGATACAAGTACCTTGTGTCTTTCCGGGAGACGGTCCGGGCGACCCTGATGCCATCGGGTGCGTCGAACGCTCAACTCGACTTGTTCTTGCGCGGTTGCGCAGCTCTCGATGCTGACCCGATGATCGGCGAGGCGTACGCGTTCAAGAAGTCTGACGGCGGCATTCAACTGATCGTTGGTTACAAGCTGTTCCTGCGCCGTGCTCAAGAGCACCCTGAGTTTCGCGACTTCCGCGTCGGCGTCATCCGCGAAGGCGACGAATTTGCCATCGACAAAATCAACGGCACGATCAAGCACATGGAAGCCGGATCGAGCAAGCCGGGCAAGATTACTGGATGCTGGGTCATCGCCGAGCGCGTCGGCCGTCCGATCTACGTTGACCGGTTCTGGTGGGACGACCACTATCGCAATACGCCGTTCTGGAATCAAAACCCGGTGCAGGCGATGCTCAAGGTAGGCATTCGTGCCGGAGCATTCATGACATTCGGGATTGGCCAGGTTGCGCCTGCCGACAACACCTTGGCACAGGGTCAGCTTGTTGCCAAGGGCGAGGATGTCTTTGACCTGAACGCCGATGGAAGCGCGCCGGAAGTATCGCGGGTCGTCGACGAATCGACCGGGGAAGTGGTTGACCACGCGGAGCCGGTCATTGCAGACAAGGTTGCGGAAGGAGTTGCGTCGTCCGGGGCGGAGTCGGCTGATGACATCAAACCACAGCCCAAGGCCGATGATGCCCCGATCGACGCGGTGATTGTATCCGTTGACGAGGCCGAGGATGATGAGCCGGGAAAGCCAACATCTGCGCCGAGTGCGGCGTCGACCGAGCAGGTTGCGGAGCCTGCGGCGGCTGGTAGCGAGCCGTTCGGGGACACCCCGCATCCGCCGTACGAGTTCAACTCCGCGCAGAAGGTGACGATCAAGCAGGTCGCGAAGGAGATCGTGCACCTCGACCCGACCTGGGACTACAAGCAGTTCCTCGTCGAGTGCCAGAAGGCGGCCGTCATGACGCGCGACGTGGTGACGAAGCTGAACGGCATCCTGATGAAGCTCAAGGCGGAAGTCAAGGAGGAGCAGACGGCATGAGGACGCCTAACACCATTGCAGCGTCAACGAACGAAGGCATGCCGATCTCGGACGCTGCCCAGCGGAAGCTTCTTGAATCCACCAAGGATGCGCTCAATGTCTGCGCGCAGAAGATTGGGAAGGCAATCAAGAAGGCCCATCTTCCTGATGAGATGCTTTTCTGCGTGCCGTTCGTCGTGACGAACAACTTCGACTGCAAAGACCCGGAAGTCGTTGCCTTGATGTGCCTTGCAATGATCGGGCGCGGCGACGCGATGGCGGTGATCTACGCGGGCCGCCGATGCGAGGTCTGTCAGGAGATCGCGAAGATGCCGCACGTCGCCATCGTTGACGGGTTCCGGAGGCAGCTTCAACTCTACGATGCGGGGAAGATTCCGCGTGCGGATTGCCAAGGGCTGATCGAGTTTGTTCGGGAGGCGATTGAACCGTGAAAGCCTTAACGGGCACTCCGCTCCGCACGCTGGGCAATGTAGAAGCCGTCGTCGCCCGTGTGGGCTTTCGGGGATGGAAGTTCGTCGTCGGGGATCTCGGCGACGGCTTCTACATTCAGCCGCGTTTCTTTGCCCCGGACACGGAGACGGGGATTAACGCCACCCAAACCGGACGCAAGTGGTACGTCTCGCCATTTGCGACTGAGGAGGAGGTCGTCAAGACGTGCTGGCTCGCAACCGAGGTCGCCTGCCGCCATGAGGCGATGGAGGACTTCAAGTTGGACGGCGTGTCGATCTTTCACCCGCACACATCGACGGACTCTCTTGTCGAGATGCAGCGGACATCTCCCCTTGTCCACCGACCCGACAAGGAAACCAACCCGAGCACTGAGAAGGCCATCGCGATGGCGCATGACTGGCAAGGACCCGTGCCCAGCGGGATCGCATCCGGATATCCGGAGCCAACGGTTAGCTTCAGCGTAGCAGTGGATCGGCTGGGGATTGACCCCAATGACGAGTACACGAACAGCTCGTTGCATTACGTGATCGACAAGCTCGTCTTGACCGGCTATATCCGCGCCTACAGGCTGAAGGGCCAGCACGCCAGATACGGGGCAGACAGCATCATCGCCGCTTGCAAGCGAAGGGAGGAATGGATGCTGGAGGTAGGGAAGCACCTGCGAAGGAAGAAATCATGAGGCATTCGGGCGAAGTCAGCATTGATGTCGTCAAGGACTGGGGCGGGATGCGTCACGACCTCTACATCACGGCCAGGGGCCAGGGCAAGCTATTCGTCGCGTCGTTGGCCTGGGCGGAGCACACGGCAGAAGGGGAGCGTGTCTCGCCTGCCTTGGAGCTAGGCAACTGGCGGGACGATTCCTGCCTTGAGAAGCTGATGGTCAATCTCTTTGACCTGGGAATTCGACCCGACGCGATCATGCTCGGCCCGGGCGAACGCGCTGCCCACGAGAAGACGATAGCCCTCCTTCGGGAAGAGGTCGCCTACCTGCGCAAGGCCCATGCCTATGCACTTGAACACGCGGTTCGCGCGAGCGCCGACGAGACGAGGGTCTTCGATTAAGCACTGGAAGTACCATGAAGAACACATACTCACAAGCCCCCGGCGTGGCTAAAGTCGCCGAACGAATCATTGACAAGTACCACAAGTCCCTCAAGGACGTGCGGATCGAATTCCTGTTCCGCAGCACCGGCGTCACTCGTCGCCAGAAGGTCGAGGCGGGCGCGGTCGCGAAGCTCACGGGCCGCAACGCGTTCCTCGCATCGTATGGCGCCGAGGAGTTCGAGCTGACCACTATCGAGAAGGGGACGGCGTTCTTTGTCGTCGAGATTTGGGCGCAGGCGTGGAACATGATGAGCCCCGCCCAGCAGGACCACATCGTCGATCACTACCTGTCGTATCTCGCGGTCGCTGAGGCCACGAAGGAAAGCGGCCAGGTCTTCTATTCGCTCTCGATCATCAACCCGGACGTCGTGAAGTTCTCGCACGTCGAGGGGCGACACGCGGGCGAAATGGAAGGCGGGATTGATGCCGTCATCCTCAAGGCGCTGCGCGAGGAAGAGAAGCGCGCCTATGCCGAGAAGAACGCCCGGAAGGAGACCAAGAAGGCACCCATCAAAGGCCCGGCCGGGGAGCGCAAGACGTTCGAGCGGACGGCGAAGATGGGCAAGACCCCGGTCAAGGGGATTCTCACCGTCCTCGAAACGGGAGCCGATCCCAAGCTCTCGATCATCACCGGCAAGGGCAAGCTGGAGCAGGTCGTCGTCGAGAACAAGAACGGATTCAAGACGGCCGACGAGGCGTGGGACTGGTTCGACCAGTACGTTTCTGCGGGCGACGAGCCGAAGCTGAAGGCGGTGGCAGGTGGAGCCTAACGTAAAAAAGGCGCTTGAGGCATGGGAACTGGCTGACAGCCGCGCCAGGGCCGCTAAGGTTAAGTATCGCACGCTTGGGCTTGACTGCTACAAAGCGGAATCGGCATACATGCACTTTGATCCCTTTGGAGACGACAAAGAACGGGAAATGCTCCGATTGGCTGCTCTTTCCGCCCGCGCAGCCTTTGAGTCAAACGCGCTGGAGCACGACCTCGACCTTCACCAGGAGCGATACCAGTGGGCAAAGTACGCGCGCAGCCTGAACGAGTCACAACACAAGGAAACGATCCACGCGCTTGCCGAGATCCGCGACCTGCTGACCAAGATGGCGAACCCGCCGATCATGGTGTCGCTGGAGAGCACTCCGGAGAGCCGTGCCGCAAGTCGGGATGCAAAGCGAGAAGCTGCGGAGCATTCTTCCCACATCGGTCAGGTCGTCCAGCAGATAGCGGAGAGCACGAAAAAGGTTTACGATGCGTGCAAAGAAGCCAGCCCAGTCAGTGAGGGCAGCGAAGCGGCAGATGAACGCGATCGTGCTTTGGGCCGCAAGGCCCGGCAGGCAATGCTGGAGAAGGGTTTTCTTGACGCTTCGGCGGATGCAGGCTGGTATCTGCATCTCCTGCGCCGGGTCATTCGCATGTCGGCGCTGACCGTCGAGACATGCCCCGCTGGCTACCCCGACGTGGCGGACTTTCTTCGGGAAGAAGCAGGGCGCACATGAGGATCGCTGGCATCGACCCGGGCCTCTCTGGCGGCATCGCGATCATCGACACCGATCCTCGATTCGCGCTGGAGCTGTTCCCGATGCCCATCGCGGGCAAAGAAGTACACCTCGCGCACCTCTGCGTTTTGCTCCAAGGCTGCGACCTCGCCGTCGTGGAGCGCGTTTCCGCGATGCCCAAACAGGGCGTCGTCTCGATGTTCAATTTCGGCAAGTCGTTCGGCGGCGTGCTCGGAGTCCTGGCCGCGATGGGCATACAGACGGAACTCGTCTCGCCGCAGAGTTGGCGCAAGGCTATCGGAGTACAGTCCGGCAAAGGACCCGTCGCAGATTGGGCGGCTAGGCGATACCCAAGCGCAAGGATTATCCTTCCCGGCTGCCGCAAGCCACACGAGGGAATGGTCGATGCGCTGGCCATTGCTCACTATGGTGAACTCCATCGCGACTCGATTAAGGGAGCGGCATAAAACGGTGACATCTGCGTGAGCAGCATCCTTACACCCTTTGAGCGCGAATTGCTCAAGTTGGCTGCCGAAGGTCTTACTAATAAGGAGATCGGCGAGCGCGTCGAGAAGTCCTGGCGGACAGTCGGCAACCACTTGCAAAGGGCGTACGTCAAACTCGACGTCTTGAACCGGATTCAAGCCGTCCATGAAGCGCGAGCGCGCGGGGAGATCGAATAACAACCATGGCAAGGATCAGGACGATCAAGCCGGAGTTCTACACGTCGGAGGACGTGATTACCCTCTCCGCGTTCGCGCGCCTTCTTTACATCGCGTTATGGTGCGAGGCTGACCGGGAAGGCCGCTTCGTCTGGAAGCCAATCACGTTCAAGATGCGGTATTTCCCAGTCGATAACATCGACATCGACGCGCTATGCCAAGAGCTGCTAGACGTCGGGCTCGTCGTCCTTTATGGCGACGGCCTGGCGCACATTCCGACCTTTGCAAAGCATCAGCGAGTGAACCCGCGAGAATCGCAAAGTACACTGCCTGACCCGCACGCCGTGAAGGCCGCGAAAAGCACGCGTGCCCCGAAAGAATTGCACGCGTCACCGGAAATAGATGCATCGGAGCCCACGCGTGAAAATCTAGATTTGCACGCTCAGGTAGGAAGGGAAAGGAAGGGAAAGGAAAGGAAAGGAAAGGAAGGGAAGAAGATTAACAATCACTCTTTGATTGGGAACGGCGACGAGCAAATTCCCGGCACCGTCCCGAATGGAAAACCTTTCAGGAGACCTCCGGAGCCGAAGGTGCGGACGATTCCCGACCACGACGAGGATGGGCCTGAATTCGAGGCCAAGCGGCGGGCGCTGATCGCCGAGATGAAGGCCGATTTGGCCAGGGAGGTTGGCCGTGGCTGAACTCGATTGGGAACGCGAAGTCGGCGGTTACCTGAACCAGCTCGCAAGCCTGTTCAACGGCTGGAAATCCGGCGAACGCGAAGCCTGGTTGCTGCGATTGCGGGACCGGTGGAGCGCCGACGAGATCCGGATCGCGGTGGATCGAGTCGCCTGCAAGTGGCGGTTCAAGAACAAGCCAAGCCTTGCCGAGTTCATGGAACTCCTGCCCCGCATCGAAGGCGAGTCGCAGGACGGTTCGCCGGTTTGCTGGTGGGACGAGGATGGCCACTTTGGTGGGCCGTGGGATATCCCGTACTCGGCTCGCAACCCGAAGCAAGCCCTGAAGATCGCCACCCACATCGGCGAGGCGGTGGACTTCGATTGGGAGGCGCTGGACCGGCACCCGAGCATCCAGGCGGAGCGTGCTCGCCAAGCGGCGTTCATCCGCGATGTCCTCGGGATGCCGCTGCCGACACCCGACACGGTGAAGGCGGCATGAGCCTCGATCTTGGCCCAAAGAACGCGCTGCGGGAAGCATTTCCGCTCGCGGCAGCCGCAGACGAAATGCGGGACTGGTTTCCGCTTTTCGGCGCGAGGGTTCAGGTTCGCAGGACGGACATCAAGGGCACGATTTGGGGCATCTCGCCGAGGGGTGTGATGCTCTTCCGCCCGGGATTCGCGATACTGACCGTGGCCCTGGAGGATTGCACGCTGGAGGATGGCGATTGAGCAGGCAGCTACGCGAAGTCGGGGACGAGTATTGCCGGTTCTGGGGCGAGTGTCGCCGGCAGCGATCGGCGGGCGATGGCGTCTATGCCCAGTTCAGCCGGGTGAAGTCCTACACGGTCCAGCAATGGGGCGAGGCGATCACCCACAAGAAGCGCATGAGCCCGTCCGAGCCGCCGAATGGCCTCGTCCGGTATTGCCAGGTCGAGATTGGGCTTGCCTCGTTTGGCCCGGCAGCGGTTGGCCTGCGCAGGTTGGCCGTGCATGTGTACGAGCTCCAGCAAAGCCTCATGCGGTTCGAGGATCAGCGTCTCGTGGAGATGCTTCGCCACTACGGGGTGATCGACCAGGACCAGGCCCGCGTCGAGCGGTGGTATCGCAGCCGGATCGACGACCTGTGCGTCCGCGTTGGGGAGCAGGTCAAGGCATGAATCAGCCGTACTACTGGCCGTTGGGCTGGGAAGGCGCTTTGACTGACCGAGTTCATCGGGATCGCTCGGCAGAGGAGGCGCGCAAGGAGCGGGAGCGATTGATTGAGGTTTATCGCTACGCCTTGAGGGTGCCGCAAGCTGCTCTTGGGCTTGATGATTGCGAAGATGTGATGGAAGCGCATGAGTTGTTTTTGGTATGGGGGGAACTGTGGCCCGGCAGGTCGCCGCACGAACGCAAGCGAAGGGCGGTGCGTGCATGAAAACGGGGCGAAATCGGGATTTTCAGAACCGGCAGAGTAAAATTACTCTGGTTTCGCGCAAAACTTTTTTAGGTTCAAAACCAGAGTCATATGACTCTATTTTTGGGCCAAGGCTTGACAGGCTCAGGTTCAAAACGTCTATGATGATGGCGGCACTTGGTGTGCCTGTCGGACGGACTCATCGAAACGCTTCCAGGAGGCGGCTGATCTCGCAAGAGGTCGGTCGCCTTTTCGGTTTCCAACTGCCATGAAGATCAATCTCGAAACCCTCAAATCTCGGCTCGCTCGGGCTCGTTCTGCGATCCTCGATCCAGGTCGGTACGGTCTCGGCAAGGGCGGTTATGACCCCAAGTCGGACACGCCGTACGACGATGGCGGGTACTGCGATTGCACCGGGTTCGTGGCATGGGTGGCAGGCGTTTCGCGCCGTCCCAAGCCAAGCCGGAAATGGTGGATCGAGAGCACGGCTTGCTACCGCGACATCGTTGGGCAGCAGACGGTCTTTCGCCGCATCGAGCAGCCGATTCCGGGCTGCTTTGGGTTCTATCCGGACCGAGGGAAGAAGCAGGGACACGGGTTCATCGTGGCGGACGTGAGGTCCGCGAACGACTTCGACATCGTGGATTGCTCGCCTTCGAATGACGACATCGACGGCAAGGCGGTCGATGAGCGAAACGGGACATGGGTTCTTGGCCGGGGAGCGGTGTTCGCAGTGCTCACTCAGGATGTGCTCGCGTGATCCCGGAGGTCGCTGCGGCGAACAGCCGGGTCAAAGCGAGGGCTGTGAAGGCCAATCAGGGGAGAGTGGCAACATTGGCAAACGCATTGGATTCATCTTGGGGTCGATTGATCGAGAAGGTTGGTGGGCTGGCAGTGCTCACGTTCATGCTATGGATGGTGTTCGCGAATTATCTGCCAGCCCAGCAACGATCCCAAGAGGTGCAACTAAAGGCTGCGCAGGAACTGAACGCCACTCAAGCCAAGGCTTTCACGGACGCCATGTCCGCGTTTTCGAAAGCGATGAACGACGAAGGCGACGCGAATCGGCGCGCGATCGGCGACCTGGCCGACGCCATTCGGAGCCTAAAGAATTCGGGGAGCGGAGCACGGTGATTCACGAGCCGTCCTGCGATGATCCGGGTGAGGGTATTGCGGCGGGGGGTATTTCCCTGGTGAGTTTCATGGCACCCGGTCCCGTAACCGCATAAAAGCGGGACCAAACAGATTCCCTACCTAAAGGAGGAGTAACTTGGAAACACTAGAGCAGCGAGTAACGAACATCGAATCCGCCCTGCGGTCGCAGGGAATCAGCATCCCGGACTGTGTGCAGCTTCGGGCCGACGTGCTTGGCGAGCCTGAGCCACGCGACGACGGTGCCATCGTCATTGATGGGCAGCCGGTCGTGGGCGAAGAACACACGCAGGTGCATATCAATAATCTGCCGACCAAGGCGGAAGCGCGAGCGAATCTCGAAGCCATGCCAATGGACGACCTTCGCGCGATCGCCAACGACCTCCCGATTTCCAATATGCACGACCTGCACAAGGCTGAGCTGGTCGAACAGATTCTTGCTTGCGCAGCTTTGGACGCCGCGATTGAGCCGGAGGAACCCAATGGAGAAGCTTAGACTCCGAATCGGATTCAAGACCGGCTCTTGGCTCTTCCCGAATGCCGCGATCTTCATCGTTCGCGTCAAGCCTGCCCAGGCTGCCGACCTCATTGAGTGGTCGGAGCGAGGGCGCGAGCTTCTTCGCATTGCCGGTCAGGGCATCATTGCCGACAGGTTGGTCTGCGAGATTTCGTAGATGGCGCGTAAGAATGCTAACCCTCCGCCTGTTCCTGTTCCGGACGGTCGCCGCCTCTCACGGCGCGGCGGCCGTCCACCGGAATGGATCCGTCAGGCGTGTCGAGATTCGATGGAGCGATTACTGATCGAGGTCAACCGGCGACTCGACTCCGTGCCGCAGCGCAAAAAGATGACGCTGGACGAGATATTCATGGCCATTGACAAGCTAGGCAAGTACGGCGTCGGCACGACCCACCGGATTAACCCCAACGACCTAAGCGATGAGCAGATTATTAGACTCCTCAACGCGGACGCGGCTTGAGACAGTCGCCAAGCGCCGGAAGATCGTTCATGCAGTCGAAGAGCCTCCACCCGATGAAGAACTCGCCCAAGAGGGACCGTCCTGCATCTGGCCGGAGCCTTACAACCATGACTCGAAGGCAGGACTGAAGATGTTCCTCTTTGACCTGTGCTGGACCCTGAACGATGCCGAGAAGCAGATTCAGCAGCTCCCGGCGCTACCGCATCTCGAAGCCTATGCCGATGCGTGGTGGGAATGCAGGCAGACAGGATCGACACTGATCGTCGAGAAGAGTCGGCGTATCGTGATTTCGTGGTGCGACCGGGCCTGTATGCTTTGGGCGATGGGGCTGCAGCGGGAGAGGCGGATCATCGCGGGCATCACCAAGCAGAAGGCAGGGCTCCACGTTGACCGGCTCGCGTTCGTTTACGAGCAGATCCGGAAGCGCAACCCCGATTGGAACTTGGCGCTTGCTCGGGTCTACCAGTCGCAGGACGTGACCGGCCTGATCATTTTGCCCAACGGCTCGAAGTGCGAGCGGACGGAGCAGGACCACACCAAACTCCAGGGCGAAGGCTATGCCGGCGTGACCATCGAGGAGCTGCCGCTGTTTCGGCGACCGGACAAGATGATCGCGCAGGGCGGCTTCATCGTCCAGGGCTCGGCTGGCTCGATCGGCGGCAATGTCGTGGCGATCGCCAACGCGAACCCGAACCCGTATTGGCAGGAACTCAAGCCCAAGGTGAAGGAGCAGTTCTATGGTTAACGACGACATTCTTGGTATCCCTGCGATTCAGATTTGGGCGGCGGGTGGTGGCTTTCTGATCGTCGAGGGTGTCAACACTGACGACGGTTTCTGCCTGGTCCGCAAGATCGCTGTCACTGCCGAGGAGTCCGGGGCGATGGTCGCGCACCTTCTCGCGCAGGGACACGACGAAGTGACACAAGAGTTCGAAGACGATTTCAAGGGCGAGGAGGTCCCAGTCGAATAATGGACAGGCCCAACGTGATTCAGCTTGGTGGCAGTCCTCCGGCTTGGCTTGAGGATGCGCTACCGCAGGACCATGGTGTTCGCCCGCTTCCGGGCGTCGTCGTGGTCGAGATGGACGAGCCTCGCCACAAGCAAGGCGTCCTATTCCTGCCCGATGAAGCGAAGGGGAGATACCGCGCTGACTCGGGCACCGTTTTGGCTGCCGCAGACGACACGGGCCTGCTGCCTGGCACCCGCGTACTCGTCGCTCCTTACGATGGCAAATGGATGACCGGATTCCGGTCGGGAGGGTATCGAAGCAATGGCGAAGTTAGGCTTTATGGCCGCGTGTCGGTCGCTGGCGAAGCGGCTCGGGTGGTGGTTTGGTCGCGGAGCGTTCGGGCTATGACGATGCAGGAAGCGGAAGGCATCCGCATCAAGCCCACCGGCACCAACGTTCTGATTCGCCGCGAAGCTCTCCAAGAGACGACGGGCGGGATCATGCTCACCGATGACGAGCGGTTCCGTGAGCCGGTTGCGACGGTTCTTGCCGTTGGTCCGGATTGCACGGGCGGACTCGAGGCCGGGGACCGCGTGATCTACCTCAATGGCGCGTGCAAGAAGTCTTTGCTCGCAGACATCGAGTTCGGGTCCGAGGCCGAGAAGGACCTCGCCCTGATCGACGAGGCGGGAATCCTCACTCGAATTGATGGCTGAACTTAAACTCTCCGCTTCGGGTCAGGTGACGATGGCTTTCGACGAGCGCAAGTCGCTCGCTGCGCGGATCGACTCGATGCTGCGCACGGCGATCAACGAGCGCGAAGGGCTTTCGACTCGCTGGGCAACGAACGAGGCGTACTATCGCAACCAGCCGCCCGGCTTGCCATCCAAGGCATTCCCCGACGCGGAGCAGTACCACGTTCCGCTGACCCAGCCCAAGATCGACGCGCTTACCGCTTCGGTCTGCGGCACGATCACCGGCGCCGACCCGTACGTGATTGCCAAGACTCACGGTCAGAAGCAGGACCGCATGGAACCCTTGGAGAACGACATCCATTACCTGCTTGAGGCGGCGCGATTCGACCTGCAGCTTCGGCGTGCGGCCGTCGTCTCTGGCTGCTGCGGCGTCTCGATCATGCGCGTGATGTTCGAGACCTACGTCCAAGGTTTCGGCGCCTCGCACCACGAGCACGCGATGACCCTCGATGAGGTTGAGAATCCTCTCGCCGACGCGATGGGCAAGATCCGGTATGCGGGGCTCGCGGTTGACGTGATCCACCCGAACGACTTCGCCATCTTCCCGTCGTCTTGCACGCTGATCCAATCGGCCAAGGCTCTCGGGCACCGGTTCTACCGTCGCGTTCAGGAGGTCATGGAGTTCCAAGCGGCAGGCCGATACTACGATGATGTCGACGTGAAGGGCGGCGACTCGCCCGACGAGCACCAATCAGGACGCGACACGGCTTACGCGAAATCGCACACTGCGCATTCGGAAGAGGACATTGACCAACTCGTTGAGCTTTGGTCGCTTCTGGTTCGCCTCGACCTGAACGAAGATGGCGTGGAGGAAACGTACGAGATCACCTACGCGCTAAGCGATCAGGAAATACTCGACATCCGGCCCTACCTGCTGTCTCGCCCTTGGTACTTCGACTTCCGGTATCACGTCGAGTACGGCGGATTCTGGCCTGCTGGCTCGGTGGCTCAGAACCTTCAAGGCCTGCAGGCGGTTTACAACGAGCTTCACAACTTGCTGATCGACGGCAGCTACATCAGCGCCTTCCCGCCGATCTTCTATGATGGCTCTCCGCTGGTCGCCAATCAAGCCGAACGGTACGCACCGGGCGACATGATCCAGACCGAGGGAGGCATGACGCCATACTCGCCAACCGCGCGGTTCAACGGGCAGTACATTCTTCCGGCGATTCAGCAGATCGAGCGGATTGCCGACCAGACGGTCCGGATCTCGCAGAACGGTGGCGGCACGCAGATGCGAAGCGGCATCAC
>JACCDG011057585.1_pt1 | contig 15121 bp, 14 predicted proteins | sample 7442471 | NCBI WGS metagenome assembly JACCDG01 (sample SAMN15323444, study PRJNA562643) | freshwater metagenome | isolation source: river surface water | place: USA:Blue River Watershed | collected 2017-08-17
ATGGGATTAGAAGATATAAAGTTGTTAAAAACTTGCAATTAGATTTGAATACTCAAGAAGGTATAACAAAAGGTGCAATCATTATTAAATTAGAAACAAATGAGTAATTTTAATACATTACTGATTAATGAAGTTAATAAAGAAGTAGCTAAAAAACTAAATCTACCTTATAAAGATGTAGAAGAAATATTGAAATTTTATTTTAATAAAGTAGAAAGAAGGATTATAGAATCACCTGCTGTCAATGTTATTGTTCCTAATATTGGAACATTTGTAATACAGAAACACAGGATTAATAAAATATTTGAAGCAATAGAAGCTAAAAGACTTACTTATAGTGAAAAAGTTTTAGAAAGGCTTTTGAAAACAAAACAAAACATAGAAACAAATGATGAACTCTTATTTAAACGTACTGAGAAAAGGCTTAAAAAATCCATCTGATGTATTTGAGGGGTGGTTGAAATCAGCATTAAATAGTGTTGAATTATTAAATGAACAAGAAGCACAAGAAGCAAAAGTGAGATTAGAAATATGTCACACTTGTCCATTTAATTCAGAAAATGCAGAAAAGAATCTAAATTATAAAACAGACTTGAATTATTTACATTGTTCAAGTTGTAAGTGTCCATTAGAAAAGAAAGTGTTTGTAAAAGATGGACATTGTGGATTAGCTTGGTTTTTAAATCATCCAGGAGATGAAGACCAAAGTCATATTTTAGAATATTACAGAAACAACTTAAATGAAACCCCTAACTTAAAATGGTAACATTAGTAACTCCAGAAATCTTAGAAGAACTTGGTTTTTTAAAAACTGAAACAGGATGGCAACATGAAAAAGGTATGTTTATTTATGACAATAAAGTACCCTCTACTTTAAAAGTGTTAGTTTCTATTATGACTGGTACAGCATATAGAAAAGGACAAAACTCTTTACCAAAATAATGCAAGTATTACTTAGCCCACAAGCATTTCAAATTCTGATGTATGAAACAATGAAAGAGATTTCTGTTTACTATCAGGAGTTATACAACACAGAAAATAAAGAAGTTTTAGAACAATTGTCTAAAAAATCTACTGTACAAGATTTGGTTAGTACATTAAAAGATAGTAAGTCTTCTGAAGTTACAGAAGAACAAATGAAAGAACTGATGCAGAATTTACAGTTAGAAGAAGATTTGAAATTACTTAAAAATGATTTTACTGTAGATATAAAAGAACTGATTAAGTTTTTTCCAACAATTGATAAATATCTTTCTATTTTAAACAGCTTCAAAGAAAATGAAAATAAACAAGTATAAGATTGATTTTACAAAGGTGAAATCTTTCCATGATATTAAAGTAATTCTTAGTCATTTAAACATTGAGTTTGCTTTTGAAGTGGGTAACTTACCTGCTAAATTGAAAGAGTATGTTATTTATTCTGAAACAATAGAACTTAAAGATGAGAGCCAAAAATCCATACAGCCTGAGTCAATTGTCAGTACTGAAACAGGAACTGACGAATAATTTAGATTATGTTGTTGATTTTATTGTTACAGGTATAGAAGATGATATAGATTACAAACCAACAGCAAAAGGGGGTATTGCCCCTGTTGTTGTTTCTACAATTGAAGCTAAGTTAAAAACTTGTATTTCTGTTATAACTCAATGTTCTAAAATAGTTTTATCTATTTATGATAAAGAAGGTATTGACCCAAAACTTACTTTAATCATTGGAATTTTAGTAGATAAATTAAAAGAAATACAGTTGTATTATGAGGGTTCTCCTATTAATTTAATTGAACATAGAAAAATAACTTACACTGGTTATAAAAAACCTATTACATTTATTGCTTCTACAAAAGAGCAACAAATTCAAGCAAGACAGGCAATTTATGAATCTATTTTAAAACTATTACCTTTAATTGAACAACTTGAAAGTGTAAAAAATGAGATAACAGTTAAAGGAGATTATCAACTACCAGAAAGATTTCAATATTTAATTAATGTTTAACTATCAATCAAAAGAGTTTTTTATTAATATGAAGCCTTCAGATATTCCTCCAAAAGGACATTCTGATAGACCTGCATTTATTGATAATGAAATTAACAAATCTATTTATGGTATAACTGTTAATGGTATTTTTATTCCAGGAGGTTTATATTGGGAGTTTAATCATTGGAAAATTCCAGTTGATATTGAAGTAAAAGGAGTAATTAAAAAAGAAATTCTTACTCCACAACTTAGAGATAACTCTTGGATTATTCATAATGCTTATGAAGAAGCTACAAAACAAAAGAAAATTCTTGTTATTGGTGGTGCAAGACAAATAAGTAAAACAGTAACACTTACAAGTTTATTAGGGAGACAAATTCTTTTATTTGAAAATACAAACTCATTAGGACTTTATTCTAATACAAAAGATATTGAGGTTACTAATGCTTATCTTGATGTAGGTTTAGCAAATGTTAGTGAGTTTCTTTCTTTACCTGTTTTAGATAAAGACCCTAAAAAAGGTTTAATGAGAATTGGTTTTAAACAAAAAGATAATACTAATTATGTTTATTCTTCTTTGTATTTAAGAAATACTGATGAAGGAAAAAACACTGAGATTGGTGCAGGACTTACACTTAATTTTTTTGCATTTGATGAGATTGCAAAACATAGTTGCGCAAAAGCAATTGAAGCTGTAAAACCTGCATTGATTTCTGAGTTTGGTTGGAGGTGCGCTCCTCTATTTTGTTTTTGTGTTTGTGTAGGAACAAAGGTTTGGAATAATAATGGTGAATTAGTTAATATAGAAAATTTAATAACTGATAATGGTATTATTGGATTTGATAGAAGTCAAGGCTCATACAGTAAAGAAGATATAACTTATTATCAAGACCCATTACAAAAACCATGTTATAGAATAGAAACAGCGAAAGGTACATTTTTAGAATGTAGTTTTGACCACCCTATATTATATAGAAGTAGAGATGAAACTTATGGAGATGTAAAAAGAAGAGGGCAAAGAAAAATATATTTTAAACCATGTAAGGATTTAAAAGTTGGAAATCAAATAGCTTTAATTGAAGAAGTTCCTATTTTTTCTGATAAAAAAATGTGGAATCCAAGATTGGTAGGTTTACTTATTGGTGATGGAAGTTATGGTAAAGATAAAACACCAAGATTGGCTAATTGTGATAAAGAAGTTTTAGATTATGTTGAATCTAATTTCGATGTTGTTTTTGAAAGAGGTCATTTAACTATTGATGGGCGAGATTACAAAGGAATTAGAATTAGAGGGATTTGTCAGTATTTGAGAGAATTAGGGATTTACACACAAACGAAGCACCAAAAAACATTACCTGAAAATATTCATTCTTTTGATAAGGAAAGTATTTGTGAAATGTTAGGGGGCTTTTATGATGCAGATGGTCACATTACTCATACAGGTATTGCTCTTACTTCAATGTCAAAACCTTTATTGTATGAAGTAAAATTACTTTTAATTAAACTAGGTATTCATTCTAATATTCATAATAAACCCATTCATAAAACAAATTTACTTGCAAAAAATCCTTGTTTTTCACTCCATGTTGAAGATAGAAAAAGTGTATTAAAATTTAAAGAAAACATAACATTTTTAGTTAAAGAAAAACAAAGGAAACTTGATTTAGTTTGTGATAAATTACAAAGTAAAAAAAATCAAATACCACAAGAAACAAAAGGTTTGCGATTTGAAAGAATAGTTAGTATTGTTGATATTGGAATTAAAGATGTTTATAATTTGACTGCAAACAATACTAATACCTATATTGCAAATGGTATAGTTACTCACAATACTGGAGGTAATGTAGAAAAGTCAAAAGATGCTGAAAACTTTTTTATGTTTCCAGAGGCAAATAATGTTTTACCTTTTGAAAATGAAGGAAAAAAGACAGGTTTATTTATTGGAGGTTGGTATAGACAAGACTTTAAACGTGAAACTTCTTTATCTAAATATTTGAATGTAGAACAAGGTTCTGAGTTAGATGAGGTAAAAATTAAAGTAACAGATTTTGAAAAAGCTAATACTGTTTTAGACCAAGAACAATTAGATTTAAGTAAAGACCCTGATAAATCTAAATTGTTAAAACATAGAATGTATTTCCCAAGAAGCATACAGGAAATGTTTTTGTTAGAGTCTGAAAATCCTTATCCAAGAGAATTAGTAGAACAACAAATAAAATTATTAGAATCTAATCCTGTTGGTACTGTTGTTGATTTATACAGAGATAATTCTACTAAGGAGGTAAAGTATAGATTATCTTCTAAGTTAGTTAATACTCAATTTCCTAATCCTGATTGGAAACTATTTCAAGATGCACCTATTGTTATTTATGATTTTCCTAAATATAAAGATACTTACGGTTTGCATTTTATTGGAATAGATACTTACAATGATGATGAGGTTTCTCATTCAGATTCATTGGGTTCTATTCATGTTTATAGAAAAGAACATGCTGATTTAACAGATGATTTTAGAGGTTGTATGGTTGCTTCTTATACAGGAAGACCTAAATCTGCCAAAGAATTTAATGAGATTGCTTTAATGCTTACTGAATTTTATAATGGAATGGTTCTTTATGAACATGTAACACCTTCATTATTAGAGTATTATGATGGTAAAAACAAAACTCACATGTTAATTGATACTTATGATTTACAAAAAACAATTAACATTAATACTAAAACACTTAATAAAAAAGGTTTAAAACCTACAACAGCTAATCAAAAATTTCTTTTAAATTCAGAATTAGGTTATCTTACAGAAGAATTGGAAGATGGATATGGAATTAGAAGAATTTATGATTTATATTTACTGAGACAATATTTAGTAGATAGAGATAAAAATACAGATGCAATCATATCTAATCAACATGCTATTGCAGCTTTAAATATGTTTGCTAAAATGAATGTAAAAATTGATGATGGACAAGAATATGAATATAATCCAATAAGAAATGCTTTTGGATTTGGTATGAAGTCTTCATCAGATACAAAAAAACGAAATGCTTTTGGAATATGATTGACAAACAAATAGAGATTTATTGGGAACAACAATTACAAATACTCAATGGTAAAAAACTTTAAAATAGAACCTACAATTTATCCTTATCCTATTTATGTATCATATAATGACCAGAAAGGATTGTTGAAGTTAATTGAAGATGAATATGATAATATTGAACAAAGTAGTATTGATAGTATTGTAAACTCTTTAAAAGGAAGTTATTTAGCTAAAACATTGGAGTTAGGTAATGGTACAGTAGTTCTTTTTTTTAAAACAAGAGATATTGCTACAATTGTACATGAAGTATTTCATGCTGTTTATGCAATATTTAAAAATGTACACATACCATTAAGTAATGATTCAGAAGAAGCTTGGGCATACTATATAGGTTATTTAACACAAGAAATTTTAACAAAGTTTAAATAAACATAATAACAATTAATGATAACTACTAATCAATAGTAGTTATTTTTTTGTATTTACTTTATTTATCTTTTAGTTTGCACATAATAACATAATAAAAATTAGTTAAATGTTACATCAACACCCATTTATTACACAAAATCAAGGTTCTTCTATTTTACCACCACAGATGTTGTCTTTAAAAGAGAAAACAAAAGATGACAATATGTGGGGTAGATTATGTTTAGATGCCTTAGAAAATATAGCAAGGTTACAGTATTTTGACAATCTAAAATTCATTAATAATTATAAGTTAGTTAATGGTGAATTTATTGCTTCTGAGTATTTAAAGCAGGAATATTCAAGTCCATTAGCAGAACTTACAGAAGAATTAGATTTACCTACTTTTGTTAAAAACTATGATATTATTTCACAACCAATTAATCAAATGATTGGTGAGATTGATACTTATCCTGATGTATTTCAAGTTGTTGGTAAAGGTGAATGGATTGATAATGAAAGAGAAAGAATTAAAACAGATTTACTTAAAGATTATTTAGTAAACAAAATTGAAAATGAAATAAACCAAAAACTAATTAAGCAAGGTGTAAATCCATTTGAAGAAGATTTTGAAACAGAAGAAGAAATGCAACAGTATCAACAACAGTTGCAAGAACAAAAACAAGCTATAATGAACCCAATGGAAGTTCAAAAGTATGTTTCAAGAACTTGGAGACATAATGCAGAAATATGGGGTAGTTATGAATTGGATGACCAAAAAGAAAGATTCTCTTTATTTGATTTAAGAAGAAATGAGTTTAGAGATTTGTTAATTACAGGTAGAAGATTTAGACATATTTACTTAGACAGTAATGGACAATTAAAAGTAGAATCTTGGAATCCTGTTTACACTTTCTATCACAAATCTCCTGAAACTAAGTTTGTTCAAGATGGTAATCATGCTGGAAGACTTCTTTTATTATCATTATCAGATATTATTGACAGGTTTGGTTCAAGAATGACTAATGAGCAATTGGAAGATTTAACAAGAACTCATGTAAGTCAATATAAAGAATCAACAGGGATTTTAAATAAGACAATGGATGGTAAGCCAATAAATTACTTATCACCAACTGGAGTTGCTTATGGTACACCTGTACCAACCTTAGATAACAACATTAACAAATTCTTTCCACAAGTTAAAGATTATCCTTCTGGTAATTATATCATTACACCAGAACTACTTGACCAGATTACAGGTAATTCTGCTTTAACTCCTAATAGCTTAAATACACTTTATGTTTGTGTTGAAGCATATTGGATGAGTCAAGAAAGACTTGGAAGACTTCATTGGATTAATCCAGAAACACAAGAAGAAGAAATTATTTTAATTGATGAAAACTTTATAGTTCCTAAATACATCAAAGAATTAAAGAAAGAATTTATTAATGAAGAAGAAAATACTTTAAATACAGTTACTTGGACTTGGAGAAATGTAGTTTATGAAGGAGTAAAAATTAATAACTTCTCTGCACAGGGGCAAATGATAGAACCTATCTACTTAGGTATGAAAGCTCATAAAATTCAATTTAAAGGAGAGGTTTTTGTTTATAATCCTAAGTTACCAGTAGCAGGACAAGTAGCAAATAATAGAAATGTTAAATCTGCTGGTGCTGTTGACATGATTAAATCAGAACAATTTTTATATAATGTTTTGATGAATCAAGTTGCTTATCATTTAGAAAGAGAAATTTTACCATTTGTTTTAATGGATGTTAATTTACTTCCTAATGATAAAGATTGGGGAGGTAAAAAGAATTTAGAGAAATGGATTGAAACTGCTAAGAAATTTGGTGTTGTTCCTGCTGATACTTCTCCAAGTAATACACAAGGAGCAAATGCAGGAGGACAGTTACCAAAGGTTATTGATTTAGATTTATCACAAAGAATTATAAATAGAATTGATGTGGCTACCAAAGTCAAATATCTTGCTTTGGAAAAACTAGGTATTTCACCTCAAAGATTAGGAGATGTTAAAGCATCTGAAACTGCTACAGGAATTAATCAAGCTATTGCTAAATCTTATACACAAACTTCAAGTTGGTTTACTGAGTTTTTCTCATGTGAAAGAGATATTTTGAAAATGCAGTTAGATGCAGCTCAAATGTTACAATCTAAAAATTCAGAAATAACTGCATCTGTAACTCATTCTGATATGAGTAATGCTTTTATCAAGTTCAATAACAATGATTTTTCATTACAAGATTTACATATTGAAGTTAGTAATTCACAAGAAGAGTTAAGAAAAATAGATTTAGCAAGAAAGTTAGCAATGGATAATACTTTACAAGCTAAAACTTCTGATAGATTGTTAATGACTTCTTCTCATTCAATGGCAGAAATTGTAGAAAAAATTAAAATGTCTGAGCAAGAATTGATAGATGAGAAAAACAAAGAGTATGCTTTACAACAACAACAAATAGATGCAAATAAAGAAATACAAGAAAAATCTTTACAACAAGCAAATGAACATTTTTATGCTAAGTTAGAAAATGATTTACAACAGGCTTATATTTCTGCATTTGGTTATTCTAATGAAACAGGACAAGATTTGAATGAAAATAAAGTTCCTGATATGTTAGAGTTTGCAAAATTTAATGCTTCCTTACAAGAATTACAATCTAAGGGAAAATTAGATAACCAGAAATTACAAATGGAGCAAGTTAAAATGCAACAAGCACAAGACTTAAATAAAGATAAACTAAGATTACAAGAAGAAAAGATGGTAAATGACCAAAAAATACAACTATTAAAGATTAAACAGGCTAAGATTGCAGGAGATAAATCCAAGTAATGCTATTAAATCCCGCCTAAATTTGACTTATTTATTTTATTCACTTTAAATTTGACCAAACATGAACGAAGAAAACAGTATTGTTTTATTAGATGAAGGAGCATTAGACAAATTTTTTACAGATACTCCTGAACCAGAAAAAAAGGTAGAAGAAACATCTAAACCAGATGAAACACAAGTAGTTACACAAACACAAATTGTTAATGAAGCTCAATTTGAGACAGAATTTGGTAATGAAAAAGTTGTTGCAGGCACAGAATCTTCAACAGAAACTCAAGAAGTAAATGGTAATTATAAAGCAGTTTTAGACTATTGGCAAAAGACAGGTTTTATTCCAGAATTAGAGATTGCAGATGATGTTGAAGTTGATGAAAATTTTATTACAGAAGTTTTAGATAAAACCAAAGACAATTATATTGAAGCATTTGCACAAGAAGCATTAGATAGAATTGGAGATATTGGTCAGAAATTAGTAGAGTTTGTTAATGCAGGAGGTTCGCCAGAAGAAATTGTAAATCTGTTCCAAAAAGAACAAAAAATTAAAGCAATTGATACTTCAACTGAATATGGTAAAAGACAATTATTGACTAAATATTATCAGGAACAACTTAATTGGAAACCTGAAAGAATTGAAAAACACTTAGATAGATTGATTGTAGATGAGGCTTTGGAAGAAGAAGTTTCTGATATAAGTGAAAAATATCAAGAAGTTTTACAACAGGAACAAGAAGAGTTGATTGCTGCACAAAAACAACAACAACAATTAGAAATACAGAAGATTAATCAAAGAAAAGCATTATTGGAAGCTGAATTAAAAGAAAGAAAATTTGATTCAAAGAAAATAAATGAAATGAAATCTTATGTTTTTGATGATAAGTATAAACTTAAAACAGGTGAATTGATTTCTGAATTTGATTTAGAAATCTTAAAAATTCAAAGTAATCCTAAGCAATTAGCAGAATTTATCTCTTGGATGAAAGACCCTGAGAGTTATATAGAGAGTAAAGTGACACAAAAGTTGAACACTAAAAATGATAAAACTTTTAAATTGATACCAGAAGTTAGTAAAAAAACAACTACTCAACAAGAGAGTAGTTCTAAACCCAAATTTAATTTTAAATTCTAATGTTAAAAACACTTCCACTGAGTAATTTAAACGGTGGTATTCAAGTAGGTTCAGCACAATCTCCCTACTTTGCAACCAAACACACTGAAGCAAATACCATTCTTAATGCTTTTGGTGGTGATGTTACTAACTCCCAGTATCTTGGGATGCTAAAATTGTGGCATCAGTACAATATGTTATCTGCTCCACTTATTTCTATGACTGAACTCCAAAACAATGTACTTTATACAAATGGTTTTGGTACTCTTTTAGGTTTTAGTATTCCTTATAATATTGGGTTTCCTTTTATTAAGGAAAATTTAGTTGGAGAATTAAGTAAGCCTGGTTTAGGTGGTATGGCATTTCCAATTGTATTGTCAGAAAACTGTTATACAAATGGTGATATTCTTACTACTGATTACAGAAATGGTCGTCAATTACAAGTTACACAAGATGAAATTGTCCCTTATGGTGATGGTTGGAAATACATGGTTAAACTTGTAACTTTTGATGAAGACAATGATTTTTATCCTGCTGAGGAATTGTTAGAAGGTAAGCGTTACATGAAAGTTACTAATTATTCTAGTGAATTTGATGAAGGCTACGGTAACTTGTCTAACCCTACAAGAACGGGTTTAATGAATTACCAATATCAAACTGGTAATGCAGAACAAGGTATTGAACACTGGATTACTTCTCATGGAGATATGTTGGAAATTTCTGACATTCAAAGTAAGCCAAACTTAATGTATTTACAGCATTATGGTGATTTAACTAATGTTAGTTCTATTCTTAACTTCTTCAATAAAGATGTTAATGGTAAACCAATTGCAGGTTCTTTTGCTTGGATGCCATCTATTATTGCAGGTTTGCAAATTGAACTTGCTTTAATGAAAGAAAAGGCTCTTATGTGGGGTCAAGGTGCAATTCTTCAAGGTTCTGGTAGAAAACAATTTAGAGTTCCTTCTGGTTATTATCCTCAAGTTAAAAACAGAGGTAACTACTTGACTTACAACTCTTTTAAAAATCTTCCAAACATTCTTAAAAATATTGTTGGTCAATTGTTTATTGGTAGAAAAGATGTTCCTTATTCTCAAAGGAGAGTTAAGTTCCGTATGGGTATTGGTGCAATGATTGAGATGCAAAAAGCATTTATGACTCAATTTAAAACTGATAATCCATTTATGATTTTGGGAGACCATCCTGCTGTTAAAGGTGGATTAACTGGTACAATTGACAAACTTACTTACAGACCTGCAAGAATGTATTCAGTAGAATATCCTGAAGTAGGTTATGTAGAAGTTGAGCATGACCCTGTATTGGATTACATTGATGAGGACAACCAACATAGAGATTATGAAGGTATGTACCCAAGAAGCTCTTACATGATTTTTGTAGAAGATTTAACTTCTGGTGATTTCTCAAATGCTATGCCTAAATCTGGTACTTACAATGTACAAGAAGGATTTAATAATGGTGCTAACGTAATGATGATTAAACCTAAGAATTATGTAGATACAATGTCATTTGAAGTTGGTGCTGGTTGTAATCCTACATTGAAGAAATTCATTGGTTGGAACTCTAATGCTGGTATTATCTCAAGTAAGAAAAGAGGTTTTGGTGTATCAATGCTTACAACTGGTGAACTTTGGGTTAAAGACCCTTCAAGAATTGTTTTGTTAGAATATGTTCCTGAATAATTATAACAGAGTTGGGGGTAATTAAAAACTACCTCCAACTTTTATTTACTTAAACTATAAATAAACTTATGTCAAAAATTGTAGAAATTAGACAAACAGCAAATTTATTTGCAAGGTCTTTGTCACTAAAAGATAGAACCACTTCTCCTAATTCATTTAGGTTTTTTCAAGTAAAAAAGAAAGAAGATGGTACTTGGAATACAGGATTAACAGAAGAAGATAGAGCTAGACTTGAAAAAAAGACAGGAGAAAATCTTGCTGATACTTCTGAATATTGGGAAAACTTAATTATTGACTTAGTTGTAGGTAATGAAGAAACTAGGAAGTTTAACTTAGTTAGAGCTAGTGAAGAAATTAAATTAAAAGCTGCATTAGCCAATAAGTTTGTTGCTCCATCTTTTGATATGCTTGGAGAAAAAGGTTATTATGATTGTTTTTTATATGTTTATGAACCTACTGTTGAGGCAAATAAAAAACAAAAATTACAAGAATTAATGGATGAAGCTACTTCTTTAATTTATGGAATGAGAAGTAATAAAGATAAAATGTTTTTTTTAGCAAACTATCTTGCTATTCCAGTAAATTCTGAAATGAGTTCACAAGTATTATATTTGTTACTTACAAATAAAAAGAACAGTCTTAAAAACTTTGATGAATATAGTAAGTTTATTGATGCTTTAAAGAAAGACCCTATTGAGTTACAGATACAAGTAATTGTAAAACAAGCTTTACTCAAAAAACTTATTAAATATGTAAGTGGAATGTTTACTTGGTCTGATATTCCTGTTGGAGATTCAGAAGTAAATGTGATTAAATATTTTTCAAAGGACGAAAACATTGAACATTTTGTGCTTTTAAAGGAACAAACAGGACTATGAAATCAGAAGAACTCTATTATCAATTACACATACTAATTGCAGAGAACAATAGTCTGAAAAATATGAAGATTTCCAAACCACATTTTGTTCAGTTATTTAATAGAGAGGCTTTAAAGTGGGTAGATAATAAACTAAGAAATAGTAACAATAGTGAAAGAATTAATGCTTTACAAGAGTTGTTAAACACTGCCCCTCTATTACAAAAAACAACAACTGTAAGTTTTACAGAATTTGAATTACCAGAAAATTATTATTGGTATGCAAGTACAAGTGTAGTATTTAGTAAAGGCAATTGTAAAAAGATTGGTTATGTTGATTTAGTTCATCCAAAAGAACCTGAAATTTATTTAAAGGATGCTAATAATTCTCCAAGTTTTGATTGGAATTATAGTATAGCAGAACTTACTAATTCTACTTATAAAGTTTACAAAGATGATTTTACAATAGATTCTGTTAATCTTACATATTGGAAAACACCAACAAAAATAGATTTAGCAGGATATAAAAATTTAGTGAATGGTGAAGATTCACAAGACATTGATTCAGAATTATCAGAAGTTTATCTTATGGAAATTTTAGACAATGTTTGTTTAGAAATCGCAAGAGAATTTGAGAATGGTAATACATTTCAATTAGCTCAAACGAGAAATGCAGTCTAAGAAAAAACTTAGTAACAGCAATTACTAATACTGCCGTGTAACAGCAATTACACAACTTAATAAAAACAAATGGCAACTTTTGGACAATTAAACCAAGCAAACAGAAGAGTGTTTGTATCTGGTGTAAGTACATTAGCTACAACAGGAGTCTTTAAAGACTTAGCACCTGAACAATTAGGTGTATTTGAAGTAGCTGAAAATGGTGTAATCTCAATTGCATCAGGTAAAGTAAAAAAAGCAATTATTGCACAAGGAGTAGCAGATTTTGCTGCTGCTGGCAATAAAAATGGTGGTGCATTTTCTAATGGTGCAAGAAAAACCATTGAATTTAATCCTAAAAATATTGTTGCTTGGAGAGGTATTAAAGCAAGTACTGCTGAAATGTCTGACAAAGTAGCTTTGGGTTATGATGGAGTAGATGCTGCTAAAACAATTACAACTCTTTTAGATGTAAAAGATTTAATTGTTCATGTTAGGTTATGGGGTGCGCCTGTACAAAAAGTCACAGGTAATGCCAAAGTACTTAGAAAACAATATTATTTGAATAAAGGTTGTTTGCCAAGTAACGCCGATTTGACTTCTACTGTATCAGTTAATACTTTGTTGGATTCATTTATCAAACAAGTGAATGAAGATAAGTGGATGGGTTATCCTGTAACAGATTTGTTTAGTGTTAAAAAAGTATTGAATCCTGCAACTTCTGCTCCTGGTGGTTTAGTTGGTTTTACTCAATATACTATCAAATTAAATGATGCAGGTGAAGTTGCTGATTTAGGTAAATTACAAGCCTTTTATCCAGGCTATGAAGTTAAGTTTGAAAGTAGAACAGGTGTTCAATCTACTTATTCAATGTGGAGATTGACAAGTGCTGGTGCGCCTGCTGATTATACTTCAACTCCATTTAGCATTGCAGATTGTGAAACTTGTCCTTCTGGTTCTACAAGAACTGACAACTATAAAACTTATGAATTAGTAGGTTTGGCTGCTACTGCTGCTCCTATTATTCCTTCACAAATTGCTTCACCTGTATTGGTTGGTAATGATGGTGTTCAGAAGAAATATTTGTTGACTATGCCAGATAACTCTGTTGATGCTACTGTTATTGCAGATTCATTGACTGACGGTTATGTTGCAACTTATCTTTCTTTAACAAGAGATGTATGTACATTTGCAACTACAACTACTGCTTGGGTTTCAGGTACTACTGGTAGTAAAGCTCCAAAAACTTGGAAAATTACACTTGCAGATAATGTTTGTGGTACTTCAAGATTGGCTGAATTACAAGCTGCTTATCCAGCATTAACAATTGCTCAAGATGTAGATGGAGAATGTTCAAGAAGTTATGTAACAACTAACTATTCAGAAGTTATTGTTCCTGGTTGTTATGAAGAAGATTATGTTTACACTGCTCCTGCTGGTTATAAAGATTCTGTTTGGATTCCTTTTGTAACTACTTTAACAAGTCCAGATTGTACAGTTGATACTGTAAGTGAAACTTGTACTGCTGGTGGTTTGATTTTTGAAACCAAAGGTGTTAAAAGACCAAAAGTAAATGCTTACACTTATGGTTACTATGGTTATGATATTACTGATGTTGACCCTGTTCACATTCAAGTTTCAGTACACTCATTAGATTTCACTGGTAATACTTGTGATGAACCTCTTTATCCTGTAACAAGATTACAATCTGTTATTTATCCAAAAGGTGAAGGTAGATATGTAATGGAAAGAGAAAGAGAATCTTTGAATTATGAATTGAAACATTGGTCAACTAACCCATTGGTTAATGATGCTTATGGTTTCCTTTTCAATGCAAAGGATGGTGTGTACTACGATGAGTATCAATTAGAGCTTACATCAAGTAATACAGTAGCAAGTAGCTTTGGTCAAGCTGGTGGTTCTACTGTTAGTCTTTATTCATTCTACTTTCCTGCCAATCAAGGTAAAGCATTTGAGGCAAAAATTAATAGCTTAATTGTAGATAATAAATTAGATGTAGATTTGGTTTATTTATAAAATTGGTAGTTTAAGGTGAGTGAAATAAGTTTGTTATATTAATAAATTTATTTGTAATTTTAAAGGGAAGTTGTGATGACTTCCCTTTTTAACTATATAAGAACAATGGCAGGACTGTTAAAACATCATTTAGATTTTTCTATTCTTGAAACTTATAATCCAGAAGTTATTAACTTTGTGGATGAAAGTGAATATTTTCAATTGCCAAAGTTACCCTTAGTAGAAATTACTTTTGAAGGTAAACTTTATCAGGCAATTATTAAACCTAATTTCTTTAATGCACTTCATACTACCACAGTAGGTTATTCTCAAACAATTTGTGAATTTCCAGATGGTATTTATGAAATTAAATATTCTGTTGCTCCTAATAATGTAGTATTTGTTATTAAATACATTTATAAGCAAGACCAGATATATAAAAAAATACAAGATGTTTGGAACAAATCAGAGAAATCTGAAAAAGTTCTTGACAAGTTATCTGAAATAGAG
>JACCDG011802224.1_pt1 | contig 15120 bp, 16 predicted proteins | sample 7442471 | NCBI WGS metagenome assembly JACCDG01 (sample SAMN15323444, study PRJNA562643) | freshwater metagenome | isolation source: river surface water | place: USA:Blue River Watershed | collected 2017-08-17
AAATCGCAAAGCCGCGCCAGTTCGAGCCGATCTGCGTTTTGTTCAACGAGGAAAATTTTCCAAAGGTCGATGTGTCGGCCGGCGTTTTGACCGCGCGTTTGCCGGTTGAATCCAACGACGACGCGCCGATGATGGCGGCCAAAGCGGCGCGCAGAAAATAGGCGGCGATTCCATGCAGCCGAAATTGCGTTGCGGCGTCATCACGCTTTTCCCGGAAATGTTCCCGGGGCCGCTGCAATATTCGCTGGCGGGCAAGGCGTCGGACAAGATATGGGCGATGGATGTTTTCAATTTGCGCGATTTCGCAAAAGACAAACATCAATCGGTAGACGATTCGCCCTTCGGCGGCGGCGCGGGTATGGTGATAAAGCCCGATGTCGCCGACGCCGCGATTTGTCATCTGCGCGGCGTAAAGGAATATAAGGACGCGCCTTTGATTTACTTGACGCCGCGCGGCAAGGTTCTGGACCAGGAAACGGTTTTGGAATTGAGCCAAAAGCCGTCCTTGATTCTGCTGTGCGGCCGGTACGAGGGGCTGGATCAAAGGGTGATCGAACATCACGCGATGCGCGAAATTTCGCTGGGCGATTTCGTGCTGTCCGGCGGCGAGGTCGCGGCGCTGGCGCTTTTGGACGCGGTGGTGCGGCTTTTACCCGGCGTCGTCGGCAAGGCCGAAGGCGTCGTCGAAGAAAGTTTTACGGGCGGGCTTTTGGAATATCCGCATTACACCAGGCCCGCAGAATGGCAGGGGTTAAAGGTGCCGGAAGTGTTGATTTCAGGCGATCACGGCAAGGTAGCCGCCTGGCGCAAGGCCCAGGCCGAAGCGGCGACAAAGCAAAGAAGGCCCGATTTATGGAAGAAAAGGGACAAGAGCTGAGGTTTGAATGTATTTTCCTCCCCCCTTGCGGGGGAGGTTGGGTGGGGGGTCTTTGTGGCGAAGGGAATGCTAAATATTAACTGTTTTGTTTGCAGCAACCACCCCCTCCCCGACCCTCCCCGCAAGGGGGAGGGGCGAATAAGTGCCGGAAAAGTGAGGCAATAAGATTTAAACGACCCCGCGTCTTTTACACTCAGCCCTTTACCTAGGGTGGTTTTTACAGTATATACTTAAACAAAAGGAAGGCAGTTATGATCAATATTCAAGCAATCGAAAAGCAGCAAATCGCAAAGCTGGCTCAGGGCAAAAAGATCCCCGATTTTCAAGCGGGCGACACCGTCAAGGTTCAAGTGAAAGTCGCCGAAGGCGAGCGCGTGCGCTTGCAGGCCTTTGAAGGCCTTTGCATCGGGCGTTCCAACAAGGGCGTCAATTCCAATTTCACCTTGCGCAAGATTTCTTACGGCGAAGGCGTCGAGCGCGTGTTCCCGCTATACTCCCCCATGCTGGCCACCATCGAAGTGATACGCAAAGGTGAAGTGCGCCGCGCAAAATTGAATTACCTGCGCGACCGCCGCGGCAAATCGGCGCGGATCAAGGAAAAAACCCGCGTGCCAGGCGAAGGCGAAGCGGCTGAAACCGCCGACAGCGCCGTCGCTTAAAGTTTTTAACTTAAGGTTTTGAATATGGTGGAACGTTCCTTGTCTTTGCGTATTTATGACGCGCTGGATGCATCCGATCGCACCCATTTCGATGCGGCGCATCAGGCTGCGGACGGCTTGTTAAAAATTTATACCCAGGCCAGCCGTGGCTACATCGACAAAGCAGAAATCGATCGGACGGTGCAGGAAGCCAGCACCAAAGATGAAAAGCTTGATGTTCTTTTGCGGCGGATGATGCGGAAAAAATTCCTACAGCGCGTGACATAAACCAAAAATCAGAATACAAAGCGGGGCCAAACGGCCCCGTTTTTTTTGCGGCCAGCCCAGGGGATTTGTATAAAAATATCCCTTGAACTTAATATTTTATCCTTTTAAGATTCGCTTATGGGCGGCGTAGAAGCACAAAAACAGAATATAAGATGGCGGATGGATGATTTCCGCCGCCATGTGCTTGCGCCGACAGAGGACGCAACCGCGGCGGTCATAAATCTGGTTCAGCAAGATTTCCCGGAATTGACTTTCCTGCCCGCCGTGCATAGTTCCAATAAAGGGCTATTTCACGGGCAAATCCGCGCCATGGGGCTTGCGAAAAATATAAGGCAGAAAATTTTTCAAAATCTTGCAGATGCCAAAGGCAGAATCGATGAAGGCAGGGACAGAAGCCAAAGCATTTCCTCTGTGGCGGATTTTTTAGGCGCTTTTTCCTGGGAAATGCTTTTTTCAAACAGGCACCAGGGCGGGTATTATATGCGCTGGCATATTTTGCCCGGCGGGCAAAAATTCATGCTGGTTCATGTCCAGGCGAATGCGATAAGCGCCGGGGAATTCTATCAAGCGGTTCAAGAGCCCATAACAGATCCCGCGCCGGGCGGCATTAAAATGTACTCGGAAACTTCTTCTGGTGAAAAGATAAGGCAAGGAATTTTCCGCAAGGCAGGCTATGTCGCGGCGCATGAAATCGGCCATGGGCTTTCGGATCATTTTCATGGCACGAAATCAGAGCTTTATTCCGACGGTTTTGCCGCGCTTTTTCTGGCGCACTACGCCCAGCCTTTGTATTTCGATTACAATTACCTGGCCGATCGCACCGATAGCTTCAGTTTTTCTTGCTCCGGCGCGCTTGCCTATGTCGCGTACATAAGGCAATCGCATGCCCGGTCGCAAAGCAAAAGACGCTGGGAATATCCTTTTATGATTATGCTGGAAGAACTAAAGCATAATTATGAAAAGGCGAAGTTTTACGGGGCAATTGAAAATTGCCGCGATCTTTTGAAAATCGTGGATCATACCGCAAAATCCGAAACCACGAAACGCCGCCTCGCCGCCTGGAACAATATCGCCAAAGCCTATGCAATATTGCGCAAGACCGGATTGGGCCACCGTTCCGCCACCGCCTGCGCCATTAAAAATGTTACATGGGAACAAGACGCCGATTTTTTCCATCTGTTATTCGACACATCCCCGGCGGCGGGGATCGCGGCGCAATCGCGCCTGATTTTCAATCCCTTTGAAACCGAGGCCGAATACAAGGCGGTTGCCGGAAAGGCCGTGGACGGGAACAATGGGCTTTTGGCGATTCTTGCGGCGCATCGGCAAAAAGATTTGATCGAATCCTTTCAAGATTGGGCGCAATTGGCGCAGGATTCTGGCTGGATATACGCCTATGCCTGTGGGGCGGAATATTATGATTTTGTAAAAACCCTGTGCTGCGCGGCGCGCGGGAACGCAGAATCCTTTAAAAGGCTTTTGGACAATCTTTCCCATGCCCCGGAACAATCCCAGGCAAAGGTTAAATTCGCCCACGGCCTTGCCCAAAGACGAAAAGGGGAAACCGCAAAAAGCCTCGCCGCGCAAATCAAAAAGCATCCGTTTTTGGCGCGATTGCGCGAATTTTCCGGACAAGAAAATTTATCCGCGCAAGACAAGAATTGTATTTTGGATTGGGCGGCGCTTTATGCCGGGGGGCTTGCAAAGGCGCGTCAGGCATTGCTCGATGGAAACATATCCCAAGTACAAAATAAACCACCCAAGCCGCAACAAGATCGGTTGAAAATCGCAGCGGTTGCAGGCGTCCGCACGCGCTGATATAGTAACGGCTGAATTTCAAAACGGAATCCAGCCATGACCCAACCCCGCACTCTGTTCGATAAAATCTGGAACGCGCATATCGTCGATAAAAAAGACGACGGCACCTGTTTAATTTATATCGACCGGCAACTGATCCATGAAGTCACAAGCCCGCAAGCGTTCGAAGGCTTGCGCGATGCGGGGCGAAAAGTGCGCCGGGTGGCGGCGACTTTGGCGGTCGCGGATCACAATATCCCGACCACCGACCGGTCGATTCCGATTGTCGATCCCGATTCTAAATTGCAGGTGCAGACCTTGGGCGACAACGTCAAGGCGGCGGGTATCACCTATTTCGATATGTTCGATGTGCGGGGCGGGATCGTGCATATGGTCGGGCCGGAACAGGGCTTGACCCAGCCGGGGCTGACCATCGTTTGCGGCGATTCGCACACCTCGACCCATGGCGCGTTCGGCGCGCTGGCCTTCGGCATCGGCACGTCCGAGGTGGAACATGTGCTGGCGACGCAAACATTGTGGCAAAAGCCCGCGAAAAACATGCGCATCACGGTGGACGGCAAGCTGGGTTTCGGCGTCACGTCCAAGGATATTATTCTCGCCATCATCGGAAAAATCGGCACCGCCGGCGGCACGGGCCATGTGATCGAATATGCGGGCAGCGTGATCCGCGATTTGTCGATGGAAGCGCGGATGACCATTTGCAATATGTCGATCGAAGCCGGCGCGCGCGCAGGGCTGATCGCGCCCGACCAAAAGACCTTCGATTATATCAAGGGCCGTCCCTATGCGCCAAAGGCGGATCAATGGGATGCTGCCGTCGCATATTGGAAAACTTTACCGTCAGATGCGGGCGCGAAATACGACGCCGAACATTCTTTGGTTGCCGAAGACATCGCGCCGCAGGTCACTTGGGGCACTTCGCCGCAAGAGGTGGTTCCGGTCACAGGCTTCGTGCCCGATCCAAAATCCGAATCTGATCCCAAAAAACGCGCCAGCATGGAACGGATGCTGGACTATATGGGATTGACGCCGGGCACCAAAATGCAAGATTTGAAAATCGACATGGTGTTTTTGGGTTCCTGCACCAATGCGCGGATCGAAGATTTGCGCGCGGCGGCATCGGTTGTGAAAAATAAAAAAGTCGCAAAGAACGTTGTCGCCATGGTCGTGCCCGGATCGGGGCAGGTGAAAAAACAAGCCGAGCAAGAAGGTTTGGCCGATATTTTTAAAGAAGCCGGATTCGAATGGCGCGAGCCGGGCTGTTCGATGTGTCTCGGCATGAACCCCGACAAGGTGCCGCCGGGAAAAAGATGCGCCTCAACTTCCAACCGCAATTTCGAAGGAAGGCAAGGCAGAGGGGCGCGCACGCATTTATTGTCGCCGATCATGGCGGCGGCGGCGGCGATCGAAGGGCATTTTGTGGATGTCAGGGATTATATTAAATAATGTCATCCCGAGCTTGTCGAGGGATCTGCCGCACAAGCGGTGTTTGATACAGATCCTTCGACTACGCTTCGCTCCGCTCAGGATGACAAAAAATAAGGAATGGAAGTACTATGCAAAAATTCACGACCCTTGCCGGAATCGCAGCGCCCTTGCCGCTGAACAATGTCGATACCGACCAGATCATCCCGAAACAATTCCTGACCACGATCCAGCGCAAGGGGTTGGCCAAGGGATTGTTTTACGATTCCCGCTTTACGCCAGAAGGCAAGCTCAAGGGCGATTTCGTTCTAAACCAGGCGCCGTGGGATAAGGCAAAAATCCTGATCACGGGCGAAAATTTCGGCTGCGGGTCTTCGCGCGAACACGCGCCTTGGGCGCTTTTGGATTTCGGCATTTCCTGCCTGATTTCCAGCGGCTTTGCCGATATTTTCTATAATAATTGTTTCAAGAACTTCATGCTTCCCATTATCCTGCCGCATGATACGGTCGATATGCTGTTGCAGCGCGCGCGCGATCCCAAGGGCTATGTCCTGACCGTCGATCTGCCGTCGCAGATCATCACCGGCGCAGGAATCGAGCCGATCCAATTCCAAGTCGAAGAATTCCGCAAACATTGTTTGCTGAACGGCCTTGACGATATCGGATTGACGTTAGAAAACGCCGCAAAAATCGACGCGTTCGAAATGCGGCAAAAACAAACCATGCCGTGGCTGTGGAATCAGGGGTAAATAATTTGGGCCACAAGGCGCATATTCGTTTTCTGGCCGACACCGATGCCGATCTTGCCGCGTTAATGCAGATGTTCGGCCAGTTGGCTAAAGACGAAAATGACAGCCTTACCTATTCCGATCCCGCGAACTTACGCGCATCGATGTTCTTGCCGAACTCTTCAACCCATTGCTTGGTTGCAGAAAACGAACGGGGGAACGTGATCGCCTTTGCCGTTTTTTTGGATTTTTTCTCGATGTTTTCAGGCCGCAACGGCACGTATTTGCTTGGCCTGTTTGTCGAGCGGCCTTATCGCAACCGGGGCATCGGAAAATCTTTGTTAAAAAAAGTAGCCCAGCACGCCAAACAAAAAAATCATGGATTTATCCGCTGGCTGGTTGACGAGAACAAGGATCAGGCTTTGGCGATGTACCGGAAGCTTGGAGCAAAGATGCGGCAAGGCTGGGTCATCAGCTATGTTGAAGGTCAAGAAATTGAAGATTTAATAAAGGAATAACGGTCCTGGATCAAGGATGATAACGCGCGGCAATCAGCAATATTGATTTTGCCGCATTTGCGACAGGCGCAGGGCGATTCCCATTCCGTCATCGCCGTCCCCTCCGCAATCGCCGCCGCCGTCATTGCCGCCGTCGCCGCCGCTGCTGTCGTTGCCGCCGCAATCGCGGTCGATGCCCAAATCGCGCAGCCCGTCGCAGAAATTTTCTTTTGGCCCGCTATTGCGCTCGCATCCGCCGCCGCTATTTCCGCTTCCGCCGCCGCCACTTCCGCCGGAATCTCTGCCCCCGCCGCTATCCCGGTTGTTGTCGCGGGAACGGTCTTGTCCGGCATCATCGGATGACCGGGAGGATCCGCCGGATTCCCGGTAGCGGTCGTTGATATGCCTTTCCCGCCTTTCGCGTTCTTGCCTTTCTCTTTCCTGGCGCTCTTGTTCGATTTGCTGGTTCCTGGTTTCGATGCACCGATCCAGCGCGCGGTTGAACGGCCCGGAAAAATCCAGCTCCCTGTGCGGGTCCTTGAAGAAACTTTCAAAGCCGGTCAGGCTATGCGGGCTGATATGATGGGGATTTAAATTGATAAAATCCCGGAAATTCGCGTCCATGGATTGATCCAAAGCTTGCTTCAGGCAGTCCATGGCATCCAGCGGGGAAAGGTTTTTGAATTTTTCCTTATATTTCTCGACCGTTTTATCAATGACTTCACCGCCCAGCGCATCTTCCAATTGATCTACCACCAAACCGCAAATGGTCTTGCCGATTATGTTCACATTCAGCAAAGGGCAAACAATGGAACTGAGCCTTGTCGGGATTTCGATGTCATTGATTTTTGCCCCCAGCGGGGAATCCATCGTGGCGGCGGCGATTTGCGGGGTCATCACCTCGCGGTAGGCTTCGAACGCCGCCTGATCTTCGGGCGGCAAAAGGCTTGCGTCCAGATTGGCAAGAACCGCCAATGTTCTTGCCTTGACGACACTAAAACGGGCTTCTTCGTAAGAAGCGGGGTTTGCGCCATAACGAACCTCGTTCCTATAGCGTTCGATCGCCAGCGCCTCTTGTTCCTTGATGACGCCCTTGGCATGCAGGATATTGGCGCAGATGATTTGCGCTTTTTGCCGCTCGACGCTTTCTTGCGTGGCATCATGCGTTCGCCCCGCTTCTGCCAAAAGCATCTGCGCGTCTTGTTGCATTTGTTTTGCTTCGGCAAGCGCGGTTTGGATCAAGCCCCTGACATGTTCGGCATTGGCGATATTATTGGCCGCTTCATTGGCCAGGGATTCGGCATAGCCGATCGAGCTTTCCAGCGATATCGCCACAGACGGAGCCGGTTCCATTTTGCGGGGCGGGGCAAGGCCAAAACCAAAGGTGGTGATCGCGGCGCCTGCGGCCCAGGTCGATCCTAAAAGAACGGCTTTTTTCATGGCTATTCTCCTATCTTATTCTTTCAGCCCAATAATGCCGCCCGGGATCTTCGACCGGCCATTCTCTTTCCCATATCCCCTGCCTCCAGCCTATTACTTCCGCGGCCAGTCTTTCCGCCTCTTGCCGCGCATGGATATCGGCGGCCAGTTGGCGGGCGCGCTCTTCTGCGGCTGCGGCGTCTATCGCCAATTGGTCGGCGCGCTGTTTTTCGCTTCCCGCTTGTGCGGCAAGCGCGGTGTTTTCGGCACGAATCTGCTTTGCTTCCGCGCGGAGCGTTTGATAGTTGACGCTTAACGCTTCCGCGCGTCCCGCAAGATCGGTATATTGCAGGGATAGGCCGGAAATTCTTTGATCGGCCAAAGCCAGCCTGTCATTCGCCGCGCCGAGATTGCCTGCAAGCGCGTTCTCGCGCTGCCGCTGCAGATCGGGACGGAAATAGCCGTATAGCGCGCCGCCGCCAGCGGCAAGCCCGACCATTAAAGTGGCCGCATGCGCGGCAAGAGGTTTGATCCAATTTTTGGGACGCTCAACGACAGGCGCGTTGCGGTCGATGCTAGATGAAACAGGGTTTGCCGGGTTCATGAGGTTTGCTCCTTAGTTTTGGTTACAACAAAGAAATTGGGAATGTAATAATTTTATTATAAAATTTAATGACAAGATATTTGTATAAAACAAAAATTAAAGTCAACAGTAATTTTTATTACAAAAATAAGCTATTGATCTTTCCTGTAAAATTCCTGCATGACATATAAAACTACATCCAAGGAAATCATGAAATGACCCAAAAAATCCTCCTTCTCCCCGGCGACGGCATCGGCATCGAAGTCATGGAACAGGCCGAACGCGTGCTGCGCCATTTGATGCAAAAAGGATTGGGCGTCGAGATCAAGCGCGATGTGATCGGCGGCTCCGCCATCGACCAATATGGCAAACCGCTGGATGATTCGACGCTGGAAAAGGCGCGCCAGTGCGGCACGATTCTTTTGGGCGCGGTCGGCGGGCCAAAATGGGACAAGGTCGATTACAATATAAGGCCCGAGGCGGGCCTGCTGAAAATCCGCAAAGAGCTGGATCTATTCGCCAATTTGCGCCCGGCGATTGTGTTCCCGGCGCTGGCTGCGGCATCGAGTTTAAAAACCGAAATCGTATCGGGGCTTGATATTTTGATCGTGCGCGAGTTGACGGGCGGCGTGTATTTCGGTCAGCCGCGCGGGATCGAAGATTTGGGCAATGGCGAAAGGCGCGGCGTGAACACCCAAGTTTACACCACATCCGAAATTAAACGCGTCGCGCGCGTCGCATTTGAATTGGCGCGTACGCGCAAGAAACAAGTGACCTCTTGCGAGAAAGCCAACGTCATGGAGAGCGGCAAATTATGGCGCGAGGAAGTAACCAAACTGCACGCGGCGGAATATAGCGATGTGCAGTTATCACATATGTATGCCGACAACGCCGCGATGCAGCTGGTGCGCAACCCGAAACAATTCGATGTGATCGTTACCGACAATTTGTTCGGCGATATTCTGTCGGACGAGGCGGCGATGCTCACCGGATCTTTAGGCATGCTGCCGTCGGCATCTTTGAACGGAAAGAAATACGGATTGTACGAGCCGGTGCATGGCAGCGCGCCGGACATCGCCGGCAAGGGCGTCGCCAATCCGCTCGCCATGATCCTATCGCTTGCCATGGCTTTGCGCTATTCGCTGAATCAAGGCGCGCTGGCAACGCAGCTAGAGGGCGCGGTGGCCAAGGTTCTGGACAATGGATTCCGCACCGCCGACATCATGCAGGACGGCATGACAAAATGCGGCACGGCGCAGATGGCGGATAAAGTTCTGAAAAATCTTTAACGCGCACGCATCCAAAATTTTTGCACCATCGCCGGATCGATTGATGCCGTTTTTTTATGATCCGGGATCGCGGGTTCTTGATGCGAATTCCAAACCAAATAAGCCAAGGCCCCCACCATGGCCGCGATAATAAGGTATGGGACCAATTGTTGCGAAAATCCGGGTTTGTTGGGATCGTATTCTTGGCGCATGGGGCATTCCTTATTTCGGATAAGTCATTAGCGCATTCTTGTTAAGTTTTCGTGACAAATCTCTTTAGGTAGTGACTCATTTTGACTATACACAACAGCTCATCCTGAGCCTGTCGAAGGATGGGCGATCAAATCCCATGGTTCGACAAGCTCACCATGAGCCTTTTTTGTCAAAATGAGTCACTACCATATCACGGAAAACCTTGATTTTCCAGCATTTCTCCGTCATTATGCTGGACAGAAAAAGGAGCCTTTATGTCTTACACCATCGCCGTCGTCGGCGCTACGGGCAATGTCGGCCGGGAAGTTTTGCAGATTCTGGCCGAGCGCAATTTCCCGCATAAAAAAATCCACGCGCTGGCATCGGAAAAATCGATCGGGCGCGAAGTGTCTTTCGGCGAGGATAAGACGCTGAAAATCGAAGCCTTAAGCAAATTCGATTTCAAGGGCGTCGATATCGTGTTTTCGGCGGCGGGATCCAGTGTATCCAAGGAATTCGTGCCGCGCGCCACGGGGACTGGCGCGATTGTGATCGACAAGACATCTTTATACCGCATGGATCCGGATGTGCCGCTGGTCGTGCCAGAGGTTAACCCAGCCGCGCTGCAAGGATATAACAAGAAAAACATCATCGCGGTTCCGAATTGTTCCACCATCCAAATGGTGATGGCGTTAAAGCCTTTGCACGACATTGCGAAAATAAAACGCGTCGTGGTCGCGACATATCAATCGGTCGGCGGCGCGGGCAAAGAGGCGATGGATGAATTGTTCGAGCAGACGCGCAATACCTTTGTCAACCAAGAACGCGAAAACAGGATTTTTACCAAGCCGATCGCCTTTAATTGCATTCCGCACATAGATTCCTTTATGGATGACGGATCGACCAAGGAAGAATGGAAAATGGCGGAAGAAACCAAAAAAATCATGGGCGCGGATATCGCCGTGGTTGCGACCTGCGTGCGGGTTCCGGTTTTTATCGGCCATTCCGAGGCGGTCCATGTCGAATTCGAATCCCAAATCAGCGTCAAGCAGGCGCGCGACGCGTTGCAGGCGTTTTCCGGCGTTACCGTGATCGACAAGCGCGAGGACGAAGGTTATATGACCCCGATCGAATGCGCCGGCGAGGACGCGGTGTTCATCAGCCGCCTGCGCAGCGATAAAACCGTGCCTTATGGCTTGTCGTTTTGGTGCGTATCGGACAATCTGCGCAAGGGCGCGGCGCTGAACGCGGTGCAGATCGCCGAAAGCCTGATTAAACAAAAAATGCTGAAAGCGGCTTAACGGCATTTAATATTCAGGGACTTGTAATATTCAGAGATTTGGGAATCAGGTTTGGGGGGGGTCTATCAAGGGCCCGTTGTTCTAAGCGCCCTTAAAGCCCTTGGGGCAAGCCATAAAAGCAAGCCACTGTTCCGTTCAAGCGCTGTTGACAAAAAAGATACAAATTGGTATATTAGTGCGGTCTTAAAACAATGGATTTGACCGATGTCCTTAATACTGCATAAAGATCCTGTTCGTCTTGAGTCCGGGCCTAATGGGAATTTGCTTGTCCATTCTGTATTCGATCAAGACACAGCCCTAGTTTTGGATACCGGTAACTCCGGCCATGCCAGTGACATTTCGGCGATTTCGCATTTATCCATGGAAAGGGCCGTATTTAAATGGCTGCTGTCTGCAAAAGACAGTGTCGGCATTGTCCCATCAATCGATGCCTTGGATCCTGCGGCGCGCGCGGTCATTTTAACGGCAAAAGGCATACTTGTGCAGCTAAAGTCTTACGCGCCCTTAGAGAAAATATTTGGTTGGCTGCTGTCCTTGCCCGAAAAGGAAAGATTGCATGCGGTCTCGGACGAGTCGGCGGCGCATGCTTTTCTTCATGACAAAAATACTTGCCCCGGTTTTATGGGGGTCATAGAGTCGCTAGACCCCGAAAGCATAAAAATTATACGGGGATGCCCTGTATTCCAGAGCGCCGTCTTGAATGTTTCCATGGCTTCTGCCCCGGCTATTCCAAAGCCATTGCATGATAGGCTGGTATCTATCTTAGCCGGTCGGCCTCGGTAGGTTGATTCCGTAGAAAATGCTGAAAGCGGCCTAGAAGTGTTCCGTGTTTAGTGTATAGTGTCTAGGGATTCTAGACTACCCTAAACCCCGTACACTAATACTATACACTGAAATACACCGAAACATGTTCGACAGCGCCGAATCCCTTTTGATCTTCACCGCCGTGGGCGCGTTTTTGCTGTTTTGCATCGTTATGGGTTTCGGAGGGCATGCGATGCCGACCAGCCATCTGGCGCGGGAGCCAACCCGGTTCGGCGACATCACCCTTTCCCTGATCGCGGTCGCCATTATCGGCGGTCTTGTGTATTTCACCTTTGCCGGCTGGCGGCATATTTGGGCGCCGGAAACTTTGCCGCCGCCCGATCCGCCCTTGTTCGCCATGGCGGCGCAAGACGGGAATCTGTCTTATATAGGGACACTGTCGGCGCAGGCGTTGCAAAAACCCTTGCCGTTGAAAAACGCTTTGCAGGATTTTTGCAAATCCGAAATCAAGCTTTTGTCAAAAGCGCAGCAAGCGCTGGTCAAGCCTTGCCAGGTGTTTTTATGGGCCGAGCCGCGCTTGACGCCGCGCGCCTTTCCGATCCCGCCCAGTTATTTGCCTTATATGACGGCCAACTACGCCCATCACCCTAAAACCGGGCAAAGCCGCTTTTGCTGGCTGCAACAGGGCCGGGTGGATGAAAAATACTGTTTTTAAAGGATTTTTGTCCCAAATTCGTTGTTTACAATAAAGATACAAATATTATAATCGCTCTTGAAAAGCTTGGAGCAAAAGTTACGGGCGGGACAAGATGGATTTGGATCAATTCATAGAGATTTTGGCAAAGGCGGACAGCCTTTATAAGAAAAAGCGCAAACAGGCCACGGCCAGTATTTTAGGCGCGCCGAATTTGCTGTTGCCGGAACTTTTGGCCTGGGCGCTTTTACAAGATAGCGAGATACCGCTTGCGCGTGAGGGCACACAAATTCTGCCTGAAGAAATAAAAACCGCGCCATCCCCCAAAAAAAGCAAAATGGAATGGGTGTCGGATCAGCTTTGCGGCCCCTACAATCGCAGCTTGAAGGAAATCGCCGGGGAGTTTTTCAACGGCAATGCGGAGCCGCTGTTTTATCTGATAGAAATTGCAGCGATAAATACGGCATTTTTGGCCCGCATGCTGCAAGGCAACAAACCCATTCCCATAACAAAAATAGAACTTAGATTCATATATCAAGGCGGTGAGCCGGACGATCAGTGGTATTTTGTATGGCGCACGCTTGCCAAACACTTGCTGGGGCAGACGCCGTCCGCCCAGCGCGGCGAAATGCAAGTTTCGGCGCAACAAACGCCCGCGCAGAAAATCGAAACTATACAAGATCAACTTATGCGCGCGGTTAAGGGCCAGGACGCCGTGATTGAAAAGCTGATGGAAAAAATAACCATCGCCCGCGCCGGGCTTTTTACCGATGCGGACAAGCCGCGCGGCAGCTTTTTGTTCGTCGGTCCGACCGGCGTCGGCAAGACCTTTTTGGGCGAAAGCCTGGCCAAGGCATTGGGCATCCCATGCCATGTGTTCGATATGAGCGAGTATAGCGAAGACCACAACATCGCCCGGCTGATCGGATCGCCGCCCGGCTATGTCAACCAAACCGAGGGCGGCGGGCTTGTCAATAAATGCCTTAAAACCCCAGAGGCGGTTTTTATTTTCGATGAAATCGAAAAGGCGCATGAATTGGTGTGGAATGTGCTGCTGGCGGTTTTAGACAAGGCGCGCTTGACCGACGGCAAGGGGCAAACCGCGGATTTCAGCAAATCCTATATCCTTTTCACCAGCAATGTCGGAAGCCGCGAGGCGCGGGAAAACATGGATTTGCGCCCGCAACAAATCCCCGGCTTTTTCGAAGGCCAGGCCAGAAAATATTTTCCATCCGAATTCAGCGGCAGGCTTAGCGATGTGATCGGATTCCGTGCGCTGGACGACAAAGCCTTGTGCCAGGTGTTGCAAAACGAGCTGCGGCAGATGGAAGAAACCCTTAAGGAAAAAAATATCGCCGTTACATTTGATATTTCCGATGCCGACGCCGAAGCCATCATCGGCGGTTTGTCCGATGACGAAAAACATGGACGCGGGATTAAAGGCCGCGCGGCGGCGTTTGTGAAACAGGAATTGTCGAAAGCGTTTATTGACGGAAAACTTTGCCCCGGAAAGGATTACGATGTGCAGGTTCTTTATGAAGAAAGCGGAATAATCTTAAAAATCAAGGCAAAGCAAAACCCCGCCGAGATCGCATTGGTGGCCGGACGTGCAAGAAGCTTGGGAGGGCGAGAAAAGCAATAATTCTTGGTTAAAAGTAACGCCTGTGCCCAAGTTTGAAAAGAAACCAAGAAGTTAGATTGACTTAAACCGCGCCGGGCGGTAATTCTAGAGTGATTCTAAGTTCTATTTAAATTCTGGCTGATTCCCACCCGCACGCTTTCTCACCCGCACGCTAAGGCGATTTTATGGCCCCGGACCCCAAAGCCCCGAAAACTTTTCCCCGCCCGCTTTCGCCGCATTTGCAAATTTACAAGCCGCAATTGACATCGGTTCTGTCGATCAGCCACCGTTTAACGGGGATCGCGCTGTTTATCGGCCTGTTCGTTTTGATCGCCTGGTTATATGCGTTGGCGTTCGACGGCGCGATGTTCGATTGCCTGCAAGATATATTGACCAGCTTTTTGGGCCGCATGGCCTTGCTGGGCTGGACGTTCTGTTTGTTTTATCACCTGTGCAACGGCGTGCGACATTTGCTGTGGGACGCAGGATACGGCTTTGAAATCCGCACCGCCTATGCGACGGGCTGGCTTGTGGTTTTTGGCAGCGTCGGCTTGACGCTTTTCTGCTGGTACATCGCCTATGGCGAGCGCGGCCGCGAATTCTGGATGGGGATATAACATGCAAAAATCCAATTCCATGCGCTCGAAACTGGCGCGCGCGCGGGGCTTGGGCTCGGCCCATGACGGCACGCATCATTGGTGGATGCAGCGTTTGACCGCGATCGCCATCTTACCGCTTGCGGTTTGGTTCGCGGGCTCGCTTGTCGCCCTGGTCGGCGCCGATGCCGCACTGATCGCATCCTGGCTGTCGCGGCCTTGGAACGCGATGCTGATGCTGCTATTCGTTTGCGTGTCTTTGTATCACGGCGTTTTGGGCATGCAGGTCGTTATCGAAGATTACATCCACCATGCGGGGTGGAAGTTCGGCCTGCTGATCGGCATGAAATTGCTGCTGTGGCTGGGATGGACGGTGGCCGCCTTTTCCATTGTAAAAATCGCGCTGATGT
>JACCDG010233003.1_pt1 | contig 15116 bp, 10 predicted proteins | sample 7442471 | NCBI WGS metagenome assembly JACCDG01 (sample SAMN15323444, study PRJNA562643) | freshwater metagenome | isolation source: river surface water | place: USA:Blue River Watershed | collected 2017-08-17
CGCTGGGCAAACATGCAAGACTTTCCGATGTTGGACGACGATTTCGTGCGTTACGAGCTCTCGATCTTGCATGCCATCTCGCGTCATCGGCTGGACGAAGCGAGCGCGCAGGATATCTTCCGCCAGTTTGATTGTCTGCCCGAGCCGTTTCGCGTGTTTCTCGACAAGTTTCTTACCTCGGTGGATGGCGATGCGGCCACAGCCTTGCAGGCGGCGCACGATGAAATGGCAGTGGACGGTCATTTTGAAGAACGCTGGGAAGCCTTCAAACCCGCCGACCAGCAGCTGCTGCGTTATCTTGCCGCTGGTGGCCAGGAATTAACCAGTGCCGCCACTCGTGAGCTGATTGGCCACAGCCTCGGCCGCTCCAGCCCGGAAAGCGTCGCCACCATCCAGAACGCCATCAAGCGCCTCAAAGAGGCCGACGTGGTGGTGAGTATCGCGCGGGGACGTTACGAATTTCAGGACAGCGAATTCCTGCACTGGCTGTTGCGCGAAAAGGGGCGGCTGGATTGAGTGACTTGCCAAAAGCCCGCTGGAGTCATTCCGCCAGCGGGCTGCAGAGCGCATTCATATTGCCCTGCAGCCCGGCTGTGTGGCAATACTGGCGCGCCTTGCAGCCGGGTACTACACTCAATTCCTCACCCGCTGAGTAACCCCGAAAGAAAGGCTCGCCGCCCATGGATTTGCAAAACACATTCACCGACGCCGAGCTGGAGAAAATCGTCAATGAAGCGATGCTCTACATGTGTGCCTGCCCGGCGCAGGTTGCCGCGCAAATCAGTCATCTGCGCGGCCTGTTGCGATATCAGCGCAACTGCCGGCAAAACGCCGCCGGCAGCGCCGTGCAGGTTCATCAAACCATTGTGGATGCAACCTTGCAGGCGCACCGGCAGATGGAAATCTGTCTTGAGAAAGTGTTGCAGCTGGAAGGCTGGGATCGGCAAGCCCTGACCATGCCCCTTGGTCTGCGGCAACTACGCGATGACTTGCTGGCAGATTGAGCGGCTTGCAGGGGGGGGGGCTGGAGTGTGGCGATCCCGTATTTGCTGCCAGTCCCGCATACCCGATCTGCTTGAGATTCAAACCGGAATTGTCTTAACGAGGTGGGGTGTTGCCACGCCAAATTTATGCTTTAAGGTGGTTGCCTGAATGCTCGGCCGATGGCAATATTCAAGATTTCTGATTGGCTGTACTTTCTATCTTGGTGGGCGCTGTTGTCATGAGCAGCAGAATCGCCAATTCTTCGTAATTTAAGGAATCACAATGCAAGCAACCCTGGAAACGCTGGGTCAACTGGAGCGTCGCCTCAATATTTCTGTTCCTTTCGAACAAATCGATGCAGAGGTTAACAACCGTCTGAAGCGTGTGTCGCGCACCGCAAAAATCCAGGGATTCCGCCCGGGCAAGGCGCCGTTGAAGGTTGTTTCACAGTTTTATGGTCCGCAAATTCGTGACGAGGTCATGGGCGAGACCATTCAATCCTCGTTTGGTAACGCTGTCCGCGAGCAAAACCTGAAAGTTGCCGGTTATCCGCGTTTTGAGCCGCAAAGCGGTGAAGCGCAGGATCAGTCGGCATTCAAGTTCAGTGCCGTTTTTGAGGTGTATCCGGAGTTTACTGTTGCTGATTTGAGTGGTGCAGAAATTGAAGTTCCGGTAGTTGAGGTGACTGACGCAGAAGTTGAAAAAACGATTGATATCCTGCGTAAACAGCGTACATCCTTTAATGCGGTGATTGACCGCGCGGCCCAGGCAAACGATCGCGTCATTATCGATTTCAAGGGTACCCTGGATGGCGTACCTTTTGAGGGCGGCACGGCAGAGAACTATGCCGTTTGGCTGGGTCAGGGTCAGATGTTGCCGGATTTCGAGTCCGCGATTGTTGGCACCAAGGATGAAGAGAGCAAATCTTTCGAGATGACCTTCCCCGCTGACTATCATGGCAAGGATGTTGCCGGTAAAACCGTCACTTTCGAAATCAAGGTCAAGAGCATCGCCGAACCGGTAATGCCTGCCATTGATGCAGAATTCGCCAAACAGCTGGGTGTGGAAGACGGCGATATTGCCAAAATGCGTGCTGAAGTACGCAAGAACGTCGAGCGTGAGGTCAAGCGTCGTCTGCTTGCACGCACCAAAGAGAACGTGATGCAGGCAGTGCTTGATGCCAACAAGGTAGAGATTCCTAAGGCACTGATTCAGCTGGAAGTGGGGCGTTTGCAAGAGCAGACTGCCAACGATATGGCCGCCCGTGGCATTGATCCGAGCCAATTGCAATTGCCGGCTCAGCTGTTTGAACAACAGGCGGAACGCCGCGTCGCACTGGGTTTGATTCTGGCTGAAATCGTCAAGGCGAATGACTTGATGGCCAAGCCTGAGCAGGTGCGTGCTGTTGTGGATGAGTTTGCCGAGTCCTACGAAGATCCGCAGGAAGTGGTGAATTGGTACTATGCCAGCAAAGACCGTCTGGAAGGCCCGGAGTCCTTGGCTACCGAAGAAAATGTGGTTGCCTGGGCCAAATCTCAGGCCAAGGTCGTGGAAAAAACTCTCAGCTTTGATGAATTGATGGGGAATCGCTAACAATGTTCCACAAATCGGATTGGCAGCCGCAAAACCTGGGCCTTGTGCCCATGGTTGTTGAAACAAGTGGGCGCGGTGAACGTGCTTATGATATTTACTCACGGCTTTTGAAAGAACGTGTGGTTTTTATGGTGGGTCCGGTAACGGACGATACTGCCAATCTGGTTGTGGCGCAGTTGTTGTTTTTGGAGTCAGAAAATCCGGATAAGGATATTTCACTCTATATCAACTCTCCGGGTGGCTCGATTACTGCCGGCATGTCGATCTACGATACCATGCAGTTCATCAAGCCGGATGTCAGCACGCTGTGTATCGGCCAGGCTTGTAGTATGGGGGCATTCCTTTTGTCAGCCGGAGCAAAAGGCAAGCGTTATGCGTTACCAAACTCGCGTGTGATGATTCATCAGCCTCTGGGTGGTTTTCAGGGGCAGGCTTCGGATATCGAGATTCATGCCAAGGAAATTCTGTATCTGAAGGAAAAGTTGAATCGGATGTTGGCAGATCAAACTGGTCAGCCTCTGGAGCAGATCGAGCGTGATACCGATCGCGACAATTTCATGAGTGCTGATGCCGCACGCGAATATGGTTTGATTGATCAAGTGCTGCAGGCCCGCAGTTAATGGTATCGGCCGGGCAACAGCCCGGCCTCTTGAAACACTGAAAGCAAGTTCGGCTGTATGGTGAAGAACCATCACGGGCGAAGTTGTTGCATGTAGTAAATCCAATCTGGATGGGGAACGGCTATGTCCGATAGCAATGAAAAAATGCTGTATTGCTCGTTTTGCGGCAAAAGTCAGAACGAAGTCCGCAAGCTGATTGCTGGCCCCCAAGTATTCATCTGCGATGAATGTATAGAGTTGTGCAACGATATCATTCGCGAAGAAACCCAGTCGCAGTCTCCACAGCGTGGAGGGGGGGACCGGTTGCCTGTGCCCGCGGAGATTCGCACGATCCTTGATCAATATGTGATTGGTCAGGAACCCGCAAAGAAAATCCTGGCGGTAGCGGTCTACAACCATTACAAACGCCTGGCACAACAAGAACGCAATAGTGATGTCGAATTGGCCAAAAGCAATATTTTGCTGATTGGTCCGACTGGCTCCGGCAAAACTCTGCTGGCGCAGACCTTGGCCCGGTTGCTGAATGTGCCATTTGTGATGGCTGATGCCACCACCTTGACCGAAGCGGGTTATGTCGGTGAAGACGTGGAAAACATCATTCAAAAGCTGTTGCAGAAGTGTGATTACGAGGTTGAAAAGGCTCAGCGCGGTATCGTCTACATTGATGAAATTGACAAGATTTCGCGTAAATCCGATAACCCCTCAATTACGCGAGATGTTTCCGGCGAAGGGGTGCAGCAGGCGCTGCTGAAACTGATCGAAGGAACCGTTGCGTCGGTTCCGCCGCAGGGTGGGCGCAAGCATCCAAATCAAGAGTTTGTTCAGGTAGACACGACTAATATTCTCTTTATCTGCGGTGGTGCTTTTGACGGTCTGGAAAAGGTGATTCGTAATCGTTCGCGCAAAGGCGGCATTGGTTTTGGCGCTGAAATTTATAGCCAGGACGACAGTGTGGTTGTCGGCAAAACGCTGCGAGACGTCGAGCCGGAAGATCTGATCAAATTCGGTTTGATTCCGGAGTTTGTCGGCCGCCTTCCCGTGGTTGCCACACTGGAAGAGCTGGATGAATCAGCTCTTGTGACCATTCTGACTGAGCCCAAGAACGCTTTGGTCAAGCAGTATCAGAAGCTGTTTGAACTGGAAGGTGCTGAGCTGGATTTGCGTGAGGATGCCTTGCTTGCCATTGCGCGCAAGGCGCTGGCTCGCAAGACCGGCGCACGCGGCTTGCGCTCGATTCTGGAACATGCATTGCTGGATACGATGTATGAGCTGCCAAGTCTGGAAAATGTGGAGAAGGTGGTCGTTGACGAGAACTGCATTGCCAATGATTCGGCGCCGTTGTTGATTTATTCGGATCCAGCAAAATCCGAGGCAACGTCTGCTTGACCCTCTGAAAGTAAAAAGATCCGCCGTCAGGCGGATTTTTTTTGCCGTTTAACTTGTATTTTTCGGCTCACTGGCGCGGATAATCAGCTATCCGCCCGACTTTTGCTGCGCTATATTGCAGAAACAGGGGGTTCACAACGATTCCGGCACCTGATTTCGGCATTTGTTGGGTGCTGGAAGCCTCTTCCCCTCTTCGAATACATAAAATGGCGGTATTTTCGTATTTTAATAATCGATTTGAGCCAAATGGGCTTGAGATTGGCCGATATGGCGCCATCTCATTCCTCTCAGGAAGCACTGATTGATTCGGCGAGCGGGATGAAGTGCAAGGAGCCCGTGGCGCGCAGTGCGCTGCATGGCCATTCCACTAGGCTGCAAGTCGCCAAGTGGCTGGTGAATGCGAGACATATCTGTAGATGGGCGAGCGTTCGTGCTCCGCGCGACGCAGCAATTTGCCCGCGTAGCCAATAAATCAGCGTCTTCCTGATCGCTTTTTGCAAACGACAGGCTTTATGCATGTTTGCATAACAGGACGACTTGTCGTCATTTACTGGAAAGATAACAATGGCTGATCAAGCAGCAGTACCGGCTGAAACTAATTCGCTGCCATTGCTCCCTTTGCGGGATGTTGTGGTATTTCCTCACATGGTAATTCCGCTGTTTGTCGGGCGTCCCAAGTCAATCAAGGCGCTTGAGGCCGCGATGGAAGCCGGCAAGCAAATCTTGCTGCTGGCCCAGAAGTCTGCTGCCAAGGATGAGCCATCACCCGATGATCTGTACGATGTCGGCACGGTTGCCACCGTACTGCAAATGCTGAAACTGCCGGATGGCACTGTCAAAGTCCTGGTTGAAGGAACGCAACGGGCTGAGGTGCTTGAGGTTGAAGCGGATAATGGCTATTTCAATGCCCAAGCCAAGGCTTTGCCCGCTGATCCTGATGCTAATCATGAGGTTGAGGCGATGCGCCGCGCCCTGATCGCCCAGTTTGATCAGTACGTGAAGTTAAACAAGAAAATCCCGCCTGAAATTCTCACCTCCCTCGCAGGCATCGACAATGCCGGGCGCCTTGCCGACACCATCGCTGCACATCTTCCGCTGAAACTTGAGCAAAAGCAGGAAGTGCTGGAAATGTTCGATATCAAGACCCGCCTCGACCACTTGTTGGGTCAGCTTGAGGCAGAAATTGATATCTTGCAGGTAGAAAAACGTATCCGTGGCCGGGTTAAACGGCAGATGGAGAAAAGCCAGCGTGAGTATTACCTCAATGAGCAGGTGAAAGCGATACAGAAAGAGCTGGGTGAGCTGGAGGAAGGCGCCGAGCTTGAGGAGCTGGAAAAGAGAATCAAGGCTGCCGGCTTGACCAAGGAAGGTAAAGCCAAGGTTGAGGCCGAGCTGAAAAAGCTGAAGCTGATGTCGCCGATGTCAGCCGAGGCTACTGTTGTTCGCAACTACATTGATACAGTTGTTAATTTGCCTTGGAAAAAACGTTCCAAGATCAGCAAGGATCTGGCCGCAGCAGAACAGGTGCTGGATGCCGAGCACTACGGCCTGGAGAAGGTCAAGGAACGCATTCTCGAGTATTTGGCTGTCCAGCAGCGAGTGGACAAGCTGAAGGGACCGATTCTGTGTCTGGTTGGTCCTCCAGGGGTGGGTAAAACATCGCTTGGGCAATCGATTGCTCGCTCCACCAATCGCAAGTTCGTGCGCATGGCCTTGGGGGGCGTACGTGACGAGGCTGAAATTCGTGGCCATCGTCGTACTTATATTGGTTCGATGCCAGGCAAAATATTGCAGAACATGACGCGCGTCGGCGTGCGTAATCCATTATTCCTGCTGGATGAGGTGGACAAAATGGGCGCCGATTTCCGGGGGGATCCAAGTTCGGCCCTGTTGGAGGTGCTGGATCCCGAGCAGAACGCCAATTTTGTCGACCACTATGTCGAAGTTGAATATGACTTGTCGGATGTCATGTTCGTGGCGACCGCCAATTCCCTGAATATTCCTGCACCGCTGCTGGACCGAATGGAGATTATTCGTCTGGCCGGGTATACCGAAGATGAAAAGGTGAATATCGCCGAGCGCTACCTGATTCCCAAGCAGATCATGGCAAATGGCCTGAAAGAAGGGGAGTTGCACGTTGCAGAGAGTGCCGTGCGCGATATCGTGCGATATTACACGCGCGAATCCGGGGTGCGGAGTCTGGACCGGGAAATCGCCAAGATTGCCCGTAAAGTGGTGAAAGCCTTGTTGCTGAAGCGTGACAAAGACAAGCAAAAGGCTGTGTCGGTCACTGCACGTAACCTCGACAAGTATCTGGGGGTGCGCAAATATTCCTATGGTATCGCGGAGCAACAGAACCAGTTGGGGCAGGTTACCGGTTTGGCGTGGACCGAGGTTGGTGGCGAGTTGTTGACTATCGAGGCCGTATCCCTGCCGGGTAAAGGCAAGATGACCACAACGGGTAAACTGGGTGAGGTGATGCAGGAGTCAATCCAGGCGGCATTGTCTGTTGTACGCTCGAGAGCCAAGGCGTTAGGAATCAATGAGGAGTTTTATCAGAAAAACGATATCCATATTCACTTGCCCGAAGGCGCCACACCCAAGGATGGGCCGAGTGCGGGTATTGCCATTTCTACTGCGATGGTCTCAGTCCTGACAGGGATACCTGTGCGCTGTGACGTTGCCATGACCGGTGAAATCACGCTGCGGGGTGAGGTGCTTCCCATTGGGGGCCTGAAGGAAAAACTACTGGCAGCTCACCGTGGTGGAATCAAGGATGTGTTGATTCCTGAGGGTAACGTAAAGGACTTGGTTGATATCCCGGATAACATCAAGCAAAAGCTCAATATTCATGCGGTAAAGTGGATAGATCAGGTTTTGAGTCTGGCCCTTGAGCGCCAGCCATTGCCGGTGACTGACGGTCAGGAGGCTGCGGTTATTCCTCCCGCGACGGAGGAAACCGCTACTGGCGCGGCTTTGAAACATTGATATACAGGGTATTTTCTTGACTTTCTAAAATTTCGATTGCTATAACAGGTCTGTAGGCTGTTTGTGTTAAACCGATAAATGATGGAAAGGGGACGTTGTGAATAAATCTGAACTCATCGATGCGATTGCCGCTCAAGCCGATATTTCCAAGGCTGCCGCTGGTCGTGCATTGGATGGCGCGCTGGAAGCGGTAAAGGGGGCGTTGCAGAAGGGAGAACTGGTAACGCTGGTTGGTTTTGGTACTTTCTACGTTGGCAAGCGTGCAGCCCGTAACGGCCGCAACCCGCGTACTGGTAAAACCATCAAAATCGCAGCAGCAAGCCTGCCTAAATTTCGTGCTGGTAAATCCCTCAAAGAAGCTGTTCAGGGCTGAAATTCCTTTCTTTTTGCCAAGTCCTTAAAAAAGGGCTTGGCAAACTCCAGAAAATCTCTATAATGCCGACTTCGCTGCACAACACATCGCGCAGCAAGCAGTTCCGGGCGCTTAGCTCAGTTGGTAGAGCGTCTGCCTTACAAGCAGAATGTCGGCGGTTCGACTCCGTCAGCGCCCACCAAATCCGGAGCGGTAGTTCAGTTGGTTAGAATACCGGCCTGTCACGCCGGGGGTCGCGGGTTCGAGTCCCGTCCGCTCCGCCAGACACATAAAAAGGTGAGCTTATGCTCACCTTTTTTGTTTTCAATTTTGTTTCTTGCTGTTTCTTATTGTTCCGCTTCAGTTAGAATGACGGCCTGATATTTTTATCCCCCAGTGTGGCGGATTCGGGAAAACAAGATAACACCATGTTCGCATTCGCAGAAAAATACAATACGGTTCTCAAGGTCTTGCTTGGCTTGATCGCTCTTTCTTTTGTTGTGGTGGGTGTTGAGTCATATTCTGATGCCGACAGCCCAAATGATGTCGCCCGGGTTGGTGGGGAACATATTACCCGCCAGGATCTGGCTCGTTATCTGGGCGACAAGCAGCCTTCCCCGGCGTTGCGTGATCAGGCTCTGGAAGCAGCCATTGCTGAACGTATTCGCGTTGCGCACGCACGAGATATTGGCATGGCTGTCAGCGATGCAGAATTGGCGGCAAGAATTGCCGGGGAAGCCAGCCTGCAGGAGAACGGAAAATTCAGTCCGAAACTGTATGAGCGCTTCTTGCAGGCTCAGTCCATGTCGTCATCACAACTTGAAACGCGATTGAGGCAGGATTTGCTGTCGCAGCAACTTGTTGTTGGTACGGTTGGGAGTGGCTTCATGCCACAATTCAATCTCGATCGCTATGCCGCTCTTTTTGGTGAGGAGCGTGCTGTTTCACAGCAGTTGCTGGCCGTGGAAGACTACAAATCCAGAGTGGCTTTACCTGCAGATGCCGCACGCAAATATTATGACGGCCATGTAGGCGAATTCGCTACGCCAGAACAGGCCAGACTCGAATACGTTATTTTGTCCCAGCAGGAGCAGGCTAAAAAAATCCCGATCTCTGATGCCGATATTCAGAAGTTTTACGAGCAGAATAAAACCCAGTTGAGTGCCGAGCAGCGCAAGGTTCGACATATTCTGTTGTCGGTGGATGCAAAGGCTGGTGCCGCTGACAAGGCAAAGGTCAAGGCTCAGGCGGATGATTTGTTGAAGCGTTTGCAGCAGACCCCAGAAAAGTTTGCCGATCTGGCCAGACAGTATTCCCAGGATCCTGGTTCGGCCATGCAGGGTGGTGATTTAGGCTATGTCGGGCGCGGGATGATGGTGCCGGCGTTTGATTCGGCAGCTTTTTCCATGAAAAAGGGTGAGTTGCGTGGCCCGGTCGAAACTCAATACGGGTTTCATATCCTGGCACTGGATGATGTCAAGGTGCAAAGCTTTGAAGAGGTCAAGCCGCAGATAGAGAGCCAGTTACGCTCGCAGAAGGCGGTGGCATCTTTCCAGGGGATAGTTGATAAGTTTTCCGACCTTCTCTACCAGCAGGCAGGCACTTTGCAGGCTGCGGCCAAAGAGTTCGGGCTCGGCGTGCAACAGAGTGACTGGGTGTCTCGCAACAAGGCTGCGGATGCTGTCTTGAACAATCCCAAGGTGCTGGAAGCCGTCTTCTCCGACGATGTCCTGAAAAAGAAGCACAACAGTGAGGCCATTGATCTGGGCAACGGAAATATGGTGGCTGTTCGTGTACTGGATCACCGGCCGGGCTCCACAATGTCTTTTGAACAGGCTCAGTCGCAGATTGTTGCCAAGCTGACCTTGGAGGAAGCTAAAAAGCTGATGCAGAAGGATGGGCAGGCGAAGGTGGCGGAGTTGAACGCCGCTAAGCTCGATTCATCGACTTGGAAAGATCTCGGCAGAATCAGTCGTCTGAATGCTGCAAACTTGCCGCATGACACGGTGCGGGCCTTGTTCAAGGTTTCGACCGCAAAGCTTCCCGCATATGTTGGCGTTGATTCGGCAGAAGGGTATGTCGTTTACAAAATTACTGATGCCTCCGCCGGTACCTTATCTGCCGACAAAATGGTTCAGTTGCAGCAAACGCTGGAGCGCATTCGCCTCGAAACTGAAGCAAAGGCGTATTTTGGCCAGTTGGCGGCGCGTCAGAGTGTGGAAATAAACAAAAAGAACCTGAGTCAGATGCAGTAGCCCACTCATACGATCAACGAATTCACGGCAGGGAAATCCCTGCCGTTTTTGCGTGAACGACCATGTCATCAGAAACATACCTTACCTATGATCCGGATTGCCGTCGCTGTCCGCGTTTGGCCAGCTTTCTTGATGAAGTAAAGCTTGTTCATCAAGACTATTTCTGTCGGCCGGTTCCGCCATTTGGTGATCCGGGCGCTCGCCTGCTGATTGTCGGGCTTGCTCCCGGCATGCATGGCGCCAACCGCTCCGGGCGCCCCTTTACCGGTGACTATGCCGGTATCCTGTTGTACCAGACTCTGCACAAGTTTGGTTTTGCAAGTGCGCCGCTATCAGAGAGTGTTTCTGATGGGCTGCACTTGCGGGATTGCCGTATCAGCAACGCGGTAAAGTGTTTGCCCCCACAGAACAAACCCGATCTGAGCGAAATCAGGATGTGCAATCCGTTTCTGGCTAACGAACTGGCGCACATGCCGCCGAAAGCTGTCGTGCTGGCTTTGGGCAATATTGCACATCAGGCGGTGTTGATCGCGAGTGGCTTGAAGCGCAGTGGATATGGCTTTGCGCACGCGGCACGCCATGTTTTGCCGCATGGCCTGACTCTGCTCGATAGTTATCATTGCAGCCGCTACAACACACAAACACGACGCCTGACTGCGCAAATGTTTGAGGATGTCTTTGTGCAAATTCGTCGGGAGCTGGGCACTTCGCGATGAACTCGGGCATGTCATTTGACCCCAAGCCACTCTTGAGAAGCCTGCCCGGTTTGCCCGGGGTTTACCGGATGCTGGCCGAAGACGGCACTGTGCTGTATGTGGGCAAGGCCAAGGATCTGAAAAAGCGGGTCTCATCCTATTTCCAGAAAACCGATTTGTCGCCCCGGATCAAGCTCATGGTGGCGCAGATTCACGCCATTGAAACAACGGTGGTGCGAACCGAGAGCGAAGCGTTTCTGCTTGAAAATAATCTGATCAAGGCACTCAGTCCGCGTTACAACATCTTGTTTCGTGACGACAAGAGTTACCCCTACATCATGCTCAGTGCGCATCGCTTTCCACGCCTTGGCTTTTTTCGCGGCACACTGGATCGCACTCACCAGTATTTTGGCCCTTTTCCAAGTGGCCTGGCGGTGCGGGAGAATATCCAGCTATTGCAGCGTGTCTTTCGCCTGCGCACCTGCGAAGACAGCGTATTTCAGAATCGCTCACGTCCTTGTTTGCTGTATCAGATCAAACGGTGTACGGCGCCCTGTGTCGACATGATCGATGAGGCCACTTATCGCGATGATGTACGCAAGGCCGCCTGGTTTCTGCAGGGCAAAGAGAGTGAGCTGTTGCAGGAGTTGAACCAGCGTATGCTGGAGGCCGCCGAGGCCTTTGCGTTTGAACTCGCAGCAATACTGCGTGATCAGATAAGCAGCTTGCACAAGATTCGTGAACGTCAATTCGTGAGCAGCAACAGCTCTCAGTCTGATGCCGACGTGATCGGTTGTGTAGCCAAAGATGGCGTTGTATGTGTCAACCTGGTCATGGTGCGCGGAGGGCGGCATCTGGGCGACAAGAGCTTCTTTCCCAGCAACGCTGAGGATTGCGATCCGGCTCAAGCCGCAGAAGCATTCATGCTGCAACACTACCTGGAGCGTGCAATTCCACAGCAAATCATTGTTGCCTGCGTTCCGGAGCAAGACACCTTGCAGGCTTTATTGAGTGAACAGGCAGGGCGTAAAGTTCAGCTCAATACCAATCCCAGTGGAGAACGCAGGGTTTGGTTGGCAATGGCCACAAAAAATGCCGAAATCAACCTGACCCAGCGCCTTGGCATGAAAACCACGCAATTGGCTCGGATGGAGGCGCTGCAGCAGGCGCTGGGTTTGCCTGGCGACGTGCAGCGGCTGGAGTGTTTTGACATCAGTCATACCATGGGCGAAGCAACTGTTGCCTCCTGCGTGGTGTACGATCGACAGGGCATGCAGCCCGGTGATTATCGGCGCTATAACATTACAGGTATCACACCAGGCGATGATTTTGCCGCGATGCGCGACGTATTGACCCGTCGTTATCAGAAATTGGCTGCCGGCGAGGGTGTCTTGCCAGATGTCGTGCTGATTGACGGCGGTGTGGGACAGGTGGGGGTGGCGATGAGCGTGCTGGAGGAGGTTGGCCTGACCACGTTACCGGTTGTAGGCATAGCCAAGGGTGAAGAGCGCAAGCCCGGCCTGGAAACCCTGATTATTCCGTCCCTGCAAAAGACGATACAATTGCCGGTGGATCATCCCGGCTTGCATCTGATTCAGCAGATCAGGGATGAAGCCCATCGGTTTGCCATCAGCGGCCATCGTCACAAGCGCGGCAAGGCCAGGGTGACATCCTCGCTGGAGGACATAGCCGGCGTTGGACCCAGGCGGCGCCAGAAATTGCTGACACATTTTGGTGGAATCAAGGGGGTGCAGGGTGCCAGTGTCGAGGCGCTTTGCCAGGTTGAAGGTATCAGCCAGCAGTTGGCCGAACAAATCTACCGGGCCCTGCACTAGCAGCCTGTCGGACTTGAGTGATCGTCGTGAGCCGAGTGGGAAAACGAGACCAGATTTGTCCGTTTTTGAGGCGCATAGCGGGGCTATGCAACGAGAAAGCGGGCAAAAGTGGGCCGTTTTTACCGCTGGCGCAGCAGATCAGTCTCAAGTCCGACAGGCTGCTAGGTTCTGTTGACGTTAGTTTCACGACTGCGTTTGGCGCAATTCGGGATGAAAAACAAGGAGTAAAACGCGTCGTGCAGTCGTCTCACCTGCAAGGGGCTGGCCGTGCTTGCAAGCCGCTGAAGCGGCACTACCTCACTCACGCAAGCGGTTTACGGCATGGTTTTGTGCCCGAGGTGCATCAAACACTTCGGGCTGGCAGGTAAAATGCCATCCACGGCGTTACGCTCCTTGAACATAATCCATTATTATCAGTGTCGCGTGCCCGGCCTTTGTTCTTACCCAGCGCAGTGGCTGGTGTTTTTACCTGCCAGCGCAGCCGCGAAACTAACGTTAACAGAACCTGATCATGCCTGGTGGCCTTTGCGCGCCGGGATAAAACAAATACAACGCTTGCGACATTGATATGCCTTTCAATTTGCCGATTTTTCTCACCTGGTTGCGCATTCTGCTGATACCGCTGTTTATTGCCGTTTTTTATGCGCCGCCTACGCTGCTGTCGCCGGTAGAGCAGAATCTTCTGGGTGCGTCCATTTTTGCCGTAGCCGCCGCAACCGATTGGCTGGATGGCTACCTCGCACGGGCCCTGGCACAAACCTCCGCCTTTGGCGCGTTTCTTGACCCGGTTGCTGACAAATTGATGGTTGCTGCAGCGCTTATCGTATTGGTAAAGCTTGGGCGCACCGAATCCTGGATCGCAGTCGTCATCATCGGTAGAGAGATCACTATCTCCGCCTTGCGCGAGTGGATGGCGCAACTTGGCGCAAGTCGTAGCGTTGCCGTGTCATTCATCGGTAAATTGAAGACTGCGGCGCAGATGGTTTCCATCGTTTTATTGCTGTATTTCGAGCCTGTTGCAGGGTTTGATACAAATTTCTTTGGCACCAAATTGATGTGGGTGGCTGCTGTTTTGACATTGTGGTCAATGGCTTATTATTTGCGCATGGCCTGGCCACAATTAAAAGATCACAGTTATTGATTACAGGCTGTTGACAGCCATGTTTTCGCCGCTATAATGGCGGCTCTCTGATCGATGCAACGCAGCGATTCAGGCGTAAGCAAAGCGGGAATAGCTCAGTTGGTAGAGCACAACCTTGCCAAGGTTGGGGTCGCGAGTTCGAGTCTCGTTTCCCGCTCCATACTGCTTACACGATGAGAAAATCAATGCGGGAATAGCTCAGTTGGTAGAGCACAACCTTGCCAAGGTTGGGGTCGCGAGTTCGAGTCTCGTTTCCCGCTCCAGTTTCAGAGAGGGAAAGCAAAGCGCTTTCCCTTTTTAGTTCCGGCTGATGCCGGGGCCGCCCTCTGATGGCGCGTTAGCAAAGCGGTTATGCACCGGATTGCAAATCCGTGTAGGTCGGTTCGACTCCGGCACGCGCCTCCATCCTGTATATCTGGCACCTGCCCGGGTGGTGAAATTGGTAGACACAAGGGACTTAAAATCCCTCGGGGAGAAATCTCTGTACCGGTTCGATTCCGGTCCCGGGCACCATCAAGCCTTCCGCAGCACTCCGCAAACTTCCACAAAACCCATACGCCACAAGGCTTTTTAGCGTTTTCCATTCCGTATCTGTCCGCTATATTCCATTGCAAGCCAGCTAAGTTAGGGGGTACATTTGGGGGTATGTCCTGATTCGGTAAACGAGATACCCCCAAATGCCGCTAACCGACCTTGCTGTAAAAAATGCAGAGCCACGTGATAAGGCTTACAAGCTGAGTGATTCACAGGGGCTGTTTTTGCTGGTGAACCCCAACGGCGCCAAATACTGGCGCCTGAAGTACCGATTTGCCGGCAAGGAAAAGCTGCTGGCCCTCGGGGTTTATTGTGGACCGACCACATACAGCGCCAGCGGCAAGCCAGAAGCCCCCAAGGTGCAAATGCGCTTGGCTGACGCGAGAGCCGAACGCGATATGGCACGCGACCAGCTCAAAGCAGGCATTGACCCAAGCGAAGCCAAGCGCCAAGACGAACAAGCAAGGCGCAACGCCGCAACCAATAGCCTGGAAGCGGTAGCGCAAGAATGGCACACCAACAGCCGGGCGAAATGGTCGCCCGACCATGCTGATAGAGTCTGGAAACGCATTGCTGACGATGTGTTACCAATAATCGGCCGCATGGCAATTGAATCAATCAAAGCCAGGGATTTGCTGCAGGTGTTGCGCAACGTTGAAAAGCGCGGCGCCATGGATGTGGCGGGAAGAATACGCCAGCACCTGAACGGCATCATGCGCTATGCGGTGCAGAC
>JACCDG011873598.1_pt1 | contig 15114 bp, 10 predicted proteins | sample 7442471 | NCBI WGS metagenome assembly JACCDG01 (sample SAMN15323444, study PRJNA562643) | freshwater metagenome | isolation source: river surface water | place: USA:Blue River Watershed | collected 2017-08-17
CGGCGGTCCGAAGGTCAACATCCTGCATCACGCCGACGTGCGTCGCCTGCTCATGAACATGAAGAGCAAGACCGAGGCCATGCGTGCACTCGCCTACGTCGTCGGCGCCGCCTTCGACAAGGCGCATCACCACGATCTACGAGGGCACGACCGCCATCCAGGCCAACGATCTGGTGGGCCGCAAGACCGCACGCGATGGCGGCGCCGGGGCCAAGAGCATCGCCGCACAGATTGCCAAGACCGAAGCCGAGCTGGCCGCCAGTGGCAACGCCGACGCGCAGGCCATGGCCAAGCGTCTGAAAGCCGCGCGCGAAGCTTTTGTCGATGTGGTTGAGTTCGTCGCCGCCAACACCAGGAGCAACCCGAACGCTGCTTTCTCGGGCAGCGTGCCCTACCTGATGCTCACCGGCAATCTGGTGGCAGGCTGGCAGATGGGCCGTGCCCTGCTGGTGGCGCTCACGCCCGAAGCCCAGGCGCAGGATGCTGCCTTCATGGCCGCCAAGGTCACCACAGCGCGTTTCTACGCCGACCACATCCTGTCCAAAGTGCCCGGCATGCGCGACAGCATTGTGGAAGGTGCAGACAGCGTGACGGCCTTGCCGCTGGAAGCATTCTGATCGACGATTACATCGGAGGAGACGCCATGTCCAAATTGCCTCCCGTGCTGGCAGCGCAAAAGTTCCCGGTGATCGGCTCGCCGTTGTTCATCATCAGCAATCCGAAGCTGGTGATTGAGCAGTGCAAGGCTGGAGTCATTGGTTCCATGCCCGCACTCAATGCACGTCCGGCTGCCCAGCTGGACGAGTGGCTGGCCGAAATCACGGAAGCCCTGGCTGCCCATGACCAGGCGAATCCGGACAACCCGGCAGCGCCTTTTGCCATCAACCAGATCGTGCACAAGAGCAATGACCGTCTGGAGCAGGATCTGGAGCTGTGTGCCAAGTACAAGGTGCCCCTTATCATCACCAGTCTGGGAGCGCGTGAAGACGTGAACCAGGCCGTGCATGCCTGGGGTGGGGTGGTGATGCATGACGTCATCAACAATGTGTTTGCCCGCAAAGCCATCGAGAAAGGGGCGGATGGTCTCATCGCGGTGGCGGCCGGTGCGGGCGGGCATGCCAGCGTCAAGAGCCCCTTTGCCATGGTCCAGGAAATCCGCGCGTGGTTTGACGGGCCCTTGGCCCTGTCCGGGGCGATTGCATCTGGCGGAGCCATTTTGGCGGCGCAGGCGATGGGGGCGGATTTTGCCTACATGGGCTCGGCTTTCATCGCGACCCACGAGGCACGCGCGGTCGATGCCTACAAGCAAATGATTGTGGACAGTAATTCTGATGACATCGTCTACAGCAACTTCTACACCGGTGTGCACGGCAACTACCTCAAGGGCAGCATCCGCAACGCTGGTATGGACCCGGACAATTTGCCCGAGAGCGATCCGAGCAAAATGAATTTTGGTACGGGCGAAGGCGCCAATGCCGCCAAGGCCTGGCGCGACATCTGGGGTTGCGGGCAGGGCATTGGGGCCATCACTTCGGTGGTGAGTACGGCAGAGCGCGTGGCACAACTCAAACGCGAATACCAAGAGGCCAGGGCGCGTCTGGCTTTGTGATGGCTGTGACGATGTCTGCACCGATGCCGTCAAAGGAGCGCCCGAGTGAGCGCTCTTTTTTCATTGATGTGTTCAAGGCGATCGGGTGCATTCTCATTGTGTTGCACCACTTGGCGTTTTATGGGCCGATGGCTGATGTGGTGGCCAAGGCCTGGCCAGGGACGATTTCATGGTTGGCTCAGCACGCGCGTCTCGCGGTGTACATGTTTCTGGTGTGCTCAGGTTTTTTGACGGCACAAACGGTGCTGACCTTACCCTCTCTGAGCCTGGGCCAGGTGTTGCAACGCACCGCACAACGTTATCTGAGACTGGTGGGGCCCTTGCTGGCAGCTCTGAGCCTGACGGTGCTGATCAGTGAGCTTATTCGAGACAGTTTCGCGCATGAGAGTTTGTCTGCAACCCCAGGTTGGGCACAGGTTCTGGGGCATGTGTTTTTTCTTCAGCACCTCCTGGGGCAGGAGGCCTTGTCTGCAGGTGTCTGGTACGTTGCGGTTGATTTTCAGCTGTATCTTTCGGCCTTGCTGTTGACTTGGGGTGCTCAACGGTTGCAGGCCTATGGCCAAGGAATGGCCAGGGCTTGGCAAACAGTTTTGGTGGCTGTGTTGATGCTGGGGTCTCTGGTGATGTGGTCGCATCAGCAAGTGCTGGAAGACACCGCCTTGTTTTTCTGGGGGGCGTATGGTTTGGGCGTGATGGCCTGGCGCACGCGCGCGTGGCCTGTGGTTTGGCAGCGCACGCTGGTGTGGCTGCTCTTGGCCGGCCTGTGCCTGCTGTGGGATGAGCGGGGCCGGGCCTTGACAGCTTGGGCCGTTGCGGCCTGGCTGGCCTGGATGCCCATGAGGGCCGCACCACAGGTTCGCACCTCATGGCAAGAGGGCGTGGTATGGTTGTCTAGGATTTCCTATTCGGTCTTCGTGGTTCACTTTGGTGTCAGTCTGGGCGTCAATGCGCTCGTGAGTGCGCTGTGGCCAGACGTGGTGCTCATGAATGCGGCAGGCATGGTGGCAGCCCTGGCGCTATCCCTTCTGTTGGGGCAGGGCCTGCATCGTTTGACCGAACAAGGCCGTGCCCGCTGGACACGCTGGGCTGGCTGGAGCGCCACCTTCATGGTCAGCAGCGCTGCAGCCATGTGGCTCGCGAGCTGACCCCAGGTCGATCAGCCCTGCTGAACGCGCTCGCGAATATGCGCCAGTGCTTCTTCCACCTGGTCAATCAGGATCAGGCACAAATCCCCTTTTGACAGGCGAGACAGCGCCGTGTCGATGGCGTTGAATTCGCCCTGGATAGACTCGATGTGGCGGGTGCGTGTCGCGCCTTGCAGGCCTTCCTGAAGCAAGGCCACGACCTCGCCATCGGCACGGCCACGTTGGCAGGCGTCCTGATAGAGCAGCACTTCATCAAAGGCCGCACCCAGAATGCGGGTCTGGTCGCGGATGTCTTCATCGCGCCGGTCGCCAGCTCCGCTGATGACCACGATGCGCTTGCCCGCAGGCATGTTGTCCACGGCTTGCACCAAGGCCTGCATGGCGTCCGGGTTGTGGCCGTAGTCGGCAATCAGGGAAGCGCCTTTGTAGTCGAATACATTGAAGCGGCCCGGAACCCCTTGGACATCGCTGATGAAGGTGGACAAGCCTTGGGCAATGGCATCCCAGGGCGTGTTCACAGCCCAGGCGGCGCCCACGGCCGCCAGCACATTCTCGGTCTGGAATCCGATTTGCCCATTGCGGGTCAAAGGCACCTGCGAAAGGGGGATGCGCACGACCTGCTTACCTTTTTGGGCCACGATGGCGCCGTTCTCGACATAGACCACACGTTTACCCTGGGCACGATGTGTGGCCAGGACCGGGTGATGTGCGTCAAGGGCAAAGAAGGTGACATCCCCCGGGCAGTGCGGACCCATGGCGGCCACGGCAGGGTCGGCCGCATTGAGCACCGCCATGCCATCGGGCTGGACATTGAGCACGATCACGCGCTTGAGCACCGACAGGTCTTCCAGCGTGGTGATGTAGTTTAGACCCAGGTGGTCGCCTGCGCCCATGTTGGTGACCACGGCCACCTGACAACGGTCAAACGCCAGACCCTCGCGCAGCAAGCCGCCACGTGCGGTTTCGAACACGGCCGCATCGACTTCAGGGTGGGACAGTACATTGCGTGCGCTCTTGGGGCCGCTGCAGTCGCCGGAGTCGGTCTGACGGTCGTTGACGTACACCCCATCGGTATTGGTCATGCCCACGCGCAGGCCACTGGCCTTGAGCAAATGAGCTGTCAGGCGCACTGTGGTGGTTTTGCCGTTGGTGCCGGTCACGGCGATCACGGGCACACGTCCATCGTTGCCCGCAGGAAACATGTAATCGATGACGGCCTGACCCACATCGCGGCCTTTGCCGTAGGAAGGATTGAGGTGCATGCGCAGGCCGGGTGCGGCGTTGACTTCCACAATGCCGCCACTTTGTTCTTCCAGGGGGCGTTGCATGGACTCGCACACCACATCCACACCGCAGATGTCCAGGCCCACCATGCGCGCTGCAGCCACGGCGCGTGCAGCAACTTCCGGGTGAACCTCATCTGTGACATCTGTGGCCGTGCCACCGGTGGACAGGTTGGCATTGTTTCGAAGGATGACGCGTTGGCCCTTTTCGGGAATCGACTCGGGCACAAGACCTTGCACTTTGAGACGGGCAACAGCGATGTCGTCAAAACGGATCTTGGTCAGGGAGGTGGCGTGACCTTCGCCACGGCGTGGGTCGGCGTTGACTTGCTCGACCAGCTGGCGCACAGTGTGCACGCCATCGCCTACGACCAAGGGCGGCTCGCGGCGTGCAGCGGCCACCAATTTGTCGCCCACCACCAGCAGGCGGAAGTCCTGGCCGGGCAGAAATTTTTCCACTAGGACCTGGCCATATTTGTTGGCTGCGTTGTAGGCAATACCGAAATGCTCGCGTTCCACGATGTTGACCGTCACGCCTTTGCCCTGGTTTCCGTCCAGTGGCTTGACCACCACGGGCAGGCCGATCTCCTGGGCAAATTGCCAGGCCTCTTCCAGACTGTCCACAGGGCGACCCAGAGGGACAGGAACTCCGGCGGCATGCAACACGGCTTTGGTCAGGTCCTTGTCTTGAGCAATGGACTCGGCAATCGCGCTGGTGGTATCGGTTTCGGCTGCCTGGATACGGCGTTGCTTGGAGCCCCAGCCCAGCTGAACCATGCTGCCACGGGTCATGCGTTTGAAGGGAATGCCCCTGGCGACAGCGGCGTCCACGATACAACCGGTGGACGGACCCAGGCGCTCGTCTTCATCGAGATCGCGCAGCTCAGTTAAAGCGGCTTCTACATCAAAGGCACTGCCATTCTGTGCGGCCAGGCACAGCTCTTGCGCCAGAGCCAGAGCCCTGCGACCGACGGCTTCTTCCGAGTACTGAACGGTCACCTGGTAGGTGCCAGCCTCCTGAGTAGGCGTGGTGCGACTGAAGGTGACCGGGCAGCCTGCCTGCACCTGCAAGGCCAAGGTGATTTTTTCCAGCGCATGGGCCAGGCACAGGGGCTGCTCAGGCGAGCTGGCGCGAATCAGACCAATGGCCGGGAAGATGCGGCGCAATTGCTGTTCCAGGCTAGCGATGAGCATGTCCGAAGCTTCGCAGCTGACAATGGCTTCAACAGCGGTGTGGCGACTCCACAGATTGGGTCCCCTAAGGGCGCGGATGCGTGAAACTTGCATAGCTCAGAGATCTCGGAGAGGGGTCTGTAAGTCAGTGGGAATGGGCGTTCTGGCCAAAGCTCTTGACGCCGGCTCGGATCAGGTCGGGAGATGTCTCCAGCGCCCAGGCCGCACAGGCGGCCACCAGAATATCTTCCTGGCTGAGGCTGCCGTCCTTGAGCAGTCGGGCGACAGCCGGACGTTGGGTGCTGAGCACTTCGGTTTCGTGCTCGCCCTGGGCGAGAACGAGGACACCGTCGCGCCAGAAAGCGGTGCGCCCCCCCTCGCCGCGGTGCGCGAGCAAGCGTGGGTTGGAAGCCTCTTGGGCATACAGGGTCACAGCCCCATCGCTGTACTCGGCCAATTCGGCCACCGCGTCGATGTCTGCATTCAAAATGCTGACGCCACCGGGCAACACGACATCGATCTGGGTACGGATATAGCCAGGCATGCGATCGTCTTCGCCAGCGTAGAGATCCTGAAGAGTGTGGGTGGAGGGCATGCGGGTGACGATGCCAACCTGGCAACGGTCGTAGGGCAGGCCTTGCGTCATCAGATGGCGAACATCGGTCTCGAACACGGCAGCATGGACATTGCGGTTGACCAACAGGCGTTGGGCATTTTCAAAGTCCATACCGCCGGTGGATTGCAGGCAGCGCTGGTTCAAATACAGGCCATCGCTGCAAGCCAGCCCCGTGGTCCAGCCTTTGAGGTGCAGCAGCCAGGCCACCAGTTGCGCTTTGCGACTGGTATCACCGTCGCCCATCAGGCCGATCACGGGGATGCGTGCGCTTTCTTTTTCCGGGAAAAGGTGTTGCACGATGGCTTGTCCCACGTCGCGCGCGTTGCCTTGTGCGGGGTTGAGGTGCATCAGCAAGCTGGGGCCAGCGTTGACTTCGACGACCACGCCTCCAACCTTCTTCAGGGGCTGGGTGATGTCGGGGGTCACCACGTCGACGCCCGCAATATCCAGCCCCACCACTTTGGCAGCCAGGCAGGCCATATAGGCCACCTCGGGGTGAACGATATCGGTGATGTCGGTGGTCATGTTGCCAGTACGTTTGACCAGGACACTGCGGCCCGCTTCGGGAACAGATTCAGGCCTTAGCCCTTGGCGTTTGAGTTCCAGGACCTCGGGGCTGTTTTCACGCAGGCGGACAGTCTCCAGGGGCAGGCTGCCATCACTGCCCCGACGTGGATCTGCGTTGATGTGCATGTCCACCAGTTCCTGCACGGTGTGCTTGCCATCACCCGTGACGCTGGCTGTCTCGCCGCGGCTGGCCGCGACCAGGCGGTTACCCACCACTAAAAGGCGATGTTCCAGACCGGTGATGAATTGCTCCACAATGACTTCATCGCCTTGTTCCAGAGCGATGTCGTAGGCGGCGCGGATGTCTGTTTCCTGCCTCAATTCGAGCGAAACGCCGCGTGCCCGATTGCCATCGCCGGGTTTGATGCAAACGGGCAGGCCAATGTCCTGTGCGGCATCCCAGGCTTCTTGCGCGCTTTCCACGACCTGACCCTCAGGCACCGGCACACCACAAGCGGCCAGCAGCTGTTTGGTCATGTCCTTGTCTTTGGAGATGCCCTCGGCAATGGCGCTGGTGCGGTCGGTCTCGGCCGTCCAGATGCGGTGCTGCGCACTGCCGTAGCCCAGTTGCACCAGGTTGCCGGCGTTCAGGCGGATATGGGGAATACGACGCTGGTTCCATGCGGCATCCACAATGGCACGGGTGCTGGGACCCACCAGCAGGTCATCGACCAGGTCTGTCAGCTCCTGAACGCGAGGGGCCAGATCGAAAGCCAGATCTTCCACAGCCGCCATGATCAATTCACGAGCCATGCCCAAAGCGCGCTCGGCCACCACCGGGTGGGCAGCACTGATGATGACTTTGTAGACGCCGCGTGGGCCGGCTTCGCGAGCGCGGCCATAACCGTCAGGCAAACCGGCCAGCGTGAGCAGTTCCAGCGAGACGTGTTCCAGAATGTGGCCAATCCAGGTGCCATCTTCCAGGCGTTTGAGAAAGCCCCCACGTACGCCCGGGCTGCAGCGGTGCTCGATCAGTCCAGGCAGCCAGGCCGTGAGTCGCTGGTTGAAGCCGGGCAACAGATTGGAGGGGAAATCTTCAAACTCACCAATGTCCACCAGGACCTCCATCACAGGACGGTAGGTCCAGATGCTGGGGCCGCGCAGGTGGGTCATGCGCAGGAAATCGATCTTTTTGTTACTCATGGGTGTGTGCCGCGGCATACAATGGTCCGCCGCACAGGTCGGCAGCGAGGGGTGCACAAGTGGCAAGGGCGCGCATGGCAGACAATGCAAATGCAAGTCCACGAACGCTTTGTGCATCCGGCTGACCTGGCGTTTTGCTGTGATCTAACATGACTCCGACATTGCCTTTTGTGTTGCGTTCAGGCATCGCCCAAGCCTGGTTGAGCCGCGTTCCTGTGGAACTGCTGCCAGACGAATCACCTTTGTCGGGCCTTGAGTTGGACCTGGACGGTGAGCTTGTATTTGCCAGAACAGTGCTCATTTTGACCGAACGCCGGGTGCTGGCGTGCAGGGAAGATGAAAAAAAGTGGCAACAATGGGTAATCGAGCCAGACTGGACGTGGCGCATTTCTGACCATGCAGGGGTAGGGTGGCTGGAGCTGTTCAACGGTCAGGGGCGCCTGGGTAGTTGGCGTTACACCTTGGGCCAGCAGCCCGCAGTGCAGCGCTGGGTGGATCAGGCCCGTCAAGGTCTGGGCAGGCAAGGTTTGGAGACCACGCCATCCGGGACTGAGTTCAACGACTCGATCTGCCCCCAATGTCAGGCTCCCATGCCCGAGGGCGCCCTGGTTTGCCCTGCCTGTCAAGCTGAAGACACGCCGCCCTCGACCTGGACGCTTTTTAAGCTTTGGCGTTTTGCCCGTCATTACAAATGGCAGTTGTTCAGTGGTTTTGCCTTGACGCTGGCTTCAACAGCAGCGACGCTGGTGCCGCCTTACATGACCATGCCATTGATGGACGAGGTGCTGATCCCTTACCAGAACGGCAAACCTATCGATACTGCACTGGTTGCGATGTACCTGGGGGGCTTGCTGGCTGCGGCTTTGCTGGCCTGGGTACTGGGATGGGCCAAGACTTACATTCTGGCGCTGGTGTCCGAAAGGATTGGTGCGGATTTGCGCACCACCACGTATGAGCATCTGCTCAAGCTGTCGCTGGAGTATTTCGGTGGTCGTCGCACGGGTGATCTGATCGCACGTATTGGCAATGAAACCGACCGCATCAATGTGTTCATGTCCCTGCACTTGCTGGACTTTGCCACCGATGTGCTGATGATCGTGATGACAGCCATCATTTTGTTCACCATCAATCCTGTTCTCGCCTTGGTGACTTTGTTGCCATTGCCGTTCATCGGGTGGCTGATTCATGTGGTACGCGAGCGTTTACGTACGGGCTTTGAAAAAATCGACCGTGTCTGGGCAGAGGTGACTAATGTGCTGGCCGATACCATTCCAGGTATCCGTGTCGTGAAGGCTTTTGCACAAGAAGGCCGTGAAGCCCAGCGCTTCAAGGATGCCAACATGCACAACCTGCAGGTTAACGACCGGCTCAACAAGGTCTGGTCCTTGTTTGCCCCAACCGTGGCCTTGATGACCGAGGTCGGCTTGCTGGTGGTGTGGGGTTTTGGCATCTGGCTGGTGTCCAAAGACAGCATCACAGTGGGCGTGCTGACCGCGTTTTTGGCCTATATCGGACGGTTCTACACACGCCTGGACTCGATGAGCCGGATCGTGTCGCATACCCAGAAGGCCGCATCCGGGGCCAAGCGGATTTTTGACATCCTGGACCATGTCTCCAGCGTACCTGAGCCCGTGGACCCTGTGCCTTTGCCAGCTGTGAAAGGTCATATTGCCTTGCGCCAGGCGCATTTCCGCTATGGCAACCGTGCGGTTATCCGTAACCTGGACTTGACCATAGAGCCCGGTCAGATGATTGGTCTGGTGGGCCACAGTGGTTCGGGCAAGAGCACGCTGGTGAACCTGATTTGTCGTTTTTATGATGTCAGCCAGGGGCAAGTGCTGCTCGATGGTGTGGACATCCGTCGGCTGAAGCTCTCGGACTACCGCAGCCAGATTGGCCTGGTCTTGCAGGAGCCTTTCCTGTTCTTTGGCACGATTGCCGAGAACATTGCCTACGGCCGCCCTGACGCCACGCGTGAGCAGATCATTTCCGCTGCCCGCGCCGCACATGCGCATGAGTTCATCTTGCGCATGCCACAAGGCTACGACTCCCTGGTGGGCGAGCGAGGACAAGGTCTGTCGGGCGGGGAGCGTCAGCGTATCTCTATTGCACGTGCTTTGTTGATCAATCCGCGCATCCTGATTCTGGACGAAGCTACCTCTGCTGTGGACACCGAGACCGAAAAGGAAATTCAGAACGCTCTGGACAACCTGGTGCGTGGCCGCACCACGATTGCGATTGCGCACCGCCTGTCCACGCTGCGCAAGGCCGACCGCTTGGTGGTCATGGACAAAGGCGAGGTGGTGGAAGAGGGCACGCACGAGGCCCTGATGCAAGCCGAAGGTGCCTACTGGCGCCTGTACCAGGCCCAGCAACGCAAAGCCGAAGATGGCTTGTTTGAGGAGCAATCATGAGCTCGGTGACTTTGCAACGCGATGCCTGGGGCCGTTGGGTCTTGACGCTGGCGGATGGCATCGAACATGTACCGGTCACGGTGGTGCGCGCCAACCCGGTGACGGCACCTGATGAGGGTGTGGCTGTGATGGATGCCGAGGGGTACGAGCTGTGGTGGTGCGACCGGCTGACGGATTCACCCGAACCCATGGCGCGGGCCTTGCGCGAAGCGCTACAAGAGCGCGAATTCCTGCCCGAAATTTTGCGCCTGCTCAGTGTCAGCAGTTTTGCCACCCCCAGCGAGTGGGTGGTGGAAACGAATCGTGGTCAGACCCGGCTGACCCTCAAGGCCGAGGAGGACATTCGACGCCTCAATCGCGATACCCTGCTGCTCAGCGACAGCCACGGCGTGCAATACCTGATTCGCGAGCCGCAGCGCTGGGACCGTCATGCCCGGCGCTTGCTTGACCGCTTCATGTGATCAGGAACGTCGGCAGCTGGTGTACAAGTCCAGCTCGGCCTGGTAGAGCGCAGTTTTGACGTTGGCCAGGCCCAGCGCCGAGTGGAAGTAAGCGTCGTGCGTAAAGGATTGCGTGACCTTGCTGCGCATGCAGTCAAGCGGTAGGCCTTGCTGCTTCTGGTAGCTCTCGGACATCCAGGTGATCCAGGGCACACGCTTTTGCTCTTCAGGCGCGACGCGGTAGGGAAGACCGTGCAGGTAGATGTTGTTTTCGCCCAGCGATTCGCCGTGATCTGACACGTACATCATCACCGAGGGTTGCTTTTGCTGTTTGAGCCAGCCAATGGTCTGGCTCAGGAAGTGATCGGTGTAGACGATGGTGTTGTCAAAAGCATTGATCACCTGCTGACGCTCACACTCCTGCAATGCATTGCTGGTGCACTCAGGGGTGAATTTCTTGAACGCTGCCGGTGTGCGCTTGTAGTAAGCCGGGCCGTGGCTGCCCATCTGGTGCATCACCAGCACCACACCTTTGGCGCGTTGTTCGACAGGCAGCTGGGCCAGGCGATCGCTGAGCTTGTCGAGCATGACTTCGTCGTGGCATTCGCTGCCGTCACACCAGGGTGAGGTTTTGAGCTGGGTGGTAGATGCGCTGTGCACGCGGTCACAAAGGCCCTTGCAACCAGCCTGGTTATCAACCCACAGCACGGCCAGCCCGGCACGTTGCAGCACATCGAGCAGGTTTTCGTAATTGTGTTTGCGGCTGTCAAAGTCCTCACGCCCCAGGTGCGAGAACATGCAGGGCAAAGAGGCAGCCGTGCTGGTGCCACAAGAGGTCACACCACGCAGGCTGATCACTTTTTCCTGAGCCAGTTTGGGGGTGGTCTGGCGCTCGTAGCCGTTGATGCCGAAGTTGCCCATACGCGCAGTTTCACCGACCACCAGAACGATCAGAGGTGCCTGCGCGTTGGCAGGCCGCTGCTGGATGGCGTCTTGTCCAATGGGCAAGAAGGTTTTCTCGTCACGCCTGAAAGGCTGAGCCGCCACAGAAGCCACGGCATACAGGCTGTTGAGGGGGTTGATCAGATAGCGGATCTGGGTGTGGTTGCGCATGATGGACGCGAAATCCTGAAAAATCGCCATCAGGCACAGAACCGTCACCAGGGCGCAGACCACCATGCCGCCTAACTGCGAGACCAGCGCGCGGCGCCAGCCCAGCTTGCGCAAGGGTGTGCGCCAGATGACCCACAGCGGCAAACCTGCCAGAAGCAGCAACGCCAGGACCATGCGCCAATTGAACAGGTCTGCAGCTTCGTGCGGGTCGGTCTGCAAGACGTTCGTGATCATGGTTGCATCGATCACGATGCCGTAGCTGAACATGAAATAGGCGCCTGCGGCTGCACTGACTACCAGCAGGCTCAGCACGGGCTTGAGCAAACGGGACCAACCCAGCATCAAGGTCAGTATCAGCGTGAGGGCCCAAATGGCCACGCCCATACCCAACATAAACAGCAAGCCACGTGTCCCTTGAACCTCGGGCAACGCCATCAACTGGCGCCACAGGGGCCAGTTGGGCAAGGTGACCAGCCATAAGGTGGTCAGCAAAGACAGCCACAAGGGGTGCGTGGCGTTGGCAGATGAATTTCTTTGAGCGTTCATGGATGTGTCCAATGGTGGGCTATTGTCGCCGACACCGCTGCTTGGCGAGGGTGTGATGTTTGATGCCCTCAGGCTGGCCAGATTGAACCGTGCTCCGGCACCATCGCTCGCAAATGCAGTTCGCGTTCAATGCGCTGGCGCAGGGTATCCGAGGCTTCGCGCTCGCCATGTACTACATAGACCTGCGAAGGCGGCTGTGGCATGCGCGAGAGCCAGTCCAGTAACTCCTGGGCATCGGCGTGGGCAGAGGCGCTTTGCAGCTGAGCGACCTCAGCTCGAACCGGAATGTCCTGACCATGAATGCGGATGGTGCTGCTGCCATTGGCCAGATGGGCGCCACGGGTGCCCTCCGACTGATGGCCAGTGAGCACAATCAGGTTGCGATGATCCGGGGCGTAACGCTCGAGGTGGTGCAGCACGCGCCCACCCGTAGCCATCCCGCTGGCCGCCAGAATGATCATGGGCCCGTGGCGCAGGGCCAGCGCCTTGGATTCCTCAGGGGTTTCGATCATGCGCGCGACATGTCCCATGGCGCGCATGGCCTGGTTGTCGAGCTTGTGCGCATACGGATGTCGTGCAAACAAGGCAGTGGTGTGCGTGGCCATCGGGCTGTCCAGAAACACGGGCAGGCCATGGGGCAATTCACCTTTAGCCTTGTAACGGGCCAGCATGTGCAAAATCATTTGTGCACGCCCTACCGCAAAGACAGGCACTACGGTCACGCCGCCGCGTGCGGCCGCTTTTTGCAGCAAGGGGAGCAACTCTGCTTCCAGATTTTCTGGTGGGTGCATGCGGTTGCCGTAGGTGGACTCGATCAATACCGTGTCGGCCACAGGCGGGTCTTCGGGCGCGCGCATGAGCTCGTCGTCGGGGCGACCCAGGTCACCGGAAAACAGCATGCGGTGGCCAGCCACTTCCAGGTAAAGGCTGCTGGCGCCCAGAATATGTCCGGCTTCGGTAAAGCGGGCTTTCCAGCCTGGTGCGGGCTCAAACCACTGCCCCCATTCGTGGGTTCTGAACTGCGGCATGCAAGCCAAGGCGTCAGCGCGCGTATACAGCGGCTGGGCCGGATGGTGCTTGGAAAAACCATGCCTGTTGGCAAAGCGTGCGTCTTCTTCCTGGATGTGGCCGCTGTCGGGCAGCAGGATGGCGCACAAGTCCCGGGTAGCCGGCGTGGCGTGGATGCGTCCTTCATAGCCTCTGCGTACCAGAGACGGCAGGTAGCCACTGTGGTCCAGGTGTGCGTGGGTCAAGATGACGGCGCAGATGCGGGCGATATCAAATGCCGGTTCTGCCCAGTTGCGCAGGCGCAGCTGTTTGTAGCCCTGAAACAGACCACAGTCCACCAGCACTTGCTGGTCCTGATGTCGAACCAGGTATTTGGAGCCCGTGACCGTGTCGGCGCCGCCCAGAAATTGAATATTGACACTCATGGGGTGATGATAGCCAGCCTGAGCTGAATGGGGAAATGCAAACGGGGCCCACAGGCCCCGTTTGCATCGTTGTTGTAACGCGTTTCGCTCGCTCAGGCGCCGAAGAAGTTCTTGAGCTTGTCTGTCCAGCTCTCGCCAGTGGGTTGGTGCTTGTGGCCACCTTTTTCCAGCGAGGTCTCCAGCTCCTTGAGCAGTTTTTTCTGATGCTCGGTGAGTTTGATGGGCGTTTCCACATTCACATGGCAGTACAGGTCGCCAGGGTAGCTCGAGCGCACCCCTTTGACGCCTTTGCCACGCAGGCGGAACTGTTTGCCGGTTTGCGTGCCTTCGGGAATATCGATCACGGCCTTGCCGCCCAGAGTCGGCACTTCGATCTCACCGCCCAAGGCTGCACGTGTGATGCTGATGGGCACAGCGCAATGCAGGTCGTCACCATCGCGCTCGAAAATGTCGTGCTTCTTGATGCGGATTTCGATGTACAGATCGCCTGGCGGGCCACCGTTGGTACCCGGCTCGCCATTGCCGGCGCTGCGGATGCGCATGCCGTCGTCAATGCCTGCTGGGATCTTGACTTCCAGTGTTTTCTGTTTCTTGACCTTGCCCTGACCGTGGCAACTGGTGCATGGATCGGGAATGATCTTGCCGGTACCGCGACAATGCGGACAGGTCTGCTGCACGCTGAAAAAGCCCTGGCGCATCTGCACCGAGCCCGAACCATGGCAGGTCGAGCAGGTCTTGGCGCTGGTGCCGGGCTTGGCACCAGTGCCGTGACAGGTGTCGCACTCTTCCCAGCTGGGGATTCGCAATTGCGCATCCTTGCCATGGGCAGCTTCTTCGAGCGTGATGTCCATGGCATAGCTCAGGTCGGCGCCGCGAAACACCTGGCGTCCTCCGCCGCCACCACGGCGGCCACCGCCAAAGATGTCGCCGAAGATGTCGCCAAAAGCATCACCAAAACCGCCAAAGCCTTCTGCGCCACCAGGGCCACGCATGTTCGGGTCCACGCCCGCATGGCCGTACTGATCGTAGGCTGCGCGTTTTTGCGCGTCCGACAGCATTTCGTAGGCTTCCTTGACTTCCTTGAACTTGGCCTCGGCTTCTTTGGCAGCATCGCCCTGGTTGCGGTCAGGGTGGTACTTCATCGCCAGCTTGCGATAAGCCTTTTTGATGTCCTCGTCCGAAGCGTTTTTGGGGACGCCCAGCACTTCGTAAAAATCGCGTTTCGTCGACATGTTTTCCAACCGTTTCAGCAAGAACGCCGCGCGGCGATTTCCAAAGGAAACCGGCCATCGCGGCGGGTGTTCAGGTCAGGCCCGCAGGCCGACCTGAGGCGCATCACTTCTTGACTTCCTTGACTTCGGCGTCCACCACATCGTCGTCAGCGGGCTTGGCCTGTTCGCCGCCTGTTGCGCCGGCAGCTTGCTGGGCCTGCATGTCGGCGTACATTTTCTCGCCCAGCTTTTGGCTGGCCGTCATCAGGGCTTCGGTCTTGGCGTCGATCGCGGCCTTGTCGTCACCCTTGAGGGCTTCTTCCAGCTCTTTGGATGCAGCTTCGATCTTTTCTTTCTCGCCGGCTTCGAGCTTGTCGCCGTACTCGGTCAGGCTCTTGCGGGTGGAGTGCATCAGTGCGTC
>JACCDG011613649.1_pt1 | contig 15111 bp, 22 predicted proteins | sample 7442471 | NCBI WGS metagenome assembly JACCDG01 (sample SAMN15323444, study PRJNA562643) | freshwater metagenome | isolation source: river surface water | place: USA:Blue River Watershed | collected 2017-08-17
AACTAAAACTATTTCCTCAATTTTAGCCGAAGTTGGGAGTCCACAAATTGACTTTCTCAATCTTGATATTCAAGGGGCGGAGCTTTTGGCTATGAAAGGATTCAAGGAATTAGCCAACGTCCAATTCATCTACACGGAAATCAACAGCCGCGAAGTTTACAAAGGCTGTGCGCTGGTTGAGCAAATTGACGAATATCTCGCGCAGCTAGGTTTTATTCGGGCCGAAACAGCTTTTTGGAACGACCATCCTTGGGGAGACGCATTATATATCAAAGGATGAGCACATTTATTGCTGGACACAATGGAATGGTGGGGTCTGCCCTTGTTCGCCTCTTGAAAAAAGAGGAGGATTTGGTGTTGAGAGATAGAGCGTCACTCGATTTGGAAGACTGGAATGCGGTTGACAAGTTTTTCAACACCTATCGACCCCAAAAAGTTTACCTAGCAGCGGCCAAAGTTGGCGGCATTTTGGCGAATAGAGACTATCCCGCCGACTTTATTCACAGCAACTTGTCCATCCAGACGAATGTAATTCACGCTTGCTACAAATACAATGTAGAAAAGTTGTTGTTCTTGGGCAGCTCTTGCATTTACCCAAAGTATTCTCGTCAACCCATTAAAGAAGAGAGTCTTTTAACTGGCGAACTTGAACCAACTAACGAAAGTTATGCCATCGCAAAAATTGCTGGCATTAAAATGTGTGAGGCTTATTATCGGCAATATGGGTGCGAGTTTTTGTCTGTGATGCCGACCAACTTGTTCGGGGGCGAACGAGATAATTTTGACCTACAAACATCTCATGTTGTTCCCGCGCTTGTGAGGAAATTTTGTGAGGCAGAAGATTCGGTGACACTTTGGGGCGATGGTTCTGCCCGACGTGAATTTTTGCACGTTGACGACATGGCCGAAGCGTGCATCTATGTGATGAACAATGTTTCCGCCAAAAGTGTTTATGAGCAAGGAATTTCTCACCTCAACATTGGCAGCGGCAAAGACATAACCATCAAAGAATTGGCCGAAAAAATTGCCCAAAAAACAGGCTTCATGGGCCAAATAGTTTGGGACACTAGTAAGCCAAACGGCACGCCGCGAAAATTAATGGACTCTTCCCGCCTAAACAACTTGGGCTGGACACCAAAAATTTCCCTTGATGAAGGGTTGGATAAAACAATCGAAAATTTCAAAAAATTATGAGCAAAATCGCAATCATTACTGGCGCGAACGCAATGGATTCAAAAAGTTTGGCGCGGTTCCTTCAATACAAGGACTATAAAATCATTCTTACTTATCGCAGAAACACTCTTTTCCACGAAGAAGACTGGTTTAAAGAGGTTCAAATAGAAGAACAAAATCGCTCAAAAATCGAATTCGAGCCGTGCGACATTATCGACCAAAATTCTGTGCGTGAATGTATCAAGTCTGTTTTGCTCAGGCATGGGAAATTAGACGAACTTTACTTGTTGGCGGCCATGAGCCACGTTGGAAACTCCTTCAAGCAAAAGGAATATTCGATTATGTGCAACGGCCAAAGCTATTATTACTTCTTGGAAGCGCTTAAAGAATTTTCGCCGAAAACAAAGACTTATGGAGCAATGACAAGCGAACTAGCAGGTAATGTTCCAAGCGGCACTCTTTTCAACGAAGAAACTCCGTGGATGCCTAAAAGCCCGTATAGCCTTGGCAAGCAACTAGGTGGATCATGGATTAAATTCTATCGCGAGTCTCTTGATTCTCAGCTTTTTGCATGTTTTGGAGTCTTGTTTAATCATTCTAATTTTTATAGAACTCCTGACTTTTTTATCGCAAAGGTAGCCAAAGCAGCAGCAGCTATTGCTCTCGGCAAGCAAAAAGAACTTCCTTTGGGAAACTTGAACTTTTATCGAGATGAACACTGGTCTGATTTCGGCGTAGAAATGATGTGGAAAATGCTTCAAAATGACGAACCCAAAGATTATGTTATCGGCGTAGGCCAAACCTTTCATGGCGAAGAATTTCTTGACGAAGCGTTTGAGAGGGTAAATTTGCAATGGCAAAACTATGTAATTCAGGACAAAAACCTTTTGCGCCCAAATGAGGTTCATCGCTTAATTTCTGACCCTTCAAAAGCAGAAAAAGAACTTGGCTGGAATCCCAACCGTATGTCATTCAAAAATCATATGGGCTACTTAGTTGACTTTTGGCTGGCAAAAGAACAGGGGAAAGAATACAAAATTCCCAACATGTGGGAAAAATATCCTTGACAAGTTATTGGGTTGAGGCTATCATAAACCATGCCGCGCCCTAAAAAGCCCAAAATTCCAAAACCGCCGAAGCCCCCTAAACTTCCGCCGATTAATAAGGCTAAACTTGTCGAACGCCTAGTTGAGAAACCGTCTCAGAACATTAAATTTTGGCTCATTAAAGAATTCAGCATTCTCAAAAAGCTAGAAGAAAAATTCCCGCTCTCCTTCCTAAACCAACTAAAATACAGCAAGAAGTGGCAAAGTCTGGCCGTATTATTTTGTGACGATTTGATGCTCGATTTGGAGCGCCGTTATCGGGCGTATCTTTATGTCCCACCAACTCACGAAACGATAATCTTGGGCGAAAAATCGGGCGAAGATTTGAAAATTGAGAAGAAAAAGTCATTAAGAGAGATTTTAACATGAAAGAAATAGAAAATTTAATTAGCCAAGGGTGGGCTCTCATATCCGTAACGCACAACTCTATCTCTTTAACAAAAGGTGGTCAATGGAAGTATTTTCTAAACCATGACTAAAACCCAAGGACAATCCTCCATCACAATCAGCAAACTAGCATTTTTGGACGAAATGCTGCCTGAACCCTCTCTCGAAAGAGATGTGGAAGATTATACAGACGACGTTTATTTCTCTCTAGAAAACATAGATAAACTCCTAGAACTCGTCAAAAAATTGGCCGCAAAAGTCTTGACAGAAGAAGAACTCGTTAATATCTTAGGAGACTGTCACGGAAGCGGAAGAAACGGTATCTCCTACACTCCAAACAGCAAAGAAATCCCTCACTAATACACATGGCCACAATCAAAAAAATCCTAAAACCCGCCGATGAAGAAAAGAAAAAGTCTGCAAATGCGGCAGACGCCCTAAAACTCTTCTTAAAAGAGTCTCATCATTATAACGATACAGTTCCCAAAAACATTCCCATCTCCACTGGATCACTAATCCTAGATTCAGCAGTTAAAGTTACTTCTGGAATGGTTATCCGTCTTGTAGGAAAGGGTGCGGAACTTGGCAAAACGGCCCAATCTTTTGTTTTCGCTGAAAACTTCATGGAAACAATGCCAAAGTCCAAAACTCTGTTCATCAAGGCAGAAGGAAGGCTTTCTCCTCAATCTATGAAACGCTCAGGATTGAAATTTGTTTTCTCTGTTGATGAATGGGTTGACGGCACAGTGTTTGTTGTCTGCGGAAACATTGCGGATGATATTTTTAAGCTAATTAAATCAACGCTTGAAAACGCTCATCAAAGCGGAGAGCATATCTGCTTTATTATTGATTCAATGGATGGTTTGATTTTGAAGAGCGATTTTGACGGGAAAGAAATCGGCGGAGATATGATGGTTGCTGGCGTTCCAAAACTCACCAAGCTATTTTTCCGACATTGCGCCCTCCCTATTAGCCATTATGATTCATTGTGTCTAATTACGGGACAATATGCTGCCCAAATCAAGGCCGACAAATATTCTCCAACCGCCCCCAACCAAGGAAGTTCGTCTGGCGGTTCGTCCCAACAGCATCAGGCAGATTATGTTTTCGACTATAACTCCATTAGAATGGACGACTATATCTTAGAAGACCCAAATAATAAAACGCCCGATCCCGTTAAAAACAAAATTATTGGCAAATTCGCCCGAATCACCTTCCGCAAATCCGCTGATGATATTACAGGAATGACCTATGAGGTTCCAATTCGTAAAGGTCAAATCGGCAAAAAACAAATCTGGGTTGAAAAAGAAGTTGCTGACATTATGATTTCCTACCAAATGTTAACAAAAGGAGGTAGCTGGCTAACTTTTGCGCCAGAAATCCTAGAAGAAGCCAAAACTGCTGGTTTGGAACTCCCCGAAAAAGTCCAAGGCATTAATAACCTCTACGCCCTGATTGAGGAAAACGAACCAATCAAAAACTACTTCTACACCAAAATCAAGAAAATGATCGACGTGTCGTGAATAAAAAACAACTCACTCTCCTAAAAGAACTAATCGCCGAAACAAAAAGCGACCTAGATTCTTATAGCGAAGAACAAGAAAACTTCATAAAAAACGGTGACTACAAATCCGCCGCCGAAAATTCAGAGCGAAGAAAAGTCAAGCAATATTTCCTGTGGAGACTAAGCTTAATTAAGCAAAACCAAACAATTCAAGAAAACCAAGACCATATTTTAAGAAAAGTTCGGCGGCAAAAACTATGACCTTCCTTGATTTAAAAGGCCGCAAAAAGTCAATAAAAAACATCCGCCGCTATCTTGTTAATTGGAGCAAACCAACACGCTCTAAATTCCAAGACGCCGCGAAGAAGTTTTTTTATCCGTATTGGAACTCTGATATTGTTTTGGAAGAATGCCCATTAGTCGGGACTCTCTTAAAATTTGATTTCATTAACGTGTCAAAAAAGATTGCTTGCGAGGTCAGCGGGCGGCAACACATAGAGCATGTCCCACACTTTCACGGCAAAAATCCAGTCGGCAAATTTCTCGGCCAAATTAAAAGAGATATGAAAAAACACGATTGGGCGGAAATCAATGGCTATGAGTTGGTTGAAATCTATAGCGAGAAAGAATTGACCTACGATTTTTTTCTAGAGCGTGGAATCGAATTGTAAGCAAGAATCCGCCGCCCAAAGCGTTAATATAACGCATGGCATTCACAATTCCCCCTAGCTTTTTAGAAAAGCTCTACGATTTAACAGGAGACGGCGAAAATTACAAAGGCTGTATGGTCTTTTATGTTGACGAGAATGGAAGCACGCGCCAATATGTCAGATGCCAAAACGCCGCAATGCTGGATGCAATGAGAAAAAAAGCCGAAACCTATCTTGTGGCTATGGACGAACAAGAATCGGTAGTTGGTAAACGCGGAGACGTAGAAGAAGATTAAAACATGATTTTTGACCAAAAACTAGAAACCAACCTTATTGCTGGCCTACTTAAACGGCCAAATGAGTATCTAACCATTCAAAGTTTTTTTTCTGAGGCTGATATTTACAGCGAAGATTCTCTTTTGCGCCGAACAATTCTTTCCCTCATTCGCCAAGCTGTTGAAAAGGGAGAGGGGGACTCAATTGATGCAATGATCGTTGCTCAACGACTGGAAACGTTGGGAATCAAGTTTGATGAGGAAATCCCAGTCGGCCAATTTGTTGAAAGTTTAGCTCTTAGAAACATTCCAGAAGGTTCTGTTTATAAAGCGGCGGTAGAGCTTAAAAAACTAAGCCTGCGCCGAAAACTTTTAGACGCGATGGAAAAAGCGTCAGAAAAGCTCAAAAAAGCTGACCGTTCAACTTCTCTTGTTGAGCTAGAAGAAATTGTTGATAAAGAAATCAACAGCCAAATGAACGTATTTGATAGCGGCGAAAATGCGCCCTCTAACATTTACGAAAAAATGGAAAGCGTCATTGAAGAACGCGGCAATAATCCAGTCACAGATTTTGGAATGCTTGGGCCGTTTCCAACAGTCAACAAAATCTACGGCTCTCTTGTTCGCGAAGGAAACGTGACGGTAATTTGCGCTCGCGCTAAAGGCGGCAAAAGCACTTTGGCAATGGATTATACAACCTATGTTGCCGATAAATATGACGTAGATGTTCTTCACTTGGATAACGGCGAAATGAGCGAACAAGAGCTAATCTTCCGCCAAGCATCATCTCTTTCGGGCGTCCCTCTTTATCTCTTAGAAACAGGAAAATGGAGACAAGCGGGCGAAGAAATTGTCAATAAAGTTCGCGCCGTCTGGAAGCGCATCAAAAAATTGCGTTTTTATTACTATTGCGTTGGCGGAATGCCAGCGGATGAAATGGTAGCCTTTGCCAAAAGATTTTACTACAACAAAGTTGGGCGCGGAAAGAGAATGATTATTTCATTCGACTACCTGAAAACAACAGGCCAATTAAACGGTAATCTCACAGAATGGCAAGTTGTGGGCGAAATTGTTGATAAGTTTAAAAAGCTCATTGCTAAAGAAATCATTTTCGACAACAAGCCAATGGTAAGCATGTTTACCAGTGTTCAAAGCAATCGCTCTGGCATTGTTACCAACAAGAAAAAAGAACACATAACAGACGACGAAAGCGTTGTCAGCTTGTCAGACCGCATTATTCAATATTGCTCTCACATGTTTCTCCTGCGAAAGAAAACAATGGACGAAATTTTGGAAGATGGTGAGCAATTCGGGACTCATAAATTAATCTGTTTTGCGGCCCGACATTTGGGCGAAGATGTTTCTGGCGAACTAGAACCAGTAAAGATTGGCGACAAGTTGGAAAAGAATTTCGTCCATTTGGAGTTCAAAAACTTTAAGATCACAGAAAAAGGAGACTTGCGTTTGTCTGCTCCATATCGTAATAATCTTGGTTCACTAGAACGTTCCCATTCCAATGAGCCAACCAGTTTCTAAAAGTTACTACCTTTACGCCACTCCAGAAGAGCTACAATCTCTTGGCGTTGAAGAATTTCATGAAACAGATGTTTCCTTACTTTCCGCCGAATTAACAGACGAACAGGTTAAAAGCCTAATTCCGCACTCAGACTATTGCTACAAATGGCTGGAAACACCAAGCCCCGAAAATAACTATCGCGGCAAAATAAAGACCTGCCCATTCTACGACAAAATGGAGAACCTTCCATCCCAATCAAACGGCTACTGTCACTACTTGCAGGCGGGCGATTTCACGGAAGACGGGACGCATCTTTTGTTTGACATGTGCAAAGAGTGTGGCATTAATATAGAGAATGAGTAATAAAAAAGAATACAAAACCTACCCCGCAGGCAAAGTCTGCGAAGTTCTCCAAACACTCAACTACCCTCTTCAAGATTTCGGCGCTTACGTTCGCACGCGGGCGATTTATCGCGGCGGAGACGCCCCAAACACTTTAAAAGTCTGGAAAGATTCTGGTTGGTGCAAAGATTATGCCGAAGATAAGGGCTTTTCTCTCTATGATCTTGTCGCTAAAACGCTTGGAACAACGAACCCGCGATCAATTCTAGAAATTATAAATTGCGAAAAACAACCCGCCATTTACTGCCCCCGCCCAAAATTCCTTATGGCCAAAACTTACGACCCAAAGTGTTTAGAAAGACTTCTTCCGAACTACTCATTCTACGAGAAGAAAAACATTTCGGCGGAAACTCAAAAGCTTTACAAAATGGGCTACGCTACAACAGGACAAATGTTTCAGCGATTAACTTTCCCCGTATTTGATGAACACCAACAAATCGTTGGCTTCTCGGGCCGACACATTTATTGGACGGAAGAATCTAACTCTCCAAAATGGAAGCACGTTGGCCGAAAAGAAAGCTGGGTCTATCCCTATAATGTTTTCAAGCCAGAAAAGATCATTAACCCCATTCTTGTGGAGAGTATTGGAGACAGTATGGCTTTGTCCGAAAATGGAATATTCGACCATCTTGTGACATTTGGATTAGACTGTTCTGCAACGCTTTTATCCTTTCTTTTGGCGCAAAATCCCGAAACGATCACAATCTCCACGAATAATGATAACCAGAAAGCCGAAAATACTGGCAAACTCGCGGCGATTAAAACGCTAATAAAACTATCCAGCGTTTTCCCTGTTGATATGCTGCGAATCAAACTCCCGACCCTCAACGACTTGGGCGAGATGCAAGAAAAAGGCGAAAATCTAGTTGACTGGCAAAAAAACGGTGCTATCCTATCTAAACCCGAAATCCTAGAAATTATAACCAAACACCGCGAAAAGTTCAACACCGATAAGTTGGCAAAGTTTTTGAAGAAATTTTAATATGCAAACATTTAGAGTTTATATGAGTAGGACATGGACCGAATCAGGATATGTTTGTATTGACGCTGAATCGGAAGATGAGGCCAGAGAAAAAGCTCTAAATAAAGAATATGACGATGAAGATGTAAATTGGTCCGAAATGGGGTGTGATTATAATGAACAAATCGACCAAATAGATTAAACAACATGAATAAAAACAAATATCGCGCATGGTCAAAAAGCCATAAAACATGGTTTAACCACACAGTTGGAATTTGGGCAGATGGAACAATTGTTTGTGGCTATTTTGAGGAGAGGGGCGGCGAAAAACCGTTCTACCATATCGGGTTAATTGATCCGCTGGATACAGTTATCCAGAAAGAGACTGGTTCAACAGATTCCGCCCAAAACCCCATCTACGAAGGCGATATTGTTCTCTGGCACACAGAAGACCCGTTTGAAGGAGGCTACTACCACAAAAAAATGGTTGTCGGCTGGAATCAGCGGTGTATGCAATTTCGTCTTTTTGAATTTCCAAACCAAGTTGGCAAAGCTGCGGGCGAACAGTTTTGGGCCGAAGATGTTCGAGTAATTGGCCACATTTTTAATTACGAGAATGAGGATTGTCGGTATCACTTGGATGAGTCGGTGAAAGGTTTAGTTAAACAGTTGGGGGAGATTAAATAATGATCGAAGAAATTAGACCCACAAAATATTGCGATATTAATGATGACTACACCAAAAACCATTTACTAACCTTGATTGACTGGTTGGTTCAAGAGGTTGGCTCGGCTGGCGGAGATGGAGACGCAATTTGGTATTCAAAGCATTTTTGGATCAAGGACATTCTCTCTCTTGTTCACGAATACAACGATAAACAAAAATACAAATGGGAAATTTCTTTTGAAGAAGAAAGAGGTCTAATTTTTTACGGGCAGCATCAAGAAGGTCTTATTATCACTAATAATAAGGAAGACTTCGATAATCGCCCAAGCTGGCAACAATGTTCGGTAGTTCTTTAACATATGAACAAACTAACCGCCTCCGTAGCTGGAATCTCTTTTGCAATTAAAGACTTTCCCTCCTTAAAATTCGCCGAAATTAAGGAAAACGAAAAACTCTCGATTGTTCCCGAACCTGAAAATTCATATGACCCTAAAGCTATCCGCCTAGAATACAACGGCCAAAAGATTGGCTACGTTCCGCGCAAAAAAGAAGGACTAGACTTTAGCATCCAAAGCTGGTGTTATGATCACATTGAAACTGTTTCCGCCGTTGTAGATCAAACATGGTATCGAAAAGACGGCGAAATCACTTTCGAGTATAGTGAAGGTTGTGAGCTTGTGGGAATTTACGCCAAGTTTGAAATTCCCGCCCAAAGTGAAACAGACTTTGACGACAAAATTATCACCAAACACTCGTTTAGCGAACCAGATGTTATCGTTGATTTTAACGAGACAAAGCACATCTACAACATGCGCTGCGAAGGCGGCGTTAAAGTTCTCAAAGGTGGAACAACCTTCATCAAGAGATTTTACGACCCATTCGATGCGCCCAAAATTGCCCGCCAATGTTCAAAATATTGGGGAGTCTCGGCGGAAGATATTGAAGAAATGTGGGCGAGTAATGGTTCTGTGAGCGGCCTTTTAGGAACGACAATCCACTTAGCCTTGGAGCATTATATCAATTTCAAAAGGGTCGGCGAAACTATCACCAAAACCCGCCAAGCCTCGGGCAAAGATGTTAGCGGCAATTATGCCATGCCAAAACATCCCTTCTTGTCCAAAGTAGTAAAACAACTCAACCGCCTCACTGACAAACTAGATAAGAAATATGGAGTCGAAGAAGTAGTCGCTGAGGCACTTGTAACAGATTCGGCCACTGGTTGGGGCGGATTGGTTGACCGTCTTGCCATCCTAGATAAGAAAAACAAAATCGCCCGCGTGCAAGACTACAAAGTAAACATTGGCGCGGAAAAAGAAGAAAAACACAGCAAACCCAAACACCCCTTCTCGCATCTTCCCGCGAACAAACTAACGAAGTATGCGTTACAATTATCATTCTACGCATCAATCTTAAAGAAACATGGCTGGACGATTGAAGGTTTGGACGTTTTTATCTTTGAAAGTAAATGGGTTCACCACCAACTAGACCTAATTGACTTCGCCGCATATAGGGAAGAAATTCAAAAAATGGGTTGACAGAGCGGCCAATTTAGGCTATTCTAAATCAGAAAATGATTCTACCAATCTTCACAAGCAACTATTCCATAGGTTCGTCCATTTTATCACTAGATGACCCATCCAAAGTCACGCCCGAAGGCTCGGATTCGATTCTCGAAATCGCCAAAACCAATAATCTCAAACAAGTAATCCTTCTAGAATCAACCTTTATTGGCTTTAAAAAGGCTTTTGATAGTTTCGCCGCAGCAGATATTCAGTTGATTTTCGGCATCCGATTCAAGATTTGCAATGATCGTTTGGCCGAAGACCGTGAAAAAACCGAGCACAAGATTTGTCTCTTCGCCAAAAATGATTCGGGCTGCAAAGAGTTGATGAAACTCTATTCAACGGCCCAAACTAAATTCGGCGGGTTTCTTGATTATTCCTTGTTAAAGGAACGCTTAACAGACAATCTATTAGTCGTTATCCCGTTTTACGACTCATTTATACACTGCAACGCTCTTCATGGGGGGCAGTGCTTGCCAGACTTGAGCTTTTGTCAGCCGATAATGTGGTTGGGAGAGCACGGGTTGCCATTCGACCACATTTTGCGGCGAAAAACAATTGACTTTGCGGCCAAAAACGGCTACGATACACAAGAAATTCACCACATCTATTACAAAAATCGGGCCGATATTGACGCCATGACTACATACAAAATCCTTACAAACAGACAAGGCGGAAAATCTCAAACACTAGATCGGCCAGAGTTGGCTGGATTTAGCTCGTGTGAATTCTGCTGGCAATCGTTCTGTGAAAAACTGGAAAATCCAAAAGCTACTTGACACAGACTGCTCAACGTGCGACCATCCAGACATGTGCAAAAAACTTTGGGGAATAGAAATTCTAGAATGTGGTGTATGGATTGACATTGATTACGCCGAAAGTTTAGAAGACGCCTTGACTTTGGCGAGTTCCGTAGTAGATTCAGACAACAAATTTGGATACAATGTTCGAGAAGAACATATAAGGATAGTGACACCAGACAACAAAATACTATGACCAAAACTCAAACCATCAAAAACTGGCTCAAAAACAAAGAAATCTCCTTCATCTTTAAAGAGGAGTGGAGCGGCGGAGAAAGAGGTTTTCCTAGCGAAGAACTATTGATTAAAGAGGGCGAAAAGCTAACCAAATTAAAATTCAAAAAAGAATGATCAAAAACCCCAAACTCGGCCAAACAGTCTGGTTTATCGAAAGAAACCCAGACAGATTCAAGAAAACAAAAATCAAAGGATTCGGTAGCTCTTGCTTCCATTGTACCAATTACCTCTTCTTCAATAGAGAAGAAGTCTTTCCGACAGAATCCGCCGCCATCCAATATGCCCTCAAAATCTACAACAAAAAAATCCAAACCCTCACCAAAAAACGCGAAAAACTCGCGAGCCGATTGGCTGAAATTCTAGGAAAAGAGTCTGCAAACACTAAACTACCCAAAACTTGGGGATTTGTGAACGGCCAAAAGTTTTAGTATGAATGATCTTTTAAGATTTAAATTTGATCAGAAGTTCGCCGTTTTTGACGGCGAGACTTCCAATCTTGCCATAGTATCAGAAAAACCGTGGCAATTTGCATGGTTGACAGCTAAGGGCAAATACGTTACCAATAAATTTGAGCGCAAAATTCTCTGGAAAGATTATAGCGTTAAGCCAGAGATTGCTGTTTTTAACCACTTTGACGAACAGCAATATCTTCGTGAGGCACGCGACCCCGCCGAAGTTCTTGACGAGCTAGAAAGCGTCTTGTATGATCCGTCGTATATGAGCGTTTCCATGAACGGCCTTGGCTTCGATTGCTACATTATCAACAATTGGCGCAAAGCTTTGGGCCGAAAAACCGATTATTCTTGGTTAGACCGTCATTGGGATATTTTGGCCGTGTTTAGGGCGATTCAAAGCGGCGCAAAAAGTCCACCGAAAGATGATTTCTTGGCTTGGCAGTATAGTTGGATCAACCATCGAGATAGGAAAATTAAGGCTTCTCTAGCAAGTCAGTTGAAGCATTACAATATCCCCTTTAATGATCAATCCAGGCATGACGCGCTCATCGACGTTGAATATACATTTGAAGTGTTCAAGAGGCAGCTATTTGAGCTAGATATTTGATATGGCCGCAGAAGATTGGCTTCCATTTCCTTATGATTTTGATGGCCCTGAATACCCAGGGCCAGAAGATTATCTTGACATGAGCGACGAAGAGCTTTATAGTGAAACCGCGATGGCCAGAACTGAAAAACTAAAAAGCATTAGAAAATACTATAAAACCCATAACCATTTAAGCGACAAGCAAAGATGGTGCTTGGCAAAATGGCTATCGGATAAAGACGAAAAATATGCTTAACCATTTTCAACCATATAAACGAGTCTTAAATAAGGGCGTCATTCTTCCGTCCATATCTATCGACCAACGCTTCTACGATGAGCTAGGTTTAAAGAACACCGTCTCGAATTACGAATTTCTCCGCCGCCTTTGCTGGAAAGGTATCCAAGACAAGGGTATTGACAAATTGCCAAACAAGCAAGAATATTATAGTCGTGTAAAACGCGAACTAGAAACATTTGAGGAGTTGGGATTCGTAGAATATGTCCTCCTAAATTGGGAGGTTCATCAATTTTGTATCGACAAAGGTATCCCAAAGGGTTACGGGCGCGGAAGCTGTTCTGGCTCCTGTGTTTTGTATTTATGCAGGGTAACAGATGTTGATCCTATCAAATACGGGCTATTCTTTGAGCGCTTTGTATCCAAAAGTCGCGCCAAAAAGATCATTGACGATGACGGAACGGTTTATCTTGATGGTTCTCTATTGGCAGACGTTGATTCGGACATTTCTTATGACCGCCGCCAAGAAGTTATCCAGTTTATTGAGCAGAAGCATTTTGGCCGAACAAGTAAAATTCTAACAGTCGGCACTCTTAGCAGCAAACTTTGTATCCGAGAATGCGCCAAAATTGTTGACGGTTTGGATGAAGATGAGGTAAAAGCTATTAGCGACTCTATTCCAAAAGAATTTAATATCCCCGTTGACATTAAAGATGCTATCGAACAGTCTGACAAATTTAGACAATACGCCCAAAAATATCCAAAAACAATCAAAGTTGCCAAAAAACTTGAAGGTTTAATTAAAAATACGGGTGTTCACGCCTCTGGTATCGCTATTTGCAGTAAAGAAATTGAAGACTTGATGCCAGTTCAGACTACAAAAGAAGGCGAAACTGTTTCAGGTTTTGAAATGAACGATGTGGCAAGTTTGGCCGTGAAGTTTGATATTTTGGGTCTCAAAACCCTTACTGTTGTTGATGACTGTTGTAAACAACTAGGGATTACAATGAAAGACCTTGATCCAGAAAATCCCATTGGATACGATCCTTTCAAAAACCTTGTTTCGCCCCAAGGGTTGTTTCAAATTGAGTCTGACGCCACATTTAGGATTTGTCAAAAGGTTGGGCCGCAAAATCTTGAACAACTTTCCGCCGTAGTTAGTCTTAGTAGGCCAGGAGCCAGCCAGTTCGTTGAGCAATATGTTAAGTATGTTCAAACTGGCGAATTTCAAAGTCTTCACCCATTCTTAGATGACGTTTTTAAAGAAACGGCAGGGATTGTTTGTTATCAAGAGCAAGGGCTAAAAGCTCTCAATAAAATTGGCTTTGACTTAGAATCCTGTGAAACTTGCCGCAAAATTATTGGCAAAAAACTTAAAGACAAGATGCCAGAATGGGAGCAAAAGGTCAAAGACAAGATTAAAGAAAACAACCTTGATCCAAAAATCGGCGAAATTCTTTGGAAGGTCTTGTCGGACAGCGCGAACTATCAATTTGCCGCCGTACATGCAATTGCCTATTCAATGTTAACCTATGCAACGGTTTACTTGAAGTTTAACCATCCAAAAGAGTTCTTTCTCGCGCTGTTGAAGATGGCGAAAAACGAACAAGAACCATTCCAACAGATTTCCTTAATCTCCCAAGAACTCCCCCTCTTTAACATCCGACTTCTTCCACCTGACCTAATTAAGTCCTCCGAAGAATTCACCATTGAGGGAAACAATATTCGCTTTGGTTTAAATTCTGTAAAGGGCATTAGCGACCAAACCGCCCAAGCCCTCAACATTTTTCGCGGCAAAACCCTAACCAACAAATTTGAAATCTTCAACGAAGCAAAAGAAGCGGGCCTAAACATTGGCGCTCTTTGTTCGCTCATCCAAGCTGGCTGTTTGGACTCGTTCAACACTGATAGAAGTTTGCTCATGTTGGAGGCTCAAGTTTTCAATACTTTGACGCCAAAAGAAAAACCCCTCATTACTAGCTACGGCCAATCGTTCAATTATGACGTTCTCGCCCTATTAAAAGCGGTTGGCGAAGGTAAGCTGCTAAACGATAAGGGCAAACCCATCATTTCAGACAGCCGATTAAACACTTTACGCGAAAAATACAAAGACTATCGCAAACTCTACGATCACAACCACCAACACAAGAAATTCTGCGAGTGGTATTTCGAGAAGAAACTGTTGGGTTACTCTTACACTCACAACTTGCGACAAGTGTTCCAAGACAGTGAAAAGTTCACACCAATCATCGAGCTACTATCTTTAGCCGACAAAGACCGCGTGCGAATTGTTGGCACCGTCGATGACTTCGCCAAAGCAAAAAGCAAGAAAAACGACAAACCCTACCTCCGAATCAACCTCTCAGACGAGGGCGGCAAAACAACTATTCTATTCTTTGACAAACAAAAACTCCACAAAGACCAAAAACCGAGCTTTGAAGATCATCCAATGACCATGTTTTTTAAACTGGCGGAATTAGAAAAAGACGACATTATAGTTGTTGACGGCCAAAAATCTGGCGATATAGTATTCGCCAACGAAATCAAGAAAATTGACACAAAAATCTTTAGCAAAGTGTCGGAGGCCAAAAAATGA
>JACCDG011296017.1_pt1 | contig 15110 bp, 11 predicted proteins | sample 7442471 | NCBI WGS metagenome assembly JACCDG01 (sample SAMN15323444, study PRJNA562643) | freshwater metagenome | isolation source: river surface water | place: USA:Blue River Watershed | collected 2017-08-17
AAAAAATAGAAAAACAGCACAAGCAAGAATTAAAATCTCTAGAAAAAAAGTTTAACAAAAAAGTGAACTCCATAAATCGAGAGGTTAGAGAAGTAAAACAAGAACAAGCTAGCCAAAAACAAGAAAGACACGCTTACGAGCAGAGAACAAATGCAGAACTTCGTAAGGTCGATCAAAAAATAACTTCTTTGGATCAAAATCAAAAAAGTCTTTTCATTAATGTTGAAGAGCTTAAAAAAGCCATGGCCGGATTTGCAGCAATACAGCTCAACGCCAACTCATGGTTTAGCTACCTTCTTCAGTTTTTCAAAAATTCTGCAGAAGCTGTGAACAATAATGAATTTGTAAAAATCATAAATGCATACGATTCTGTAAAAAGCTTTAAAGAGAAAGGTGAATGGATAAAAGATAAGTCTATAGAGCTTTGTCAAAAAAATGATGGTTCTCCAGCAAGTTCAAAAGAAAAAAAGCCTGAACAAGAACAAATAGATCCAAAAGCAGGGCTTATTAAATCTCCGACAACTTTTGGAGAGCCAGAGTTGCTTTGGGAAAAAACAAGCAAACTAAAACAGGTTGAAGAAAACTCATTTTATTCAGACGCAAGCAAAGGGTTATGGATAGGAAAAAATGCAAAATCGCACGGGTATTGGACACGCAAGCCTAAAGATTCTGACAAAACAGAAACTATTTCAATCATCGGAGAGGTCGAAAAGCAAGACTAAATATTCGCCGGCAGGTCTTCCTGTCGGTTTCAATCTTTCTGTAAATTGTTTTTTGCATCAAGCTCGATTGTGGCAAAAGTATGTAAGGAAACAATCAAGTCTTTGTTTGCAATTTTTTCATTTTTTTGCGCAGAAACTATTTTCAATTCTTTTTTCACGGCATCAAAAATAGCGGTTTTTTCTTTTTCTTTTTCGTCTTTAAACTTATCACGGGCCAAATCGATGCTATCTTTAAAATTTTTTTCTGTGATCTTTGTCAAAGAAGGCTCTGAGAATGGTTCATTTTTTTTAGGATTAAAAAGAGACTCGAGTAAATTTTCTTCAATCAAAAAAACCGCTTCATCCTGAGCTTGGCTGTAATTTGATCTATTAATCTTTACAAGCAAAACCTGAAAAACGGTAATCATAAACAAAGACAAAATTGCTGAGGCAAAAAGGCTTTCTATCAAAAAAAAACCTGCAGATTTTTTCTGCATCACTCTACCTCCTCAAATCGGCAAGTTATTGGGTTCAGTGCGTAAACAAAAATATAGGTATTGTCTGAGCTTGGTTTTGAAAGCTTTAAAACAACCCTCTCGCAATTTCCAGAATTAAAATAGTAGATTAATTTTTGGTTTTGAATTTCATTTTTATTTGCAGCATTTTCATCAACTTGCACATCTTTACCTTCAAAAGAAATATTTATAACAGAATCTGTCACAAGAGTAGTTGGCAAAAAATTTAAGGTCATGGGCTCGAAATTTAATTCATTTTCAACATCTGTATCTGAAGGCTGATCTTGGCTTGCAGGTTTTTTATTTTTGTCATACAAAGCATGCTCCAAAACAACCTCAAAGCCACCAGCAGAAAGCAGCTTTAATCTCAAGCGAACCGCAGCGTCACCAGAGATTGCCTGCTGCTGAGCAAGTAAAGACAGGTTGTTTAATTCTTTAACGAGGTGTGGTACATGATCAAGAGGTTTTTTTTGAAACAACATTCTCATGCTCATGCCAAAAACAGCACCAATGATGGTAATCCAGACCAAAAGCTCTACGATCGTAAAACCGCTGACTTTTTTTTTAATTTTTTTGTCGGCACAAAAAAGACCTAAAAGCAATTTCTTACAAAAAGACCCCAGTTGAGCCGACATGTTATAAATAAAAGATTTTATTTTATCAGCCGCCATCATCAACTAATTTATTTTTATCAAAGTCATCAGCATCTTGGCCGTTGAGCGAGTACATTTCGTAGTTTTTGTACTTGTCTTTGAACAACTGTACTGGGCGATTGTAAACGATCTCTCCACCTTTGCCATCTGACGCTGGAAGCCAATCTTCTTGACTACCAGGTAGATCTACGTATGGACCTCTCCACATTGGAGCAGCTTTACCTGCAGGCTTGATAACAAGATCGTCTAGCTTGTCTGGAAACATTCCTGTATCAAGCTGAAACTCTTGGATACCGCTTTTCCAGATCCTCATAGAATTTTTTATTTTAAATTCATTTACGTATCTAAAGAGCTTGCCAATAGCCGGCGTAAAAATAGTAAGCAAGATGCTGACTACGCCAATCCATATCATGAGTTCCATTATCGTAAAACCGGAAACTTTTCTTGCAATCATCTACTGTATTCCTTTTTTAAAATTTTTAAATAAAACAAAAACCAACTTTTTACATTGAGTCCATGTTCGACATTTCCATTATAGGTAAAAATATCGCCATGACAATAAAAAGCACAACACCTGCAATCAAAAACATCATAATCGGATCAATCGAGGCAACAAGGTTGTTTACGGAGTCCAAAAGCTCTACTTCTGAATCTTTTCCAACCTTGATCAACATTTTTGCAAGTTCTCCAGATTCTTCTCCTGTTTTGATCATGTAATCAGATACCGCTGGAAAAATTTTAGTATTTTTAAGATGTTTTGCAATCTTACCCTCTTTTATTATTTCTTCTCTGGCTTTTTTCAGCGCTTGACTCAAAATTCTATTCTCTACAACGTTGTTTACGATGTCCAAAGCTTCTGGAAGATTTACTCCAGCCTCCAAAAGCATTCCAAGCGTTTGAGAAAATTGTACAACAGCCTGACTTTTAACAAGCGTGTTAACTTTCGGGATTTTTAGAAGCAACGAATGAAATTGAAGGCGTCCCGATTCGGATGACTTCCAAACCAAGAATGAAATAATTATTGCAATTACAACAGCACCTGCCAAAAACCAGTAGTCAAAAATAAAGTCGCCAAGATCCATCATCATCTGCGTAAGTCCTGGCAATGTTCTTCCAACCTGGCTCAACGTTTTTCCAACCGCTGGAATCAGGACAAGTACCGCACCTAAAAAAACTGCAATGACTAAAGAAATCATCAAGATCGGTTTTCGCATAGCACTACTAACCGCTTTCGAAACCTCCTCAGAGCGTTCCAGAAATGTTGTCATGCGATCAAGAACTACTTCTAAACTTCCACTAGCCTCACCAGCACGCACAAGCTGCGTTTGAATCTTGGAAAAAATTGAAGGATACTTTTCCATCGCACTGGCAAGCGAGGTTCCTTCTCGAATATCATCAATAATCAAGCCAATAACTTTTCGAAATTTTCCTGAAAACTGCTCAATGAGCAAGTTCATTGCATCTAAAAGCGGGACTCCAGCTTTTAGTAAAATTGATAACTGATTTGTAAATTGAATTTTTAATTTGTCAGAAACAGAACCTTCAAAAATTGCTACAAGTTTATCTAGCAAAGAAATATTGCTAGCCCTTTCGATCTTGTAAGCAAGTAAACCTTGAGCCCTAAGTTGATCTCTAACATCCATAGGACTGTTTGCCTCAAACTGCCCTGAAACTTTTTTGCCCTTATCATTAAAAGCTTGATATGTAAAAACAGGCATAATTGAACTCGATGTTAAACAACCATTTAAAAAATATTGTAATTAACACGAAAAAAAAAGACAATTATAAAGCTAAACACATTTCATGAGCTTAGAAAATAATGAAATATAATCTACTGTTATCAATTCTATTTTTTAATTTGTTTGCGGCAAGCAACAAAATATTTGCTCTATCATTGGAAAGAAAAAGCAAAGACCAAAACACACAACAACAAACCACCCCGCCGGTTGCGTTAAAAAAAAATGACATCATTTTTGACACCCCCGAGCAAGCGATAAGTCATGATCTTACATCTTCGCTAGCTGATAAAAAAACTTCTGTAGAAATCGTTGTCACGACTTTGCTAGGAATAACTTCAGCCTCTGCAGAAGATTGTTACAAAGCGGTTAGAGAATTGAAAAACAAGCTGAAAGAGTTTGAAAAATTTTCCAAAAATGAAACCCAAAAAATCTTGGAAGCAATAAAACTATTTTGTATGCAAAGAAAAATGCTTATGCAAAAAGAAGAAGAAAAAGATTCAGTTGTAGAAGATGTTTTGCTTGAGTCTTTTTGCAAAGAATTTGAACTACTAAAATCCAACCCAAAGCAGTTTATTAAATCTACATCTGAAAAAATTGAAGATGCAATCTCTGAAGACGAAATAACAGAAAAAAGCATTCATCAAGAGATAACACAAATTTTAGATCATGTTTTGCTGAAAATGAATTTTTCAGACATCTCCATCGATGGATCTTGGCACGACTTTTTGAGCATTCCAAATGAAATTGAAGAAATTATCAAGCAAGAAGTTATTACCTCAAAAGAAACCGCTGTTGATCTTTTTAAGACCGCAACAATCAAATTTTGTAAGTACATCGAAAGCAAACAAAATGCTTTCACCAGCGAAAAAAAAGGTATTATCACTCAACTTATCTTGCAAGGCGAAGCTAGCTTTTTCTTAAGCTATGAAGAAGGAAGCCCTGCAACTACTCAGACTTGCTCAACAATGCTTCTTAAAGCACTTGCAATCAAATAAAAATATCACGGCCCACAGTTGTGGGCCACTTGATTGAATACTTAAACAGCTTTATCAAAGCATCGATACGAAATAGCTTCTCGAATGCAAGCAGAATCTATGATAGTTTTTTTATCAACATCGGCAATTGTTTTAGCCAAGCGCAAAATCTTGTGATACGACCGAGCAGAAAATGAAGTCTTGGCAAAAAACTTTTCAACAAGCTGTTCTGCAGCAGAATCAAGCTTGCAGTATTCTAGCACCTTGTCTGCAGCAATTTCCGAATTAAGGATCTGCTGACCATTTTGCTTGCTAAATTCAATAGCACTTAGAACCTGCTCTTTCATCTCTTTTGAAGAAAGCTCTTGCGAGCCCTTTTGAGCCATTTCTTGATAATTAAGACCAAGCACAGAAATATGGATATCAATCCGATCAAGAATTGGGCCTGAAATTTTGGACAAATATTTTTTGATCGCAATGTCTGAGCAGCTACATTTTTTGGATACATCTTTAAAATATCCGCACGGACAAGGATTAAGCGCAGCAACCAGCAAAAAGTTTGCAGGGTAAGTGATCGTGCACAAAGCTCTTGAGATTGTTACTTCTCCACTTTGCATTGGCTGCCGAAGCGCCTCAATTGCCGAGCGGGAAAATTCTGCAAACTCATCCAAAAACAGCACTCCATGATGGGCCATACTGATTTCGCCTGGCAGCGGGTTTGCACCACCGCCAACAAGACCAACTTGTGAGATTGTATGGTGTGGAGCTCGGAAAGGACGTTCGGAGACTAATGATTTATTTTTGAGCTGACCAGCAACTGAATAAATCTTGGTCACCTCTACCGCTTGATCAAACGACAAGCCTGGCAAAATTGTTGGCACACGCTCAGCAAGCATACTTTTACCACCACCTGGAGGCCCGATAAACAAAATATTGTGCCCACCAGCCGCCGCAACAATCAAAGCTCTTTTTGCTGCAGCTTGACCTTTGACTTGTGCATAATCAACATCAAAATTAGGCTCAACATTTAAAGTAGAACCAGAAAGCACAGGTACCGGCTTTACAGCTTCTTCTTTGGTCAAAATTTTCACAAGCTCATCAAGATGCGAAACCCCAATAACCTCTACACCCTCAACCAGCGCAGCCTCAAAAGCATTTTCAGCTGGGATGATCAAGCGCTTTTTGCCAGCCTTTTTTGCGCCAAGGCAGATTGGCAGTGCACCTTTGATACTTCTAATCTTACCATCAAGCGCAAGCTCACCGAGAAAAACAGTTTCATCTAAAAATTTTCTATCCACCGTAATTAACCTGGTCGCACACAAAATAGCTACAGCTATCGGCACATCAAACAATGCATCCTGCTTTTTAATATCCGCAGGGGCTAGATTGATTGTAATAAGACGGTCTGGAAGCTTGAGGTTGCAATTTTTTAGAGCAGACTTGATGCGATCCTTACTCTCTTTGATAGCTTTATCTGCCAAACCAACGATGAAAAAATTCATCAGCCCCATAGAAATGTCAGCTTCAACTTCAATCAAAAACGCATCAACACCAATTGTTGTAGCGGCAAAAATACGGGCATGGTTTTGTTTCATGAAATATTCGTGGTGCAAAATTAAGGCTCAATTTTCAGCCTATTTTAAAAGCCGGTGCCTAGCAAATTATCTTTCAAAACCCAAAAAACAGAGCTTTTTAAACAATGCCAATTAAAAAGATTCTCAATCAAAAATGATTAAATAAAAACGAATAAAAATGGACTATTTTTTTGCAAAAATCAAACTTTCAAAACACGAAATAAAAACTTATCAAAGCTGAAAAAATCGATCAATAAAATATAATTACCACCTTTTTGAAAATTCAAACTCTCCCTTTGAATTTTCAAAAAAAGCTTCAAACAAGTTCAATCGTTAACACGAAAAATCGGGATAAAAAATGAGCAAAGGCTTTATTGTCAAAGCTTTGAGCAGATAAATTATAGCCCTACCACCCAAAAACAAACTTTTATGAAAATGAGCAAACAACTCTTAATTCTACTTCTATCCTTTCTGATCATCTCCAAATTATCATGCGAGGAACTAGAAGAAGTAGTTATAAATGATGCAAAAACAGAAGGAAGTGAAACAAATGACTACCTAAAAAGCTTTGGTCTTTCTCAACAAGAGATTGAGGAACGTTCAGATGAAATAACGAAAAAAATCACCGCTAAAAATGCAGCCACTGAGCCAGCACCACTACTTTCAGAAAGAACCGACTCAAATGAAACAATTGCTGCAGATGACGAAAACGCCTTAGAAAAGACCGCAATCACAACTGCTTCTGTAACCGCAGATGCTCAAACAGATGCACCAGAGACCAAAACAATCGAAACCCAGACAGACGACCTTCAAGGTCAACGCGCACAACCTAAAAAAGTAAGCAAGTTTAAAAAGCTGATTGACAAGTTCTTAAGCTTCTTCAAACGCAAAGCAAAAAATTTAGGCGCAACAAATGCAATTCCAGAATCTACTGAAGAGCAAGAAGAATTAAGCAGCGCTCAAGACGAAGCAAAAAAATTACCAGAAGAAGATAAGCAAGCTTTCGGCCAAGACCTAAATGAAGCTAAAAACAATGATCCTGAAATACAAAAAATGTCTCCCCAGGCGAAAGCTATTATCGAAGAAGAGGTAGCCAGAGTCCAAGAAATCGTAAAACCTTCTGCCCCAGTAAAAAATTCTGAAGATGATCAAAAACAAAAAAACACTTCTGCTCAGAACGACACTCCAGCACCGGAAGCTCAAAAAAGAAGTTTTGCACAAAAATATCTTGGGGCAAACACAGTAAAAGAAGCTCTTTTTGGCCAAAAAAAAGAATCCGCCGAACAAGAAAGCAGTCCTAAAAAACAAGATGAAGCTACAAGAGCAAAGCCATCCCTTATCGATCAAGTAAATACAGATGCTAAAACTCCAGAACAACAAAAAAAACCAACCTTGAAAGATAAGCTAAAAACTTTTGCACAGAATAAAAATTTGATTAACACACCCGAACAAAACGCAAAAAACAAAGTAGAAACAGCGCTAAGAAAAGAAATAAAAAATATTTATGAAAAACAATTTTATCCGTCTTACGTACAAGACAACCCTACTGAAGCAAACAATATTAAAACTTCGGAAAAGACCTACAAAGAGTTCAACACAGATATGAATGAAGCTGTAGACAAGATTATAAAAAACCTCTCTGCAGAAGACATGAAAAATATAGAAGTTAACACAAAAATAAACGAGCTATCTTTAACGCTTCAGAGCCGCGCGGAAGACTTTGCTCAAACAAAAGGAATTCAACCGGCAACTCTTGATGCCCAGCGGGAAACAGTAAAGAAAATAGATGAACAAAAAAAGAATAAGCCCGGAGTTGCTCAAAAAATTAATGACGCGGTAAATAAACAAACAGGCAAAATAGATAATTATATTCAAGAGCGAGGAATCAAGTCGGCTAAAAAGAATGTAGCAAAGCAAGAAAAGAAGCTCCAAAATCAGCAGCAAAATCTTGAAAAAGCAAAACTCAAGCTAGAAACAAAAGCAGCAAAAAGAAATCAGGTTGCAAAATAATAACGGCTGCAAAAAGTAGTTAGCATAAAAAATATTACATGATACTATTGTAGAGATGGGTAGCAAAAGTTTTCGATGAGCGCAAATCAATCGACATTTTTTAAAAACATCTCTGCAATAGACTTTACAAAGCAAGCCGGAATCGTCTTTATCGTAGACGAAACATCTTGTAACTTTGTTACGACAATTTTAAAAGCAAAGATAAAAAAATGCTTTGTTGATCACGATATTGTTTCTGGGGCTAGCCAAATTCTGATCTCTTCACTATTTTTGCAAAAAGAAAAGCAAATTTACTGGGAAAATTTTACGGACCAAAATTTAGACGAAGCAAAAACAAAGATCATCCTAAACTCTTCGACTGAGCATAAATTCATCGTTGTTTCCAAACTTTTGGCAAAAATTGAATCAAGATTTAAAGACGCGGGGTTTTTGATAATCGATACCTCAAAGCAAACTTTTAGCCTTGAATATGATCTTGATGACGCAATAAAGTTTTTAGCCGATGTTGGTCGCGCGCCTTTGTCTGTTGAACGAAAGAAGATTCTGCTTTCAACATTTGCCGGTAAAAAAATAAATGGGCCAGACAAGCTTGTCCAACTTGTAGAACATGCAAACTTTATTTCTGCATCAAACTCAAAAAGCTTTGCTAGGCACTACCTTGCTCACTTTTTTGATGAAGAACTGTGGAGATGTGTAAACTACTTTTTTTCAAAGATGGCCAAAAAAACAACCTTTCTGCAGCTTTTTGCAAAGTTAAAAAATAATTATCCTGACAATTTTTGGCTAGCAATTTTTATGTCAAAAAGCTGGAACTACTTGGGGAAAGAAAACTCTAAAGAGTCGGCTAAGAAATTTGCAAATTTTTATTCAGATTGCTACATGCTAAACAACCTGACAAAAAAACATTCTTTTAACCCAAGCATTGAGCCTGTACTGCTTTCATTTTTAAGTTAGAATAATATTCTGCATGGCCCTTGCGTTGCTTGTGCAATTTGATTATCTTTGTTCTTAGTACGTTTGTTGGTTATTGACTAAATGTTGGATAAAAATTTTTTCTCTTCTGCTATTGAGCAAGGGTTGTTTACTGCAGAGCAGCTTGAAAATGCAAAAGTTGTCGCACAAGAACAAAACAAACCTATTTTCGATGTTCTTGTAGAGACCCAGGCCACAAGTGAACAAAAGCTTGTGCAGTTGCTTGCAAATAGATCTAATCGCACATTTGTAGAAAAATTTTCTGAATCATCAATAGACCCAAACTTGCTTGCAAAGATCCCTTTTAGATTTTTGCGTCAAAATGCAATTTTTCTAATTTTGACCGGTGGAAAGATTTTGGCACTGCTAGCATCACCGAAATCTTTAGAGTTTTTGGATGACTTATCCTTGCATCTTCCGGGCGGAATTGATTATGCATTTGCTCCGCGAGACTTAATTTTAAATTCTATCAACCGCTACTACCCCTTCAATGTCGGACAAGAAGCAATTGATGAGCTCAAGGAGGAAGAAGAGCAAAATTTTGATCTTGATGAAATCAAAGAGCAAGATATTGTCGACATGGCCAATGACGCGCCAATCGTAAAACTTGTAAACCACATTATCTTTCAAGCGGTCAAAGAAGGTTCTTCTGATATCCACATCGAACCATTTGAAAAAGAACTCAGGGTCAGATTTAGAACAGACGGCGTAATGCAGTACAAACTATCTCCACCAAAACGTTATCACGGCGCGATTATTTCTAGAATCAAAATCATGTCAAACATGAACATTGCAGAAAAAAAGATTCCGCAAGACAACCGAATCCAAATGAGAATTGCAGAAAAATCTATTGATCTTCGTGTGTCAGTGCTGCCTTGCAACTTTGGTGAACGAGTGGTGATGCGTATTTTGGACAAAAGCAAGGGTGTCACAGAACTTGAAAACTTAAATTTGAGCCAAAGAGATTATAACCTGCTGACAAAAATGATTGAGAGTCCAAATGGAGTTGTACTTGTAAGTGGACCTACCGGATCTGGTAAAACAACAACGTTGTATTCTATCTTGAGCAGATTAAACAATACAGACTCAAACATCATCACAGTTGAAGATCCTGTAGAATACACCATGCAGGGGATCAGCCAAGTACAAGTAAATGTAAAAACAGGGCTAACATTTGCTGGAGCATTACGATCTATTTTGCGACAAGATCCAGACATTGTTCTTATTGGGGAAATTCGCGATGGAGAAACCGCTCAAATAGCAACTCAAGCGGCGCTTACAGGCCACTTGGTACTCAGCACAATACATACAAATTCTGCACCAGCAACAATCACTAGACTTGTAGACATGGGCATAGAACCGTTCTTGATAGCATCATCTCTTGTTTGCGTGATTGCTCAAAGACTAGTACGATCATTATGTCCCCTCTGTAAAGCTGTCTACACTCCAAAAAAAGAATTTTTAGACAAATTTAATGTTACTGTGGATGAAAAGCAAATTTTTTACAAAGCAGTTGGCTGCAAAGAATGCTTTGATACCGGCTATCGTGGAAGACTTCCTATTTTTGAAGTGATGGAAATCACACAAGCAGTATCTGCACTGATTGTAAAAAGAGCTGATGCAGCAGAAATAAAAAAGCAAGCAATTTTAGACGGCATGACAACTCTAAGCATGGATGGAATAAGAAAAGCTCTTGCAGGATTTACAACCCTGGAAGAAGTCTTGTCTGTTGCATTTATGGATGGGTAACCATTTTATACACAAAAGGATGTTACTTCTTTGATTTTCAAACGATTGGCGCTGTTTTTGCTTTTGCTCCTATCTGCACTAACAATTGGCAAACAAATATTTTTACTTATCTGCAAAAATAAAAAGATTAAGCTGTCCCTTGGCGACATTTCTTTTGATATGAAGAATAATTCATTTATTTTTTCAAAAATATACTGCAAAAACAAAGGAAGAAATCGCTTTTTGATAGATGAAGCAAAAATTAATTTTTTTGCACAAAGAAATTCAAAAAAACTTGCTCCAAAGCTGCTAACTAACATCGATATATCAAATGCAAAAATACATTTAGGCGACCCTAAAACATCTTTGCAGGAAATAGGCAATTTTATCGACTTCTTGGTAAGCCAAAGCAGCGAAATAATTTCAAATTTCTTGATTAAAAACAGCAAGATATCTGTCAACAGCCCAGCCGGTCTTTTGCAAGGAGATCTCAACTTTGCTTACTCATTTAGACCTTTTGTAGAAAATGATCTTTTTCGTCACAATACATACTTTAGAATTTTGCCAAAAATTAATAATCAATCGATTGATTGCAATATTAGCGGCTATTTATCTGCCGACGATCTAAACCCATTTTTAATTAATAAAAGCATGGGAAAAATCTGGGTAAGCAATACATCCTTATCTAACTTTCTGCCATTTTCTGAAATTAATTTTTTCCAAAAAAAAACACGGGCAAACAAAAAGATTGTGTGCGCAAAAATAAAAAGATGGAACTCAAATATAAAAACCATTTTTTCTATAACCAAAAACCTGTGCGTTAAAAAATGTCCTTTTAAATATTATCATTTATTCCCAAACCTTTTTGAAAAAACAAAAAAAACAGGTTTTTTTAGGTACTTATTAAAAAATAGCAACATACAAACAATCCACTCTTACCTGCTTCCAAACCAAAAAATAGTCATCAAGGGAATATTTGACAGGTTCAACTTTGTGCTAACAATTTCACCAACAAAAGAGCGAAATCTCACGCTAGCAATATTTGAAAAAAATGACAAAATCTTATTTTTAAAAAACACAGGATCGTTTAACAAGCCAAATTTTATAGGAACTTACAAACCTTATGCAATTGAAAAAATTGTTGGCATTTTCCAAAAAAGATCTCCCAAAGATATCATACATGCGTTTAATTTTAAAATTTCCGAAAGCTTCCCCAAACAGGTCTTTTTTCATTCTTTTTTCCAAAAAAACTCTGTTTATAAAAAGTTTATTTCGATGTTTTTTGAAACATATTCAAATCCAATTAATAATCAGTATGGATTATCAAACTTTAGGTTTAGCTACAGAAACTGGAACCTAAAAATTCCTGCAATCATCGTGCAGTCAAAAACAAAATCAGTAGTCGGAAAAGCAGAATTCCCTGAAAACAACTTTGCTAACGATTTTTGTAAGGCAAACTTTTCAGGTAGCCTTAACTTTTCTTACAACGACACTGAAAAAATCTTGATAGATAGCTCGATAGTAATAAACGAATTGGCTTTAAAATTAGACTCAAAAATATTTGAATCAAAACCAGCTTACAACCCTTCTGATATTTGGCCCCTAAAATTATTTGGAATGCCCGCAAATCTTCTTTGTAGAATAAAAACAAAGCCAGACATCAATTTTTTGATCAACAATAAAAAGTGCGAGCTTGAAGCAGACCTGAAAATTGCAACACCAATTTCTGCAGCCAACCCTATTTCTTTGGCTGTTGCTACAGGCTATGCACATTTTTCAGGAAAAAACGTCATGTTTGAAAATTTAATAATTGATGACATTAATGCAAAACTTTTATATCAGTTTACTCCGCTGGTTGATCCAATATTTGAGTCAACACTGCAAACTTATGCAAAAAAGCATCACATCTCATTTTACCTGTTTGGGATAAAAGATGATTTCATTGTCTCAACAGAATCAAAGCCGCATTTATCTGATGAGCAAATATTCTCTCTACTTCTGACTGGCGCATCAGACCACAACGCGTCTTCAAAATTCTTTTTGTCTGGAGCTCTTGCAAAGCTTGGATCAATTATTTCGATGAAATATAACAAAAGCCCAATCAAAAAAATGGTCTCAAAATTCATGACCCCTGCATCTTATTTAAAATTTGGGCCATCAATGCCAAACTCCACAGAAGGATTTGCTCCAATTGCAGCTTCTGTTATGATTGATCTTGGAGACAATCTTTCCGCAACTATTGAAAAGGATTTCTCAAGAACAGATGATTTAAGATTAAATCTAGAATACCTGCTGTCTGAGAACTTAACAATGAAAGTCCACAGGTCACTATCAGGTGCTGTTCAAGGTGCAGTGGAGATGAGGTTTAAATTCTGATGAATGTAGAAACAGTAAAAAAAATGATGCGTGCAGTCACGCCGCAACATCACCGATGGAAAATAGAATTACTCTCAAGATGGAATGAAGTTGTTGGAAAATTTGACAAAATGGTCCAACTTGAAGGATTTTCACAAAATTGCATCTTCATTGGAGTTACAAACTCTTGCCTGACGAAAGAACTTTTGATGCAAAAAGAGTTGATTCATCAAAGAATTGCTAACATCGTTGGGACTAGTCAATTTTTTGAAATAAAAATAAGACTATCTGCAAAAAAATGCATTCTAAACGCAATAAAAAAGAAAAAGAGTTTAGTGTGTAGAAAAAACTTGGAGAAAGCTGCTAACCTTTCATCCGAAGAAGAGCGAGTTCTTGCAAAAATTAAAACAGAATCTTTGCGAGAAGCTATGCAATCTTTTTGGATACGATGCAAAAAAGTTTCTCTCTTAAAAAAGTAGGTACCTGGTTCTTTCACTTATTTTTATTTACGCAAATTTTTGCGGAAAAGCCCTTGTTTTTAAAGGGTGTTTTTGACTCAAGTAATAGTTTTGGCTGTAAAAAAGCTAGCCAAGACCTACTATCAAACTTGGAGACCGCTGAGAAAAATGAGGATATTGCATCATCTACAGACGAAAAAGAAGCACTTCTTCTCTACAGCCTTATGCACTATCACAAAGACGACATACCAAAAAACTGCATCGATCCGTTGCAACAGAAGATGACAAAGGTCTGTTCATCTATCTATCCATTTGAAATTTTTGCAAGACAACATTTTATCAATCAATCGTATCACAAGATAATTGACCTTCCGATAGCTCACGCCGCAGACGAATCTCTTCATCCAGAAACGCTCATGATCCTTGGGACAAGCTTTGACGAAACTCAAAACATTCATCACGCAGAAAGAATTTTTAATCTCCTTGAGGACAAATTTAGCGAAAACGAGCAAATTATATTTCAAATCGTTTTGCGACTTATAAAAAAAAATAATTTTGCTCTTGCGATGAGCAAGTTAGACAACTTTTTAGATTCAACAAACCTTAGAAGTAAACATGCACTTTTCTATTATTTAAAGGCATCTATTCTTGCCGAAGTCGAAAAAAATTATGCAAAAGCATTAGATGTTATCGATAAAGGGCTAGAGCTCTGCTCTGAAAATGAAAAATTGCTCAAACTCAAGCTCGCGACAACCTCCTTGCTGGGCCTTGAAAATGAAGCGCTAAAATGCGCAGAAAGATTAATCGAGCTCACAAACGATGAAGAGCTTGCGCGAAAAACGGTTCAAGCCTATTTAAAGCAGGAAAATTTTCAAAAAGCCCTAGAAATCTTAGACTCATTAAGCATCAAAGACAAAAACTGGAACTGCCTAAGATTTGAACTTTTACAAAAACTGGACAAGACAGACCAGGTTTGCCAGGAATTAACTAAATGCATCGAAGAAAGCCCCGGAAATCTTTATCTTCTTTCAACATTGCTGGAATATCTAAAGCGCGCAAGAAAACAACAAGAAATACTAGAGAACTTAGAGAGAATATTTGCTGGAAAAATTCAGTATTGCTTTGCAAGGCTTGCGATTGCAGATTTTTGCCTACAAAATCGATTTTACATTAATGCTCTCAAAATATACTCAGAAAATCTTCCGCTAGTAAAAGGAAACAATCTTATTCATGCAAAAATTCTTACAGCTCAAGCAAAAGCACACCTAAAACTTGGTGAGCAAAATATTGCAAAAAAACTTGCACTGCAATCGCTTATGAAAGCAAAAAAAATGCCACACGCCCGAAATATATTGGCAAAAATTGTGAGAAAAGAAAAAAACATAAGCAAAAACAACAAGCTCGCCGAACTCTTAAGCAAAATGAGCATTA
>JACCDG011457825.1_pt1 | contig 15103 bp, 18 predicted proteins | sample 7442471 | NCBI WGS metagenome assembly JACCDG01 (sample SAMN15323444, study PRJNA562643) | freshwater metagenome | isolation source: river surface water | place: USA:Blue River Watershed | collected 2017-08-17
TACTATTTAGGTTCAGGAACTACCGCAGTTGTTTGTAAAGAACTGAACCGAAATTTTATAGGTTGCGACATTAATCCAAAGGCTATTAAAATAACAAATGCTCGTTTAGATGCAGTTTCGTAGCCTTGCACATAACGCCTAGTTTAACGCATTGCGTATAACTATAACAATAACAATATTATATGAAATAGAATGATAACATTAATACGAATAATACCCTTGCTTGGTATACTTTTATTATCCTCTTCTAGTAAAACAAAGAAGAAAGTTATTACCCCATTCCCAGTAGATAGTTTAATACTCTACATGAAAGAGATAGGTATTAAACATATAGACATTGTTTTAAGGCAGGCTAAACTAGAAACCTACTACTTCTCCTCCCCTATATTTAGGGATAATCATAACCTATTTGGTATGCGTTTGGCTAAGAATAGAAAGACTACAGCCGTAGGAGAAAGTGAAACCTATGCTGTATACACAGACTGGAGAAGCTCTGTTAAAGACTACTACCTATGGCAAATAAGAACCCCTAAAATGCTTGATAGGTACAAAGACAATTACTACGCTTTCTTAAAGATAAGGCACTATTCTACAAAAGACAGATACTACCGTGTACTTAAAAAAGTACCTTTAACAAAATCAGAAATAGAATTAATTAAAAAGTTAAAAACCAAAAAAAATGCTTATAAAAACAAAATCAAATAAACGAAGCTATATACAAAAAACCCTTACTATAGGTGGCAAAACACATTACTTTAAAAGTGGGTATGAAATAGCCTATGCACACTATTTGGAGGCACTAAAAAAAGATAACCAAATCCTAGATTGGTATTATGAACCTGATACATTCTGGTTTGAAGGAATAAAAAGAGGTACTGTATCCTATAAGCCTGATTTTAAGGTAATAGATAAAAACAAAAAAGAAACATACTATGAGATAAAAGGATACATGGATAAAAAGTCATTAACTAAAATAAAGCGTATGGCTAAATACTACCCATCCGTAACACTCCAAATTATAGATAGTATTTGGTTTAGAAAGAATAAATTTGCATTGGATATATTAGAGAAAGTTAAATAAGAAAAATCATTAAAAATTAACAAACCTATTAAAAATGAGTGACAATAGTGACATAAAAAAAAAGGTTCTAGAAGCATTAGAAAAATGCTTAGGAGTAGTTACTGATGCGTGCAAAATGGCTAATATCAGCAGACAAACATTTTATCGATGGACACATGAAGATAATGAATTTAAAGAAGCAGTTTATGAAATATCTGACGTAGCTTTAGATTTTGCTGAGAGTAAACTGTTTAGATTAATAGATGGTGTTCATCGTGAAGTGAAATCCCCTACAGGGGAAAGTGTAGTTTATCAAGAACCACCTAATCCATCCGCTACTATATTCTACTTGAAGACTAAAGGTAAAAAAAGGGGATATATTGAACGCCAAGAGATGGACCATAGGGGTAAGACAGTTATAGAAGTAGGTCTCCCTCCTATTGACCATATAGATCAATCCAATTCCTAGATGACTAAGGTAAATATAAACTTTAGAAAAGAACTATTCAATGACGTTTATATACCATACCTATCTACAAACTATGACTATGAGGTGTATTGGGGTGGTAGTGGCTCTGGTAAGTCCGTGTTTATAGCACAAAAGCAGATAATAAAATGCCTTAAAAATCCTTATTACCGTCTTATTTACTGCCGTAAGACAGCAGAATCCATAAGGGATAGCCAGTTTCAACTATTTAAAGATGTAATAACAGATTTTGGGTTATGGGATTTCTTCTCTGCAAAAGAATCTACAATGGATATAATATGCAGCAATGGGAATATGATGCTTGCGCAAGGGCTAGATAAAATAGAGAAGATAAAATCTATACAAGAGCCTACGGATATATGGGTTGAGGAAGCTACAGATTGTGAACAACGTGATATTGAACAACTTGGCTTGCGTATAAGGACTAAGAAGGTGGAAAAGGTACAATACATCCTTTCATTTAACCCTATTGATAAAAACCATTGGATAAATAAATACTTTTTCCCAGAGGGGTCAGAAAATAATAAAGCATATACCTATAATAAAAACACACTAGATGAGGTTTCTGGGAAGCAAATAAGTCTTAATTATCTTTTATTACATACAACCTATTTGGATAATAAGTTTTTACCTGATGCGTATAAGGCTAGATTGGATGAGCTAATAAATACTAACCCCGTTTATTATCAAGTTTATAAACTAGGATTATGGGGTAAAATACAGAGAGGTGGTGAGTTTTATAAGAAGTTTGACCGTGTAAAACATGTTAAAAAGCTATCATATAATCAATCAGTTCCTCTCCACATCTCTTTTGACTTTAACGTGCAGCCTTACTGTACAATGACTATATGGCAAATAGATGGTAAGAATGCTTATCAAATAGACGAGATATGCTCTAAATCACCGAATAATACAACAAAGGGGTTGTGTAAAGAATTTAAATACAGGTATCCAACCCATGACGCAGGCATTTTTTATTATGGCGATCCTTCCGGTAGGCATGAGGACACAAGAACAGAAAGGGGATATAATGATTATAGTATAGTAGATAAAGAACTTGAATCTTATAATCCTATCCGAAGGGTTGCTATAAAAGCTCCAAATATTGTACCAAGAGGCAATTTCATAAACTCCATATTTGAAAATAATTATGAGGGCATAAAAATTCTAATCGATGACCATTGCTACAACACTATAGCCGATTATGAAAACCTGAAAGAAGCTTCAGATGGTACAAAAGACAAGAAGAAGTATAAAGACCCTACTACTCAGACAAGTTATGAGAAGTATGGCCATTGTTCAGATGCGAATGATTATTTAATTTGTTATATATTCTCATCTGAATTTAATCAGTATATAACAGGGAAAAGGAATTTAGATTATATTATTGGCTCAAGAGAGAATAGAGTTTATTAATTTTGCAAGGGTTTTTTCATAATTTATTTACTTACATACAGTTTCTTTTTTTTATAAGGCCATCTATATTAGGTGGCTTTATTTTTATAAATCTATATGTTTATATATGTTTATTAAAATACAAATAAAACCGATCTATTTTGAATTAAAACGTTAACAATCAATATCTTATGCCATAATTTTGCCTTGTGGCATTCCTAATTAAAAAAGACTTTGAAAAGCATATACAAAAAGATAACCTAAATCAAATATTAGGTGGGAATGATTTTTATCTTAATGAGTGTATACTACTTTCAATAGCTGAGGCGACAAGTTATTTATCACAAAGGTATTATATAGAGAAAATATTCAATGAGACAAACCAACCTTATGATAGTAATAAGCAATATAGGATATACGAACGTATTTATGCCAACTTCCCAGCATGGGAAAACAATATTACTTATACTGTAAATACAAACGTTTCTTATAGCGGTTTTATATATAAAAAAAATAACAATATGGTAGGGTATACTCAAGGCAATCTGCCTACTGACCCTACATATTGGATACCACAGTATAAAAATGATACTATATATTCAACTAATTTTTATAGTATACCAATTTTTGATTATAGCCAAAAATATCAAAAAAATGACATAGTCAGATACTATTATAGTGCATTTATATGTAAACAGACATCATTAAATATAATACCTACACCAAATAATGATTATTGGGATATTTATCCATCTATTTTTTCTAGTGTTTTGCCAACAGATACATTATCTTGGCTAGAGGGGGATAATCGTAATGAACAACTAAAAGCATGTTTAATTGATATTGCATTATATCATCTTCATAGCAGAATCAATCCTAGAAACATACCTGAGTTAAGAAAAGAAAGATATGATGGGAATTCCCCTGAGCAAAAAGGGGGTGCAATAGGGTGGCTTAAAAATGTAGCACATGGACTTGTTAATGCTGACCTACCTGAAAAAATAGATTTCCAATTACCTATAAGTTGGGGTTCTTATGAAAAACAAAATAATAATTTCTAATGAAAGTACTTGGATTAAATATACCTATCAATTTTTCTAAGATAAAGCCTAATAAGGCGGATATATCATCTATTACGAAAATAGATATTAAAGAAAATATTATTTATAATTCAAAAACAAGGTCAGCATTAGACATTAAAAAATGGCGTAATGCATTAAGTGCAGCGGAGAATATAATAAATCCTTATCGCAGTACACTTTATAATGAGATTTATGAAGACATATTACTAGATTCTCACCTTACTGCTGTAATAAACTCTAGAAAAAACAAAACACTATCAAAGCCATTTAAAATATGTGATAAAGATGGTAATGAGATACCAGAAAAAACAAGACTATTTAAGACAAGATGGTTTTATGATTTTATGAACTATTCATTGGATAGCATTTTCTGGGGTTATTCTCTTATTTGCTTTGATGATATAGTAGATGATTCTTATAAAGAAGTTGAATTAATACCACGTGTATTTGTAAAACCTGAGTTTCATATTGTAGTAAAAACACCATCTGATGTAACGGGTATAGATTATAGAGAAGAACCATACCATAACTGGTATATTGGCGTTGGCCATGAATATAACCTTGGTCTATTGAACGTAGTAGCGCCTTGGGTTATATATAAAAGAAATGTTGTAGCTGCATGGTCCGACTATTCTGAATTATTTGGTATGCCTATACGAATAGGTAAAACAAATATGAAAGACTTCGAAGCAAGGCGATCTATGGAAACTATGTTAAAGCAAATGGGTAAGGCAGCATACGGCCTATTTGATCCTGAGACTAGTTTAGAATTTATAGAAACATCAAACAGCGATTCATTTAATGTTTATAACGAACTTATAAACCTATGTAATAAAGAGATAAGCAAGGCTATACTTGGCCAGACTATGACTACAGAAGATGGTAGCTCAAAGTCACAAGCCCAAGTACACCAAGATGTTTCTGATGAATATGGAGAAAAAGACAGGAGATTTATAGAGTTTTTAATCAATGATGATCTTATACCTAGAATGGTAGCTCTTGGATTTGATTTAAAAAACTGCTATTTCAAGTTTGATTATTCAGATAAATTAACACTCAAAGATGAATCAGAGCTTTTAGTAAATATACTGAATACAGGCAAGTACGATGTAGATGAATCATACATAACAGAAAAATACGGTATACCTGTTAAACAAGTTTTGCAACAATCTCCTATTATACCTCAAATTAAAAATATACCCTTGAGAGATGGGGGCGAAAAAAAGTTAGTCAATGATAGTATGGGTATAATAGGAGATGTTAAGCTTTTCTATGGGAACAATTGCTGTTCACATGATATTATTGTTAATGAGTTTAAAGAACCATTTACAGAAGAAGAGGCATCAACACTTATAGAGCAAATATATAAGAATATAGTAAACGTATGGAATCTCCCAAATAACATCTATACTAAAACAGGTGATTTCTTAACAAAATCAATATATAGAATTTTTGGGGGTAGCCTTGGTGAGCTTGAGTTTGGAAGCCAAGACTATAATATGGTTAAAGCACTAAAAGACAATATTTATATATTCTCTGGAGCAAAAACATTTCAACAAGTAAAAGAAATGTCTAGCTATTTAACAGAAGAAGGAAGCGTTTTATCTTTCAATGATTTTAAGAAAAAGGCTCTATCTGTATTTGAGGATTATAATTCTAATTTCTTAAAAACAGAATACAATACAGCAATAAGCCAGGCCCAATCAGCATCACAATGGCTGGATGTTGAGAAAAATAAAGATATACTCCCCTATCTACAGTACCAGACAGTAAGTGATGGTAGAGTACGTAAGTCTCACCAAGAACTTGATAATATTATACGACGAGTAGATGATAAGTTTTGGAATAACTATTATCCACCTAATGGCTGGAATTGTAGATGCAATGTTATACAACTTCCAGAAGCTACAGAGACAGACATAAAAGGGTTTAAACAACCTGATGATGTACCTGATCTATTTATGATGAATGCTGGGAAAGATAAGGTTATTTTCAGTGATCAGCACCCTTATTTTAAGGTAGATAAACAGTATAAAGAATATTCCGATAGAAACTTTGGATTTTCTATACCAGAAGAATAGATTATGACACTTAGAGAAAGCATAAATAGGAAGATAAGAAATTTAAAAGATGCTAAAAGGAATATCCCTTTTTTAGTATCTAATAACTCTAAGAACTTTTTTTTACAAAGTTTCCGTAATCAAGGCTTTACTGATAATAGCTTAGAAAAATGGCAAAAAAGAGATAATAGATCAAGAAGAAACTCTGGGAGGGCTATATTAGTAGATACTGGAGCTTTAAGAAGAAGCATAAAGGTATCTCAATCATCTTTCAATAAGATAGTTATCACAAGCAACTTACCTTATGCTGCCGTTCATAATTACGGTTTAAAAGCAGGTAGAGGGAGGGGTTTTAAGATGCCAAAAAGAAAGTTTATGGGGAACTCAAAAAAGTTAAACCAACAAAATATAGATATTATTAAATCAGAACTAACTAAAATATTTAAAGCGTAAAATGCCTTCTTTGCTAAGCAACATATTCACTGATTTAAGAAGTAAAATATTTACAGATATACCTACTGTAAAGACAGTAAGGATATATAACAACCAGTTTGATAATATGGATAAAGAAAGTGCATTTGATTTCCCTTGTGTCTTTATAGATTTCCCACAACTATCTTATCAAGAGTTAGGCCAAGGTGTACAAGGTGTTGATTTAGTTATAAGTTTATATATAGGGTTTGAGAACTTGGCTTTAAGCCAAGGAGGAGTTATAAATCCAGATAGTAGTTTATCAAATGAAGAAATTGGTTTTTTTGAACTCAGAGACAGCTTGTTTAAAGCATTAACAAATTTCAGACCAGCACAATGTTCCCCTATGATGCGATCAGAAGAGCGAACAGACACTAACCACGATAATGTATATGTCTACCAAATGGATTTTATAACCGCTGGTGTTGATAGTTCTAGTGATGAGCAAGACAAGTTAATAGATAGCATTGCGCCACTCCCTCTAGAGCTAGATGTTGATTTAATTATAGACAATGTTGAAATAAGAACAGGACAATTATAATGGCAAGGACAATACAGCAAATAGAAGATCAGATTACAACGACGATACAATCAGACCCTGTAATTAATACAAATATAGACGCTACAAGCCCATCAAAAACAGCAGAATGGAGTTTATGGCGGTATATTGTAGCTGTTTGTATAAATTTCTTAGAACAAAAATTTGATATTTTTAAAGAAGAGTTAGAGCTTATTGCATTACGGGCTGTTCCTGGTACAGCACAATGGATGCAAAGACAAGTTCTTAACTTCCAATATAGTGCTACCATCCCACAAGTCGTAATATTAAAAGACTTCTACCCTACTTATGATCCTGTATTACCAGAGCTTAGGATAATTAAAAGATGCTCTGTAAAACAACAGGCTGATAGAGTTGTTTTGGTAAAAGTAGCTACTGTTGATTCAATAGGGAACTTAATACCAGTACCTACAGTTCCATTCAACTCTTTAAAAGGATATCTTTCAAAAATTCAATTTGTTGGGACAAAAGTAACATTGCTCACCAAAAACGCTGATAGAGTTTATTTGCAACTAGATATATACTACGATGGTGAATATGTGGAGAGTACGGTTAAAACAAATGTAATACTAGCCGTTGAAAATTATTTAGCTACACTCCCATTTGATGGTGTATTCTCTAACTCTTCTTTAGAAGATGCTATACAAAAAGTAGCTGGTGTAAAAGATGTTGTATTAAAAAACGTCATTACAAGACAAGATACAGTTCTTATAACCGATCCTGGTACAGCAAAACTAGTCCAAAACTATTTAGAAGTAAAAAAAGACTATGAAACGTCCGCTGGGTATATGATCCGTGAAGACACAGCTACATACAAGCTGGAAGACGGAACAAATATAACGATGATATTGGAAATATAGATGGCAAGTATTTACGACCTAACATACGAGAAGCAGATTAAGCGATTAATACCACCTCATAAGAGGAAGCCTAAGCGCATTGCTTGGATACGCGATTTGCTTACTCCTTTACAATGGTTAAGAGACCAAGTATTTAATATTTATAGGCCAGATGTAGTAGAAAGAACAAAATACAATGCACAGACTATTGTTTTTGAAGAGATACTCAATAAAAAGTTTGATTCAATGCTTAAAAGGATATACATAGTTAACTTTTATAATACACTTATATACAGTTACTTTTATAAAATAAGCGAGAATAAACCAAACTACTTTTATAAAATAAGTGAGAATAAACCTTTTTATTTATTTAAGTTGAGTGAATTTATGATCGATTTTGATTTTATAGTGCATTGCCCTGTTGGACTTTCAACACAAGATAAAATTATAAGGGCAATTATTGATAAATATAAAATTGTTGGTACTAATTACACAGTAATTTACGATATAGTATGAAAAAACTTGTTTCACCGGTTTCATCTTTTGCTAATGGAGGTGTACCGATTTATATTGATGATTTTGTTACCATACAAGATGAAACATCTCGTTATGGTAAGGCATTTTTAAAAAGCATATCATTAAATAATAATGGTATTATATTAGATGGTATGGCTATAAGTGGTGTAGGCCCTTATACTATAGCAGATGGATATGTTTATTTAGATGGGGAGGTAAGATTCTTCCCTTCTACAAACATAGCCGCATTAACTGGCTACATTGTTGTTGATACTGATTCAGTAGAGAGTAGGATATTTTTCGATGGGTCTACAAACCCTGTTATAACCACAAAGCGTGCTAAATGGCAAGCAGGCGCTCCAGCAATGGGGTTTGATGGTATTAGCGTAGCAACTTTATCTACTCCAATTATAGGGAATCCGTTTAAATTAACAGAATTTACAAGAGGAGTTCCTATTAATGGAATTATCATGTGGAATTATAATAGCTATTTACCATTAGGGTTCGCTGTATGTGACGGAAGTTTTGGTACACCAAATCTTGTTAATAAGTTTATATTAGGAGGTTCTACAGCAGGTGCTACTGGAGGGGCAAGCTCTTTTACTATTGCTACTGCTAATCTCCCTTCTCATAGCCATACGATTGCAAGCGATGGTAATCATAACCATACAACATCAACAAATGGATCACATAGGCATGAAATATTAACAATTAGAGGAGGTGGAATTGCAATAAATTATGCACTTACTGATGAACCAGTTGGTACAGGTGATGAAAGGTGGAGCGAGTATACATTAAATTCTGATCCATATATGCTTAGTAATGGGGATCACACACACACAATTTCTAGTAATGGTTCACATACACACGGAGGTGCAACAGGTAACACAGGATCTGGGACGGCTATAAACTTTACACCACCTTATTATCAACTAATTTTTATACAAAGAATAGCTTAATTAAAATATATATGGGAATAATTGTAAAAGACGAAATAACACTAAATAACGGACTTTCTTTAAAAGATGGATACGTTAGATTTAAAAGAGTATCTTCTTCACATGAAAAAGATACAGAGCTTATTATAACAGGAGAGCTTTACGCTTCAAAAGAGCATCGTTATAATGATTTTGATCCAATAGCTGAAATAAAGATACCTGTAGAACTCACAAAGGATGTATTTTCTAAGAAGTTTTCAGAACTAGTTTATTCAACTATAAAAAGTGTATATAAAACATGCCAAGATGTTTTAAAAGATGCTGAAACAAAATTACCTGAAATAAAATCATGCAAAGTGGTTGATGATGATATTATAATTGAGTTTACATGTGAAGGAGAAATTAAAAAATATGAACTCCGTTCTTCAGTTACAAACAGTATAGTCAATCATACACCTATTTTAAGAAAGGTGATATAAATACAATTGAAATAAAAAACTACAAACATCTTGGCATGGATATACGTAATATGAGCTTATGGATTAAAGTAGAAAATAAACTCAAATCAGAGGCTGTTGTTATCAATGTAGAAGGATGGAATCACCCACTTGATCAATAAATAAACTCACGAGATGTTTTATCTGTTTCTATTAAAGAAGTTTGTTTAATAGGATACCCTTCCGTGTTATACTCATATTTATATGAAATAGATGGTGATGAAGATGGTGTTATAGGCTCTTTATAGTTAATGATAGTAGGGTTGTTTACAGATAAAAAGAACACTTCACTAATTTGATTTTCTGTACTCAAAATCCTATTTGAAAAAGAGCATGGGAACACCTCATGTATATTGTTTTTATTTGTATCGTAAGCATGGTGTAAGGAGTAGCTTGAAGTTTTAGAAATAATATTGGTTTTAATATAATTCCCTTTTTCATCATAGTCAAATGTTTGCTCCTGGCCAGAGTTATTCCACCATCTTACCATTCTATTTTTATCATCTAAGTCAATATATAAATAATCCTTTTCTTTATCTTCATATACTGTAGTATGGTTATTTTCAATATGGCGTGTAGTGGTAGTTATCTTTTTTATTGTTACCTTACTACCCTCATATATAAAGCTATATACTATAGAGGTAGTATCATATTTAGATGGGTCTCTTAATATACCATTCATATCAACATAATTAATACTCTGTGTTTTAACATCACTAAAATTAAGTTTATCATTATATTTCATCATACATACAGATTTGCTCCTTGTTACACCTGTTGCTTGTATTTTTATTTCTGTTGTAGAAGATTCAACAAAGCCTTGAGCATTATATGTAAATGAGGTATAATAATCTGAAAGGCTTGATCCACCAACTTGCATATTACGTAATATAAATTGTTTAATCTTTACAGCAGGTGGATTTGGTTTTTCTACAGGAGGTTTTTCATCTATGGGTTGAGGTTCATCGCTCCTACTTTTACAAGATAGAATAAAATTAATAGTAGAAAATGTAATTAAGTAAATGATTATCTTTTTCATTTGATCTTTTTTAATTCAAATATAATTAATAATAATATATAAAGAATATACTTTTTTAAAAAATAATTACTACCAATCTTTCACAGTACCATCCTCTAATAGTGTGATTAATTTAGTAATCATACGCCTTGTGGCTCCTGATTCAGTTTCGGATTTAGAGCTAGCAAGTTTAATAAATTTTCTTTTTAATTTAGGAGGTAAATACCCTTGTATTTTACCGTTAAATTTTTCCTCTTTTACCTTTTCCATTTTTTTTAATTATTTATACAAATATAATAAAAAAAATAAAACCAATCTATTTTAATCTATCTTGAATTAAATCATTGATAACCAGTATATTATAAAATAATTTTGCCCATATTATGCAAGGGCAGATACCTTTATTTGGATATAACTATTTTAATAAAGTCAGTAATGATACTGCTGATGGTCTTATCTATTCAGAAATAGGATTATCTAAAGATGAGAAAGGGAATGTGTCAGGCATTAGTGGAGAGACTTTTGTACGTGAATTGGAAGGTCTTATAGCGTCAGGAATCAGTAAGATAAACATAAGAATCAATAGTTGGGGTGGATCAGTAGCCGATGGCTATTCTATATACTCAGCCATACAGAATGCTAATGAGAATGGAGCAAAAATAGACACCTATGTAGAAGGGGTTGCTGCAAGTATGGCTGGAGTTATTGCTATGGCTGGTCGTAAAAGATACATTTATAACTATGGGATATTCATGTTACACGACCCTGCATTCACATCTAATTCTTTATCTGATAAAGATGTAGAAATCCTATCAAAAATAAAAAACTCCCTTATGGTCATTTTCTCCACTAAAACAGGGATCCCATCTAATGAAATAGATATGATGATGTCTATGGAGACATGGCTTGAAGCAGAATCAGCAAAAAATAAAGGATTTTTTGATGAAATAACTTCTAATGGTAAAAAAATGGTTGCAAAAGGAAATTTTGCAAGGAATTACCAAGAGATATGTAATAGAATTTTAATAGACAGTAATAATAAAGTTATGGAGCAAAAAGATACTACATCGGTAGTAGACGAAAAAATTCTCAATGAGATTGAAAATCTTAAAAAAGAGAATGAAGAGCTTAAAAACAAAATAGAAGGTCTTCAAAAAGAGAGAACAGAATTAGAAGAAAAAAAAGCTGTGGAGCTTGTAGAATCTGCCATTGTAAATGGTAAAGTTAAATCAGAAGAAAAAGAAAACTGGTTGATTCTTGCCAAAGCAAGTTTTGATTCTACTAAAAAAGCTCTTGATTCTATAGGAGTAAGAAAATCTGAAAAGATTCCATTTAACAAGGCGGAAGCAAAAGAAATAGAAAATCTAGACTTCTATGAGTTATCTGTAAAAGACCCTAAACGGTTAGAGAAGATAAAAAATGAAGACCCTGAGCTATTTAATACACTTTATAATGACTTTTTAATAAAAAATAAAAAATAAAAATATGAGCGTTAATTTCCCTTTTGGCGTAGTTGATGCGCCTACACTAACAGATACCGGAGCGCAAGCTGTTACTATAACAAATCAAAATACAATTCTTAAAACACCTACTATAACAAGCGGCATCACTTTTAACTTGACTATAAGTTCTGAGTTAAAATCAGGAGCTGTAATATGGGTTGTAGTTAAAACAACAGGTACAGAAACTGTAACCTACGGTACAGGATTTTTTGCTGGTCAAACTGGCATCACAGGTGTGGCTGGGAAAACATTTTCTCAACTATTTATTTACGATGGTACAGATTTTAAAGCTGCTTCTGCAAAAATACAATTAGACTAATAAAAATATAAATATATACAATTATGGCATTGTTACAAGAAATTTGGGTAAAAGATATTCAATCTAATCTATACAATGGATTAGAGTTTATAAATTATGGTACAGATCACTCAGAATATATAGCATATTCAACAGTACACTTACCTCAAGCTGGATCAGCTCCGGAAGTTGTTAAGTCAAGAACTACACTTCCTGCCCCCATCTCACAACGCATAGATACAGAGCTTACATATCCTGTAGTGCCTTTTACAACTAACCCTATAGTTGTGAGTGATTTAGAAGCATTCCAGTTATCATATGATAAAAGGATGAGTGTTATGGGTGAGCATTCTGAAAAGTTACGTGAAAGAATTGGGAGAGAAACTGCATTTAATTGGGCTGTTTCTGCTGATGCTAATAGAATTGTACGTACTTCAGGGGCCAATGGGACAACACTTGCACCAGGTGCTACAGGTACTAGAAAAAAACTTGTAAAAGAAGATATAGGAAAATTAAAAACTATTCTAGACAGAGATTTAGTCCCAATGAGTGAGCGATACCTCTTATTGGATTATGGGATGTATGTTGAACTATTAGAATCAGATGCTATTTTAAGACAAGATTTTATGGGTAAAGCAAATTTACCTATGGGAGTTGTTAACTTGATTTTAGGATTCAACATACTTACTTATAACTATCCTGTTATATATGATAATGCTGCAACACCAGCTAAAAAATCACCATTAAGTGATAACACAGGTTATCCAGTTCAAGCAACAACAGACAATATCGGATGTATTGCTTTCTCACGATATGCTGTAAGTAAGGCCCTTGGAGGTATTAATGTATTTATGGAAAATAGAGTACCTGAATATTATGGTGATATTATTAGTGCTTTAGTTCATCATGGATCATCTATCCGACGAACAGATAAAAAAGGAGTATGTGTAATTGTTCAATCTACATAATCAAGTATGAGCAAAGAAGAATTATTAGAGGTAGCCAAGCCGTATTTAGAAAAACAGAATACGGTTTGGGTTTCCCAAGATGGAAGATGTTTTGTAGATCATCAAGATGCTCTACACTACCAGTCTGTTATGGGTGCTTTCATACATGAGTTCAAAAAAGAACACGTGTCAGATCAAAAAGATATTGATTTAAAAAAAAATAAAAAGTAATTGATATATGGCTTTGCCAGAAGTAAAAATAATAAAAGGAGAAGGCGGTATTGGAAGACCTCTTGAAGGAGAGGATCATTATTCAGCTTTTCTTTTCTACTCATCTACCCTCCCATCTGGATTTTCTACAAATGATCGTATAAAAGTTTTATACAGTTTGCAAGATGCTGAAAAGTTAGGTATAAAAGGTGACTATTCTAATGAAACCAAAGCCACAGGCAATATATTAGTTACTGCTGTAGGTACAGCTGGTGATAAAATAGAAGTTAAAGTTACAGAAGGATTAGTAGTAAAAAGTATTGGGACATATACTATGCTAACTGGGGATACTGTAAATACTATTGCTGATGGCATAAGAAATGCTGTAAACTCAGGATATGATGTACATGGGTATAGAGCAGCTGGCACATCCCCTAATGTTTCTATAACAGCACCTATCGGGTCAGGTGTAAATGCAAATGCTTATACTCTTGCTAATACGATTACGGGTACTATAACCACAACTATAACGGCTCTTGCTAATGGTGCAAATGACCCGTATGTCGTATTTAATTATCATATATCAGAGTATTTTAGAATGCAGCCTAAAGGCGTTCTTTATATAGGAATTTATGCTGTGCCAGGCTCTTACACATTTACAGAGCTTAGTACAATGAATGTTTTCGCAGATGGTAAAATAAGACAAGCTGGTGTATTTGTTACAAGCACTACACTTTCTACAACACAAATACAAAGTTTACAAGCTGTAGCAGCTTCAGAAGAAGCCGTAAATAGACCTTTTTCCATAATTTATGGTGCAGATATATCTTCACTAGCATTGTCTGCATTATCAGATTTAAGAACCCTTTCTTGTCCTAAAGTAAGTGTTTCAATTGGGCAAGATGGGGCTGCTAAAGGGGCTCAACTATATAAGTATACTTCTAAATCTGTTACTACACTTGGAGCATTATTAGGGGCAGTAAGTTACTCTAAAGTTTCCGATAATATCGGATGGGTTGAGAAATTTAATATTGCAAATGTAGAACTTGATACACCATACTTTGCTAATAATGTTGCAGTAAAAACTTCTGCACAGGGTTTACTTGATCAACTACATAATTATGGATATATATATCTAAGAAAATTTAATGAAAGGGCTGGTACATATTTCAACTACTCAACTACAGCAACTGTAAGTACATCTGATTATTATACAATTGAAAA
>JACCDG010249733.1_pt1 | contig 15094 bp, 16 predicted proteins | sample 7442471 | NCBI WGS metagenome assembly JACCDG01 (sample SAMN15323444, study PRJNA562643) | freshwater metagenome | isolation source: river surface water | place: USA:Blue River Watershed | collected 2017-08-17
GGTGAGAGTTCGCTCATTTTCAACACAGCGGTGTTGCCAAACGCAAGACATGGCGCCACCTTCCAAGTGGAGGTCATGAACGGCACGTTCCAAGGTGAAATCAGTGCGCACACGCCGACGGGGTGGAACAGGGTGTAGTTCAAATGCGTGGGCGTGGGATAGGTGTGACCATCGACACGCGTACACATTTCAGAAAAGTAGTAAAAATTATCTGCCGAGCGTGGCACCAACTGCTTGCCTGTTTGGCTGATGGTTTGGCCGGTGTCTTTGGTCTCCGCTTGTGCGATCTCCGGCACATGCTTGGCAATCAAATCGCCCAAGCTGCGCATGATTTTGGCACGCTCTGTGGCAGGACGCGCAGCCCACGCGGGAAACGCATCTTTGGCAGCTTGCACCGCTGCATTCACTTCTGTAGATGAGCCACTAGCCACTTCGGCCAGAACGTCTTGCGTGGCGGGGTTGACTGTTTCAAAGTAGTCCTTGCCAGCGACTGATTTACCGTTGATCAGATGGTCAATACGCATATGCTTTCCTTCATTCAAATGTTCAAAACGGTTCAACGGCCAAACGTGGCATCCGCCACGATGGTGTTGACCAGTCGGCCAATGCCGTCAATCTCGGTGACCACTTCATCGCCCACATTGACGTTGACCACACCATCAGGTGTACCGGTCAAGATCACGTCACCTGCTTGGAGTGTCATGAAGCTGCTGAGATACTCAATCAATGCAGGAATATCCGTAATCAAGTCGGTGGTGTTTCCCTGCTGCGTCACCACACCATTGACCGAGGTTCTCAATGCCAAGGCGTGTGGATCGGATACATCTGCGGCATCGACCAACCAAGGGCCCAATACGGTACCCCCATCGCGATTTTTCACACGCAGATTTGGGCGGTAGTAGTTTTCTAGATAGTCGCGAATGGCGTAGTCGTTAGCCACTGTGTAGCCGGCCACGTGTTGCATCGCGTTTTCGCGCTTGACGTTTTTGGCCGTCCTGCCAATGACCACAGCCAGCTCGCACTCATAGTGCATAAAGGCCACACCTTCAGGACGGCGGGTTTGTGCACGATGACCAATTAATGAGCTGCGGCCTTTGAGAAAAGCCAAGGGTTCGTCTTTGGCGGTGACGGTCAGCTCTTTGGAGAGCTCTTTCACATGGTCTGCATAGTTCAGACCCAACGCAATGATGGTGCCCACCTCAAAGGGGGGCAACCAGACCACCGCATCTTCTGCCAATACACGGCCATCAGCTAGTTGCAGCCCTACGGGGTGTTCGAAGGCGTCATGAATGGCGCCACCGTAGGCAACTTTTGCGCGCTTCATACCAACTCCTCCGCCAGTAATACATTTTCTAGTTGACCCACGCCTTCAATGGTGATGGTCACGCGCTGCCCTGCACGCGCGAGTGGGGCATGAGCAGCCACGCCAACGCTGAGGACGTCACCTGGATTCAAGGTCATGAACTCTGTGACATCGGCTAACAGCTGCGCCACTGAGCGAGCGCGACCACCTGTATCGGTGTGTTGCACCACCACACCATCAATCGCCACCGTCACAGCAAGTGCATCAGGGTTGGCCGCAGCATCACGTGACACATACGCACCCATCGGACAAAAACCATCTCGGCATTTGAAACGCATAGATGGCCGATAAAACGAGTCATGCGGCACGCTGATGTCGTTCGCCACCACGAAGCCCGCCACATGGTCCAGCGCATCCGCCACACTCACCTTGCATGCGGTACGTCCGATGACCAGTCCCAAGGTGGCGCCCATTTGCAGTTCATGTGTATCAGAAGGCACCACTACGGTGTCGCCACTTTGCGCCCATGTGTTGCGTGGTTTGATATACAAAATCGGGGCTATAGGCGGCGCCTTATATGGCGCCACGTTGACTTGATCGCCCAAAGCCGCCAAGGCCTCGCGATGGTTCAACAAGGTGCCATAAACCGTACCGCCGCTAGGTGGTTGAAACATATTCGACATAGTCAGTTCTTTGAAATCAAGCATTTCGCTAATATATTCGTGATTTGAACACTCACTTGTGAGTGAGTCAATGAAACTACGCTGGGCTTTTTATGGGTGTTATCCCTTGATTCACTTAAAAATAAGCACAGAAGTCCGTTATGACTCGTTACAGTTCGATCCACAAACACTCACTTTCGTCCATGAAAAGCCCACTTAGGCATAAAAATTTGCCGCATCTGTTACTGCAATCAAGGGAGGCCTTGATGAGCCGTTTTCGCCCAGTGCTCAATCAATATGGCGTGACCGAACAGCAGTGGCGAATTCTGCGTGTACTGCTGGATGAAGATGGTCTAGAGCCTCGTCAGCTGTGCGAGCGATGTCTGATTTCTAGCCCCAGCATTGCAGGTGTGCTGATGCGTATGGAAGAGGCGGGCTGGATCAAGCGTGAGCGCATGGCACACGATCAGCGACGCGTCACCGTCACCATCACCGCAGCTACTAAAAAGCTAGGTAGGCGCATGGCCCCCATGATTGAACGTGAATATCTAGAGCTTGAAAAACGCGTGGGCGTGAAGCAGTTGCAACAGGTGTATGACGCCCTGCACACCTTACAAAAAAATCTTGATAACCCAGAATAAATTAGCCTTGAATCTAGGCTGACACAGGAGACACCCTCATGCAATTCCACCACCGCGGTTACGTATCAGACAACCCCAGAATCAAACCTGCGGCAGGCTACGGCATCAACCGACCCAACGAGATCCCCGACGAAATGGACGTGCTGATCGTTGGCACTGGCCCCGCGGCCGTGACTGTTGCAGCGCAGCTGTCCCACTTTCCCAGCATCAACGTCCGCATCATTGAAAAGCGCGATGGCCGACTAACGCAAGGACAGGCGGATGGCATTCAAGCCCGCTCGGTGGAAACCTTCCAAGCCTTTGGCTTTGCCAACGCCATCGTGGATGAGGCCTATCGCAACGTCGAGATGTGTTTTTGGAAACCCGACGACAAGAACCCCGAGAACATTGTGCGGGTCTCGCGCGTGCCTGATGATGCGCATGGTGTGAGCGAATTTCCACACATCTACGTGAACCAATCGCGCGTCTTAGATTACTTTTTAGGCTGTGCAGAACAATCGCCCGGTAGGGTAGTGCCAGATTACGGCGTGGAGTTTGTTGACTTAGAAATTGACGAAAGCCAGCCCTATCCGGTTGCGGTCCGCATCAAGTACGGTGCAGGGCCGCGCCAAGGCGAAGTGCGTACCGTGCGCACGAAGTACCTGGTGGGTGGCGATGGTGCGCGCAGCAACGTGCGTGCTGCGCTCGGTCACAAACTGGAAGGCGATGCCTCCTTGCATGCTTGGGGCGTGATCGATGTGTTGTGCAACACAGACTTCCCCGATTTTCAGGTCAAGTGCTCCATTCAGTCACACACCGCGGGCAACATCTTGCTGATTCCGCGCGAAGGCGGTTACCTCTCACGTTTGTACGTCGATCTGGGCAACCTTGATGAGAACGATGCGGGTGAAATTCGCAACACCAGCCTTGACGAAATCATCCGTCGCGCCAATGCCATTCTTCACCCTTACAGCCTTGATGTGAAAAGCATCGCGTGGTGGTCGGTCTACGAAGTGGCGCACCGCGTGACCACGGGTTTTGACAACGTGCCCGCTGAACGCGTGGGCCAGCAACATGCGCGCGCCTTCATCATGGGCGACGCTTGCCACACGCACTCGGCCAAAGCGGGCCAAGGCATGAACGTCTCGATTCAAGACGGTTGGAACCTGTCTTGGAAACTCGCTGCGGTATTGGAGGGACGCGCACCCAAGTCATTGCTAGGCACTTACTCTTCCGAGCGCCGCGTCATTGCGCAAGACCTGATCAACTTCGACAAAGAGTGGTCTACCCTCATGGCCCGCCCCGTGGACGAGTGGGATGACCCGCAAGATTTGGCGCGTTGGTACGAGAAAACGATCGAGTTCCCCATGGGCTTCATGACGCAGTACCCTAAGAATCAAATCGTTGCGGGCCTTGAGCACCAGCATTTAGCCGCGGGCTTTCCCATTGGCAAACGCTTCAAGTCGACCGAGGTGATGCGACGTGCAGACAACCGTTGGCGTCAACTGGGCCACTTGCATGAGGCGGATGGACGTTGGCGTGTATATGTGTTTGCGGATGGTGCAGCGCCGGCAAGCACTGGCACACCCACAGCTGACTTTGCGCAATGGTGGCTCAGCGATGCAGAGTCGCCTCGCGTCAAGTACACCCCACTGAACAGCGACACCGATGCGATCTTCGACACCAAGGTGATCTACCAGCAAGACTACACAGAGGTGGAGCCTGGCCATGTGCCTGCGTCATTCAAGCCCATCAAGACGCCCTTTGGTCTGATTGATGTCAACCAGATCTTTGCATCAGGCCATGGACGCGACATCTTCCGCGATCGAGAAATTGACAAAGCGGGTGCCATCGTCATCGTGCGACCTGATCAATATGTGTCCGGCATCTTCCCGCTCAGTGCACGCGAAGAACTGAAGGCGTTCTTTGCGCAACACATGTTGCCGTTGAAGTAACTTTGGTAGAAACTGAAAAATAAAAAAAGGGCCGCAAGTTGCGGCCCTTTTCATTGGCAGTGAACGGATTATTTGCCGCCTTGGTGCTTGGCAATCAAAGCCTTTGCACCATCGAGCATTTGTTTGCCGTTTTGGCCTTTGGCGTTCATGTCAGACACCCATGAATCAAACAATGGTTGTGACAACTTTTTCCAGTTTTCAAGTTCAGCCTTTGGAATCACGTTGGTCGTGTTTTTGGTGGTGAGTTTTTTGCCTTCGGCATCGGCTTCAAAAAACGCTTTACCAGCCATGCCCGACAGGGATTGGCCGCTGTTGCGATCAATCACTTTTTTCAGTTCTGGCGACAACGAGTCGTACTTGGCTTGGTTCATCGCGAAAATGAATACCGAGGTGTAGAACGCGGGTTCTGCTGGATCGGTCTCGGAATGGAATTTCACCAACTCTTGAATCTTCACCGCTGGCACCACTTCGTAAGGCACTACAGCACCGTCGATCACGCCCTTAGACAACGCGTCACCCACTTGTGGCACAGGCATGCTCACTGGGGTAGCACCCAACATGGCGATGAACTTGTTGGTGGCACGGGTAGGTGCGCGCAGTTTCACGCCTTTCAAGTCAGCGGCAGTACGGATTGGCTTGTTGACCATGTGGAACACACCGTCTCCGTGCACGTGGTATGCCAATGCCTTGACGTCTTTGAACTCGGCCTTGGCGTATTGGTCGACATAGTCCCACACCGCTTTACTGGTGGCTTCTGGACTTTGCATCATGAAGGGCATTTCAAACACTTCCACGGAGGGGAAGCGGCCAGCCGTGTAGCCAGGCAATGTCCACACCACATCAGCTACGCCGTCGCGTGCTTGTTCAAATAACTGAGGGGGCGAGCCACCCAATTGCATGGATGGGTAAATCTGACACTTCATCTTGTTGTTCGATTCTTTGGCGATGCGGTCACACCAAGGTTGAATGAACAAGGTTTGCGCAAACGATGAGGCTGGCAAGAAGTGGTGCACCTTCAGTGTCACTTCTTGGGCCATCGCAGCTGGGCTAAATGCCGCGGCGGTGAGCGCTGCAGCGGCAGCAACTTTCAGAAAACGAGTCTTCATTTTTGTCTCCGGTTATAAAACTTTTAGGTCAGCGCATGCACCAGCCACAACGAGATGGCAGGGAATGCAATCAACAACGCCAAGCGAATGCCGTCGGTGATCAGGAAAGGCACAACCCCTTTGTAGGTCTCGACCATGGGCACATCTTTGGCCAAGCCATTCATGATGTACACGTTCAAGCCCACGGGCGGGAAGATCATGCCAATCTCACACACGGTGAGGATCAGGATACCAAACCACAGCGCCTTGTCAGACGGGTTTAACCCGAAGAAGTCCATGCCCAAAATGACAGGGAACAAGGTGGGTACGGTCAGCAAAATCATGGACATCTCATCCATCACGCAGCCCAAGATGATGTAGAAAATCATGATGCCTGCCATCACCACAACGGGTGAAATTTGCAAATGACCCACCATGTCTGCCAGCTGTGCTGGCAGCTGCGACAAGGCCAATGATGCGTTGATCATGTCGGCGCCAATGAAGATCAAAAAGATCATGCCGCTGGTCTGAGCCGTGGTCCGAATGGAGGCTACCAGCTTGTCAAACGTCATTTCGCGACGAAGCAAGGTGATGGCAAAGGTCAACACGTTGCCAATGGCCGCGCCTTCGGTAGCGGTGAACACACCACCGTAGATGCCACCGAACACCACCAAAAAGATAGCGGCAATGGGCCAAACGTTCAAAGCGCTCGAGAGCAATTCGCTGCCGGTTGCTGCTTTGGCTTGAGGCGCTTGTTCAGGGTGGATGCGAACGATCACCGCAATGGCAATCAGGTAACCCACAGCCGCGATGAGCGCGGGGATGTAGGCAGCCAAGAACATTTTGGTGATGTTCTGTTCGGTCAAGATGGCGTAAACCATCAGCGTCACGGACGGTGGCAATAGCACACCCATCGTGCCACCCGTGGCCAGCGCTGCGGTGGCAAGACGGCCAGAGTAGTTGATGCGGCGCATCTCAGGGTAAGCCACTTGCGCAATCGTGGCAGTGGTGGCCACGGTGGAGCCAGAGATCGAACCAAATGCTGCACAGGCCAGCACACCGGCCATGGCCATGCCGCCTTTGAAGCGACCCAGCAAAGCATTGGCAAAGTCAAACAAGGCCTTAGACAAGCCGCCGTGCACGGCAAATGCACCCATCAGCATGAAGAGGGGAATGACGGACAAGTCGTAAATCGACACGCGGCTGTAGACCGCGCCCTTGAGGTGCGACAGCAAAGGCAACCAACCGGCCAAGGCCATGTAGCCCACAGCGCCTGGCACAAACATAGAGATCGCAATCGGCACGCGAACGGCCATCAGCACCAACATGGCGCCAAACATGGCTAAGCCAATACTCATCGTGCTCATACTGTTTCCTTCGCAATCAAGCCGAGGTGTTGCAGGGTTTGAACAAACCCAATCACCGAGCACAGCACCAAGCCTGGCACCATCAACATATAGGGAATCCAAAGTGGCAAGGCCATCAGCATGGAAGTTTCTTGGTTGGCCTTGATGTCAATGCAACCGACCGACACGCGCCAAGCGACCAAACCCAACACCAGCGTGTAGAGAAAAGTACCGAAAGCATCCAGCTTGCTTTGGGTTTTTTCTGAAGTGCCAGTGGTGAAGAAATCCACAATGATGTTGGCTTGGCGAAACTGGGTGTAAGGCAAGAAGGAAGCCACCACCACCGCACAGCCCAACTGCACCAACTCCACGTCGCCCAAGATGGGGTGTGAGAAGAAAGCGCGGCCAATCACGCTCACCACGGTCACTGAAGCAATGGCCACCAACACAATGCCACCAATGGTGGCACTTGCATCGCACAGGCGCTGCAAGACACGGTCAACGCCATGGCTAGGCGTAATGTTTTGATTCATGAAGTCTCCTCTTTCGGTTCTTTTTATTCAGATTCAATTCTCTCGACGTCTTGGATGCCAAGTCGAACAAACAGAATCTATCAGATATGCAATTTAGTTATAACCGATCAAAAGAAATAACAATGTTTACTCACCAAAGTTCAGGGGCAAGCCCACGTAGTTTTCTGCCATGGTGCGCGAACCGGCTTCGCTGTTGATCAGGTAGTCCAGCTCAGCTTCTTGGAACTTTTGGCCAATTTCGCCTTGGTCAGGAAAGCTGTGCATCAAGCTGGTGAACCACCATGAGAAACGCTCTGCACGCCAAATGCGGGCCAAGCAACGTGTGGAGTAGTGGTCAATGCCAGCATGCGATTTTTCGACGCAGGCTTCGATCAGTGCATCCGACAAATACTTCACATCGGTGGCAGCCAAGTTCAAACCCTTCGCGCCTGTGGGCGGCACGATGTGGGCGGCGTCGCCTGCCAAGAACAAGGTGCCAAAGCGCATGGGTTCGGTCACAAAGCTGCGCAGCGGGGCAATGCTTTTTTCAATGCTGGGCCCTGTGACCAAGTTTTCGCGGGCTTCTGGGTCAAGGCGGTTACGCAGCTCGGCCCAAAAGGCGTCATCGCTCCACTGCTCAACTTTGTCGGTCAGCGGCACTTGCAGGTAATAGCGGCTGCGTGTGTGGCTGCGCTGCGAACACAGGGCAAAGCCGCGTGAACTGTTGGCGTAAATAAGTTCTTCGTGAACGGGTGGCGTGTCTGACAACACACCCAGCCAACCGAAGGGGTAGACCTTCTCGAACTCTTTGATTGACTTTTTTGGCACGCTGGCACGACACACGCCGTGAAATCCGTCACAGCCTGCAATGAAGTCGCACTCGATGGTGTGGGTCTTGCCGTCTTTGCTAAAGCTTACGCTAGGTTTGTCGGAGTCGAAGCCGTGAATTTGTACGTCGTCTGCTTCGTAAATCGTGGTCAGGCCAGCGGCTTGGCGCGCATCCATCAAGTCGCGGGTGACTTCGGTTTGGCCGTAGACCATCACCTTTTGGCCGCCAGTGAGGCCCGCCAAGTCAATGCGGTGGCGCGCGCCTTTGAACAGCAAATCAAAGCCGGTGTGCACCAAGCCCTCTTTGTTCATGCGCTGGTCCACGCCAGCCTGTGCGAGCACATCAAGGGTGACTTGTTCTAGCACGCCAGCACGGATGCGGCTCAGCACGTAGTCGGGACTTTGGCGCTCCACGATCACGGCATCCACACCAGCCTTGTGCAGCAGCTGTCCTAACAACAAGCCCGAAGGGCCCGCACCAACAATCACCACTTGTGTACGCATGTCTCAATTCCTTATAGGTAGAAGTGCAGCTAGATTAAAGGCGCATTTGATCTAACTCAAAGTCTCAAATGCAATGCTGCACGGTGAATAGAATACTTGCACGATGATCGCGCATCCTAAGTTGGGTACAACCTATGAACAAAGCTGACTGGATTGAAGGCATGGCCCGTGGCATGGCCGTGCTGGAGAGTTTTGACACCGAGCGCCAACGCTTGAATGCCACACTCACCGCGCAGCGCACAGGCTTGACGCGTGCGACTGCGCGTCGGCATTTGTTGACGCTGACAGAGCTGGGCTACTTGGAAACCGACGGCCAGTATTTTTGGCTGTCTGCCAAGGTGCTTGGGTTTGCAGGTAGCTATTTGTCGAGCGCGCGGTTGCCACGTGCCGTGCAACCCACGCTGCACCAGCTCAGTTTGGCCACGCAGTTGTCTTGCTCTGTGGCCGTGCTGCAAAACGATGCGGTCATCATCGTGGCGCGCGGTATTTGGCAAGGGCCCGAATTACCCGCCAAAGCCAGTCACAGCGTGCTGGCCTACGGTCTGCACGTGGGCACGCGACTGCCTGCGCACGCCACATCCACAGGCCAAGTTCTGCTGGCCAACCTAACGCCTGCGCAAATGAAAGCATGGCTAGAAGCCAACCCATTGAGCCGCCTCACGGCGCACACTGCCACGCAATCTAAGGACTTGAAGCACAAGCTCAAACAAGTGGCCAAACAAGACTATTGCCTCGCCACACAAGAGCATGAACTGGGGGTAGACGCCTTGGCCGTACCGCTGCGCAATGAGCGCGGTGAGACGATCGCAGCGCTCAACTTGGTGCGCTCGGGCGCGGGACCCAATGCGCCTGATTTGGCATCACGCTGGCTGGCGTTGTTGCAGCAAACAGCGCAGGCATTGCGACCTTTGATTTGACTTGATAATTTCGAACGTGAACTCAGTCCATTCTTTTTCCCAACTCGCGACCGATCGCCGCTCTGTGCGTGCCTATTTGCCAACGCCAGTTTCTGAGGACCTGTTGCATGACGTTCTGGTGCAAGCACGCTTAGCGCCCAGTGGTGCTAACTTGCAGCCAGGTTCATTCGTGCAAGTGCGCGGTGTGGTGCGTGAGGGGCTCAGCGCAGATTTGGTCGATGCTTGGCAACACGGCCGTGAAGAAGCTGAAGACTACAGCTACTTCCCCAAGCCCATGCCCCATACACTGCGCCGACGCCAAGTGGCGGCTGCGCAAGCTTTGTATGGGGCCTTGGGTGTGGCGCGTGACGACCGCGCGGGACGCAACGCGCAGTTTGAACGCAATTTCAAATTCTTTGATGCCCCCGTGGCACTGATCGTGACCATGCCGCACGACATGGGCAGCGGCTGCTACATGGATTTGGGCATGACTTTGTATGGCTTGATGTTGGCGGCCCATGCCAAAGGCTTGTCGACCTGCGCCATTGGTGCGATGGCTTCGTACCCCAATTTGATTCGCCAACGCTTGGGCTTAGAAGCGTCGTCGCACATCGTGTGCGGTATGGCGATTGGTTATGCCGATCCTGATGCGCCAGTGAACCAAACGCAAACGGAGCGCTGTGCGTTGGACGAGTATTTCAAAGTGGTGGGCTAAAGCTTAGACACCACCGCTGCAGCACCTAAGCCGCCAGCGCCGGCAACAGCCACCAATCCGTGTGCCCCCGACTTGCCGTTGCGATCTAAATCAGCCAGCAATCTCACCAAGGCAATGGCAGCAGACGCGCCTATGGGGTGACCTCTGGCTATACCGCCACCCATTGTGTTGAAGCGCTCGGGCGCAATCGCCAATCCCTTGGCGAAGCTCAAACCTTGCACAGCAAACGCATCGTGCAGTTCAATCAGCTGCAAGGTGCTTGCATCGGCCAATCCCGCGCGCTTGAGTGCCTCGCGCGCCGCCGACTCTGCCGCCATCAAGGGAAATTCGGGCGCACTGCCGACCGAGGCAGTTGCAATACAAGCTGCTTTGGCTTGAACAGCCAATCGGGCTGCCGCTTTAGGAGACAGCAGCAAAACAAAAGCTGCACCATCAGCTTGCGCTGAGATGGTGAGCGCACTCAATGCAAAGACATCGGCATCTTGTTGAGTCAAGTTGTCTGATGCTGCCACCACGGGCATGCGATGAACGCGTGCAGCGTCTATCGCGCGTGGGTAAGCGTCGTGCGTCACGCCTGCCACCGCCACAATTTCTGCCGCCATCTTCGCTTGGTGCCCTACAGCACGTTGGTGGCTCTGTAGCGCATAGGCCTCTTGCTGCGCACGCGTGTAACCATGTTGGGCCGCATAGCGTGCGGCGGACAAAAGCATGTCGGGGTCTTGTGCGCTTGTAGGCGCAAACGCAGGACGCTCGTAGGCCTGCGCTTCATCACTCGCGTGCAAAGGGCGGTGCATGCGGATGGGGGAGCGGCTCCAAGCTTCTGCGCCACCTGCAATGACCACCTCAGCTTGCCCGGAGGCGATGAGCCCCAAGCCCATGCTGATGGCATCTAGGCCCGCGCAACATTGGGTGTCAATGGTGAAGGCTGCGCAGGTTTGTGACAGCCCCGCATGCAGGGCCAACATCCGAGCAGGGTTTCCGCCTGCACCCAAGGCGTTGCCCATGATCAAGGCGTCAACAGCACTGGCTTCTAGCCCCGCACGCTCAAGCAGCGCTTGCACCACAGGGGCGGCAATGTCGTGCGCGTGCAAGGCTTTGAAAGCGCCATCACGCGGCACCACTGCGCTACGCGCCCATGCGGCGATTAAAGGAGTGGGCGTAGGCATGAAGGTGCTTTCTCGTCGTGCAAATGCACTTGCATGTGCTGGGCCAGAGTGGGGTGGTCGGTTTTACCACTGGCTGTCATGGGCCAGTCGGTGCAAACAAAAAACCGCTTGGGTACTTTGTAGCTTTCTAAATTTGATCGGCACAGGTCTGCCAGCGTGCGCACCGATACATCAGCAGCTTCTTTGGATACGCAGACGATGGCCACCACTTGTTGTCCTCGAATGGTATCGGGCAAACCTAGCACTGAGGCTTGTACCACTGCGGGTGAGGACAATAAAACAGACTCGACTTCTTCTGGAAAGAGGTTTTTACCTTGCGTGACCACCATGCGGTTTTCTCGCCCAACCAAGCATAAGTAGCCTAGCGAGTCGATGTAGCCCATATCGCGCACCGTCAGCCATTCACCATCACGCACGGCATTGGTGTGGTCGTTGGCAGTACCCACGTAGTCGGTGAACAGCATGGGGCTGCGCACAAAAATCTGCCCTGTGCCCAACGGTGGTTGTGGCTGGCGAATGTCGATCTCTACATTAGAAAAAGGCTTGCCCACAGCGTGCGGTGGAGCCGATGTATCTGCATCCATCCACGCCATAAAGCTGGTCTCGGATGCACCATAAAACTCAACAATGCGTGCTTTGGGAAACAGCGCTTGCAATGCTTCCGTGCGGTCGCGCATCCAGCGTGCGCCACTGATCAAAATCAAACGCACCCCGTCGATGGGGGCAAGTTGGCGACGGGCGGCTAGCTCCAACATCAGCAGCAGTTGGCTAGGCACTGCCACCAAGCAAGGTGTGCAGCCTGAGCGCAGGGTGTCCAACAAGCGAGGCCCAGAGAAACGTTCTTGCACCACCACGCCCGCGCCACTCCAAAGCCCCAGCACCATGCCAAACAAAAACAGCGAGTGCGAAAAGCGACCGGGTGCCATCACGCAGCTGGCGGCATCAGGGCCAAAAGTGTCTAGGCACACGCGCAGGCTTTCGGTCCACGATTGGTGATGGCGGCGAAAGCCTTTTGGCATGCCGGTGCTGCCCGATGTGAAGCCAATGTAGAACGGGCTTGTGGGCGTGGCGGTTTGTATTTGGCTGGGCTCGGTCAAAGCTGTCCCTAGTTCGCGCTGCACGCTATCGCGCACGGTGCTGGGCCAGTCGGGGTCGCTCACTGCGGCGCATCGGCCGCTGTGGATGATGCCCATGAAGGCCACCATTTGTTTGATGATGCTGAGCTGGTCGTCCACAAATACCGTGGCCGGCGCTTGTTGCTGAATGAGTGTGTCAGCGTGCTGCACCACTGAGGCATGCAGCTGGGCAAAGGTCAGCTGGGTATGACCATCGTCCATGGCCACCACTTGCGCACGGGTGTGGGCCCAGTGCGCGAGGGGCGCATGAACCAGTGTGTCAGCCACCAAAGCGCCAGTCAGGCAAGCCACGGGCCACGGTGTGAACCACGGTGGCGCACAAGACGCACTTGATCAAGTCGCCTGGCACAAACACCAAGGTGCCCATGACGGCTTGTTCCCAAGATAGGTTGGCAATGTTGACCAAGCCGACCACGCCAAACACGTGCACCACCAACAAGCCGCCAATGGCAGATGCCACGAATGCGCTGATGGCGGCACTGCGTGGCGATGCCGTGGGCAGCAGGGCCATGGCCATGCCAGTCACAAATGCGCCCACAGGCCAGCCGATCAAATAGCCGCTGGCTGGCGAAAAGAACACGCCCAAACCACCACGGCCACCAGACAGTAAAGGCAGGCCCAGTGCCACAGCAGCCAAAAACAGCGCCAAAGCTTGCAAGGCACGCTTGGGGCCCAGCAGGCAGCCTGCCAGCATCACACCCAGGGTTTGCAAGGTGATGGGCACGCCCAAAGGCAAATCAATTTTGGGGATCAAGCCAAAGACTGCAATGAGGGCAGCAAACAAAGAAACCAAAGCAATCGAACGTGAGGGTGTGTGCATAACAGGTGTTCAGCGGCGTAGCCGCAATTGAAGAGCATCGGCCACACGACGTGCAGCCAGCAGCATTTGAATGGTGAGAGGAGCCAGTATTTTAAAACCGCCCGATTTGCCCGTGCGCAGCCGGTGTGCCTCGTCTAAACGACGCCACATCACAAAAAAATGCTCGGTAAAACGCAACATGAGGGCCAGCTGCAAAGCCAGCTGGTCGGAGGCAACGCCTACGTGTTGAAGAGGAGATAGCAAGCGTTCAAACACGTGCAACAAATCGCTGTAGCGGGTGGTGAGCGTGAGGGCTACGCCCATCAAACTGGTGCTGACCAAGCGCAGCACTGTGATGGCTGCCACGTCAGGCCGTTGCATGTACAGATGAAATGCAGCGATGAGCACACAAGCCACCGCCAAGCCAACCAGAAAAGGTTTTGTTTTAACCGCAGCCTTGCCCAACGACAGAAAAATTCCCACGCACAGCACGCTGGCCACCACCAAGGTGTGAAGTTGGTCCGTTAAAAAAAGTCCAGTGCCCAGCAAGGCCAAGCACACCAGCTTTATAGAAGCCGGCACAGCGTGCAGCCAGGTGTGTTGTTCGCTGTAAAGACTGCCCATGCTGTTTATGCCGTTCGTGCTGCCACGTCGGCTTCGTAGGCGGCGCACACATCAAGGCCCGCACCGTCGGCCCGCACTTGGCCTTTGTCTAGCCAAATGACGCGTTCAAAGTGCCGCACGTGGTCGAGCACGTGGGTAGACACCATGATTTGCGCTTTGGCTTGGGCAATGTCGCGGTGCAACAAGGCTTGGTTGGGCTGGTCGAGGCTGGCGTAGGGCTCATCCAGCAGCAGGGTTTGGTGCGAGGCAATCATCAAAGCCAGCCAACACACATGCTGGCGCTGGCCTTGGCTCAGGCTGCCAATGGCGCGAGGTGCCCAATCGGCCAAGCCTCGGGCTTGCAGCCAGTCGCGCACCTGCAGTTGGGCTTGCGCCCGCGAGAGTTTCAAGTGGTTCAGGCTCAGCGCCAATTCTTCTTCCACTGTGGGAAAAATAATTTGGTCATCTGGGTTTTGAAACAACATGCCCACCGCCTGCGGGCCACTTGGCCGCAACACGTGTCCTGATTGCGGTTGGTCTAGCCCACAAATCAATCGGAACAAACTGCTTTTGCCCGCACCGTTGTCACCGATCAAGCCAATGCGGGGCTCGGTCAATGCAAGCGTGAGGTGTTGAAACACCACCGTGTTGCTGCGTTGCAAGGTGATGTTGTCAAGGCGGATGCTTGGCGTGTGGACGGGCGAAGAGGGGGAGGATACGGGGTGCATGGTGGGCTTATTAACAGCTTGAATTATCAAACACCCGTCTATCTACGTATTTATGCCTAGGACTTTCCCCATGTCAACAGTCCCTAGAATGTAAATTCTTAATTTCATTCACCTCAACTGGAGCTTCACATGAAAAAGCAGTTCGTTACCTTGGCCGTAGCCACCTTGTTGGCAGGCACAGCCTTCGCGCAAGCCAATGACACTCTCGCCAAAGTCAAAGCCGCAGGCTCAATCAC
>JACCDG010476090.1_pt1 | contig 15092 bp, 10 predicted proteins | sample 7442471 | NCBI WGS metagenome assembly JACCDG01 (sample SAMN15323444, study PRJNA562643) | freshwater metagenome | isolation source: river surface water | place: USA:Blue River Watershed | collected 2017-08-17
AGGCGAGAAAATGTACGGATTAAGAAATCGTTTTGGTAATATTAAACCCAGTGGGTATGCGGGTGTGTTGCATAATATCGAAGAGATTTATATCCATGATTAAAATCATTCAGCGCTTACTTGTCTCTGTTATTCTTCTCATCGTGATGGGGTTTTTTACATTCTGGATCATGCGCTCTACACCCGGAAGTTTTTTTGATGAGCTGAAAATGAATCCGCAAATTTCTCCTGAAACAATCGCGCGTTATGAAGCCATTTATCACGTCCATGATCCTATTCTTGTTCAATATTTTTTTTGGTTGTCGAATGCGTTCAAAGGGGATTTTGGGTATTCATTTTTTTATAATGTGCCCGTCTCATTTGTCATTGGCAGCCGTTTAGCCAATACATTCATCCTGTCTTTTGCCACTATTCTTGTGACGTGGATGATGGCAATTCCTTTAGGCGTTCTTGCGGCAACACGGGCCAATCAATGGGTGGATAAATTTCTCGCTGCGTGTGCTCAGGTGTCTTTAGCGTCACCCTCATTTTTCTTAGCCATTCTTTTATTATATGCTGCAAGTCTTGGAGGCGTGTTGCCCTTAGGGGGGATGCGTAGTGCGGACTATGATGATCTTTCATGGATGGCAAAGATCATGGATGTGGCTAAGCATTTAGTGATTCCCGTCGCTGTCTTATCCATTGCCTCAATCGGATCTTTGCAGCGGATTTTACGGTCGAACTTATTAGCGGAATTGAATAAACCGTACATCTTAGCAGCGCGTGGTCGGGGTGTGAGTGAGCGCCGCATTGTATGGGTGCATGCGTTAAAGAATGCCTTTAATCCGATGATCACATTGCTTGGTTTTGAGTTTGCGGGCCTTTTAAGTGGTGCCGCTTTGGTTGAAATCATCGTCTCATGGCCAGGCCTTGGGGCCTTGATGTTAACAGCAGTAAGATCAAAAGATATTTATTTAGTTATGACCTCATTTATGATGGCAGGCATTTTATTACTGATTGGAAATTTTTTGGCAGATTTATTATTACGTTATTGGGATCCTCGGGTGGGGCATGATAAAGCAAACCAATTTTCTTAAAGCTAGTTTCGTGAATGTCAGTAAGCGCTTCGATGTGCGTATAGCCCTTGGTGTGTTAGGTTTCTTTTATGCCTGTGCCTTAATGGCGGATTGGGTGGCACCCTATTCCTATCAAGATGAGGATAGGCGTTTGGCCTATGCGCCGCCGACTCAGATTCACTGGGTTCAACAAGGCAACATGTCATGGCCTTATGTGCATGGGGTGAAAGAAGGATTTGATGAATTTCATCGGCGTACCTTTAGTGAAGATCTTTCCCATATATATCCCTTGCAATTATTTTATAAGGGCCGCTTAGTCGGCGTTGAAAGTCCTGCCCGTTTGTATTTCTTCGGCGCTGATAGCCGTGGTCGAGATTTGTTATCACGATTGATCTATGGCGCGCGCATTTCATTGACCATTGGTTTAATCGGGTCTTTGATTTCATTTGCCATTGGTTTAATCGTCGGTGGCATTTCTGGTTATTGTGGGGGATGGATCGATCGTATTCTCATGCGTGTGTGCGAAGCATTCATGTTAGTGCCTGGCTTTTATTTAATGCTGGCTTTGCGTGCGGCAGTCCCACCTAATTTCTCCTCCCAACAAGTGTATATCATGGTGGTTGTGATTTTATCTTTAATCGGCTGGGCATCACTTGCGCGCATTATCCGTGGTATGAGTTTAAGTCTAAGGCAAAGGCCCTACGTCGATGCGGCGCGTTTACTTGGATTAAGTCATGGTCAAATTATTGCACGTCATATTTTGCCGCATACCGCATCCTATGCCTTAGTTGCCATTTCCTTAACAATCCCGTCCTATATTTTAGCCGAAGCAGGTTTAAGTTTACTTGGTTTAGGGATACAAGATCCTTTGCCAAGCTGGGGAAATATGATGGCGGAAAGCATGGCCATTGTCATTATTAAATCATCACCGTGGATTTTATTGCCGGGGGTATTTATTTTAATCACGGTCATAGCGTTTAATATTTTAGGTGAAGCATTCCGTGATCAACTCGACCCTTTCTTTAAACACAAGGCCAATTAGTTTATGATCGTCGACATTCAACATTTAACTGTCAAGTTTCGTGATCAGATCATCCTTGATGATATTACTTTATCCATGCCCAAAGGCTCGATTACCGCGATTGTGGGCGAATCAGGCAGTGGTAAAACAACATTGGCCTTAAGTTTAATGGGGTTATTGCCTCAAGGGATGGTGTGTCACGCCGAGGCTCTGAACGTTTGCCAACAGTCAGTGCTGACTGCCACAGTCGAAGAGCAACGGCGTTTGCGTACGACGAAAATAGGTTTTATCTTTCAAGAACCAGGCCAAGCCTTTGATCCATTATTCACCATTGGCGCGCACATGAATGAAGTGTTGCAAATGCCAGGCGCTTTAAGTCAACAACGTCACGAACGTATCATCCAAGCATTGATTCAAGCGGGCCTGCCCCAAGGCCAGGACTTAGTGAATCGTTATCCTCATCAATTATCCGGTGGTCAACGTCAGCGCGCTATGCTTGCCTTGGCCTGTTTGAATAAACCTGATTTATTGATTGCCGACGAGCCAACCAGCAGTTTGGATGTATTGCTTCAAGCGCAAATGATCACCATGTTTAAACAATTAAATCATCAATTGGGCATGTCATTATTCATTGTCACCCATGATTTGGGTTTAGTCGCGGCATTGGCAGATCATGTCATGGTTTTAAGACAAGGCAAAGTCATTGAGTATGGTTTAGTTAAAACAGTGATCAAGAATCCACAGCATGCCTATACCAGGCAATTAGTGGAGGCAAGCCGATGATTCATGTGAGTGGTATTGATTTTTATTATGACCAACAGCGTGTTTTAGAAGATGTGAGTTTGACGATACAGCCTCACGAACGCATTGCCATTGTTGGACCCTCCGGATGTGGTAAATCAACATTGGCACGTTTAATCGTTGGTTTAATGAAACCGTCGAAAGGTGAGGTCAAGGTTGAAGGCCGTGTTGGCATGGTGTTTCAAGATCCGCAGAGTTCATTTGACCCATTTTGGCCAATTGACGCTGCCTTACGGGAAGCTTTTATCCGTCAAGGAAAGATGGGTCGTGATGTTCAATACCGTTTGATGGAAGAGATGATTGCTCAAGTTGGTTTGCCTGCGGATTCTTTAGGGCGTATGCCGCATGAGTTTAGCGGAGGCCAGCGTCAACGATTAGCCATTGCACGGGCTTTATTAGCAAAACCTTCCTTGTTAATTTTAGATGAACCCACATCCGCGCTCGATGTGATTATTGCCAAAGATATTCTGACGCTAGTGATGTCATTGCAAAAGCAATACGCCTTAACCACTGTATTAATTACGCACAATTTGATTCAAGCACAACATTTTGCTGATAGAATAATAGTCATGAACGAAGGCAAAATTACCCAAGACCCTGCATTCATTAAAAATCTTTTTGACGCCGCGCGTTTAATTCAGGTGGACAATTCATGAGTCGTGAGTTTTGGTCTAATCTCAATACCATTGCTGGTTATTTTACCATTGCGGCACTATTTGCTTTTGCCATTCTCTCCGCCCATTTAGAAATCAAAGATTTAGATTTATGGCTTCATGTGAAGACGGGTGAAGTCATCATGCAACAAGGCCATGTGCCTAACAGTGATTTATATTCAGCGACATTAAATCAAAAAGGCTGGGCTAATCATGAATGGCTATTTCAGGTCATTGTGGCATCGGTGTATAACGGTGGGGGATTTAATGCGCTGATTCTAATGCAGGTGATTGTTGTTACGCTCACACTCTTAGTGTTGCTTCTCGCTTTTTACCGACGGGAACGCCAATTCCTTATTGCTTTTGGTTTGCTTGTGTTCATGTTGATTTATCAAACGCGGCTGACGATTAGGCCAGATATTTTTAGCATTTTATTTTTATCCCTATTTCTCGTGATGGTATTTAGAGCACACCGAACCACGTGGGGTTTAGGTGTTCTTGCGATATTGCAGATTATCTGGGTCAATATGCATGGGTTTTTTATCATGGGCCCGGTGATGATTTGGTTATCCTTGATAGGACTTTGGATCAATCAAAGGGTGAGTGGTCAACGCGCTGAGTATGGATTTTTACCAACCGCAGCCTGGCTATTGCCACTCGTCTGTTTAATTAATCCTCATGGAGTGCATGGAGCTATTTACCCGGTAAGCATTGCCTTGCATTTAAATCAGGATGCGGGTGTATTTTTTAAACACATTGTTGAATTAGCACAACCTATTACGGCCGCAAATATTTGGACGGATGAAAATGGGTATTATAAATTAATCTTAGGGATTTCTTTGTATAGTTTTATTTTCAACCGTCGGCATATGGATTGGCAATTGGTATTGATTTGGTTTTGCATTGCCGCATTTTCTTTAGCCGCGATTCGCAATATGGTGTACATGGGAGTTATGGGTTATGTAGCGCTCATGATCAATAGCCGGCAATTAACTTTAGAAGATATTTCACCGATACGGTTCATTGATAGTCGGTTTAAATTTATTACGGGCATTGTTTGTAAAATTATTTTAATTGGATGGATATGTAATATATCCGGTGAACTAGCGAATAATGGCTATTTTGATTTTGATAATTATGAACGTAAGACGGAATTTGAAGGTATTTCAAAACGTAATTTTCCCTATAAGGCGGTGGATTTCTTAGTTGAAAATAAGGTGAAGGGTAATTTCTTTAATGATTTTAATTCGGGATCTTATTTAATTGGCCGTGCGTATCCTAATATCAAGGTATTTATCGACGGAAGAACAGAAGTGTATGGCTCTGATTATTTCAAACAATATCAATTGATTTGGCGTGATGGCGATAAAAAAGTATTCGAGCAATTGGCCAGAAAATATAATATTACCGGAGCTTTCTTAAATAGTTTTAGCCAAGACATTCCTCCGAAAGCAGCACGCCTATTTTATAATCTCAAGGGATGGCATGTTGTCTATTTTGATGATGATGCTTTAATACTTCTGAAAGATGTTCCTCAACATGCCGCAATCATTAAAAAGTTTGGTATTGATTTAACACATTATCAAAGTAAGTCCATGGATTTACAACGTCTGGGGCCACGCCGTATTGCTCCGTTTCCGTATATTAATCGCGCCAACACATTATATGCATTAGGTTTAAAACAACAGGCGATGGCTGAAGCGAAAATGGCCCTAAAAGTTGCGCCTGATTATGCAGCGGCTTATGAAATCATTGGCCATGTGTACCTTGATCAAAAAGAATATCAACTGGCGTTTAATAATTTGCGTACAGCGACGATGCTTTATCCTCATAATGCGCAAACACGTTTTTTATTGGCGCAAAGCTATGAGGGTCTTAAGGATTATGCAGGCGCTCTTAAGCAGTATGAAAGATTGTACCAAGAGGCGCCTTCATTTAATGCTAAAGCTAATATTGGTATTATTCGCACTCAGGCCGCAAAAGGCGATTTGCCGCAGGCTTTAGCAGCATTAAAGCAAATTAAGAACGATAATATCACTACCATGGATTTGATTCATATTGGTGATCAATTTTATAGTCATCAACGCTATGACGAAGCCCGCGCCATTTACCAAAGGGCTTTAACAAAGAAGAAGCACCTTGATGCGATCCACTACCGTATTGGTTTGACGTATGTAAAGACAAACGATACAATAGCCGCACAAAAAGAGCTTAATGCAGGGCTTAAACTAAATCCCAAGCATAAAGGGATTAAAAAAGCGTTGAAGAAGTATTTTAAATCAAAGTAAATTAATTAGTAGGCATCAGATGCGTGACATTTTAACATTTGTTTTAGCAGGCGGAAAAGGTGAAAGGCTTGATCCTTTAACACGGGATCGTGCTAAGCCTGCTGTGCCTTTTGGCGGTATTTTTCGCATTATTGATTTCACTTTATCCAATTGCGTCAACTCTGGTTTACGTCGTATTTTTCTATTAACTCAATACAAGTCATTTTCTCTGCAACGCCATATCATCGAGGGATGGAATATTTATTCCAATCAGCTTGGTGAATTTATCGACGTGGTCCCGGCTCAACAGCGTATTTCCTCGGATTGGTATCGCGGTACAGCTGATGCGATTTATCAGAATCTCAATATCTTACAGGATTACAATCCTAAAATGATCATGATCTTAGCAGGTGATCATGTGTATAAAATGGATTACCGCAAGCTCATTGATTTTCATGTGGCCAAAGGTGCAGCCATGACTGTCGCTTGCCTTGAAATGGACAAAGATGATTCTGTGCATTTTGGTGTTGTTGAGGTTGATAGTGATAACATGGTTGTAGGTTTTCAAGAAAAGCCTAAAGAACCAAAAACGTTACCTCATGATCCGACACGTTTTTTTGGTTCGATGGGTATTTATTTGTTTAATGTTGATGTTTTAGCGGAACAACTGAGAATTGATGCCAAGGACCTTAAGTCCGAACATGATTTTGGTAAGAATATTATTCCTCAAATGGTGGCAAGTCATATGAAGGTCTATGCGTATGATTTTGCTAATGAAAATCCTTACGGCGCTTATTGGAAAGACATTGGAACACGTGACAGTTATTTCCAAGCCAATATGGATTTATTAGGCAGTGATCCTAAATTAAATATTTATGATAAAGCATGGCCGATTCGTTCACACAATCGTAATCATCCGCCATTGCGAGCGTACACGACGGGAAAGAAGCCCGGGACATTGGTGGATTCTCTTGTTGCCGGTGGTTGTGTCATTGAAAGCGCTGATGTTTCTCATTCTGTCATTGCGCATAATGTAACGATCAAAGATGGGGTGAGCATTAAGAATTCTGTGATCATGGATGGGGTCAGTATTGGCGAAGGATCAAAAATTCAAAATGCCATTATTGATAAAGACGTGGCTATTTCCCCAGGAACATCCATTGGCTTTGACGATGCCCAAGACCGCGCCCGTTTTATCCTTACAACATCAGGCATCGTCATAGTTGCGAAAAAAATGTGTGTGTGATATTATTGCTGTCATTAAATTTGATGAAGAGTGTCATTCCCTCGAACGCGGGAATCTTATAACCTACTAAAACAAAACTATGATCATTCAACCCAAAATCCGTGGCTTCATTTGTATCACCGCACACCCAACCGGCTGTGCTAAACATGTCCAAGAGCAAATCGATTACATTAAAAGTCAACCCGCTATTACCAATGGTCCCAAGAAAGTATTAATCCTTGGTTCATCGACGGGTTATGGTTTAGCCTCACGCATTGCCGCAGCATTTGGAACAGGTGCCGCAACAATGGGCGTTTTTTTTGAAAAAGAAAGTGATGGCAAGAAAACTGCTACCGCAGGTTGGTATAATACGGCTGCATTTAGCAAAGCTGCCCGTGCTCAAGGATTATATGTGCGCAATTTTAATGGCGATGCGTTCTCCGATGAAATGCGTGCCCAAGTAGCAGATGCTATTGCCAAAGATTGGGGACAAGTTGATTGCATTATTTATTCTTTAGCCTCTCCGCGTCGGGTAGATCCCAAAACAGGTTTATTGCATAAAAGCACATTAAAGCCCAAAGGTCCAGCGTATACGAATAAAAGCATGGACTTTGAAGCGAATAAATTGATATCCATTACGCTTGAACCGGCAACAGATGTTGAAGTCGCTGATACCATCAAAGTCATGGGTGGGGAAGATTGGCAGTTATGGGTAGAGTATTTAGCCTCAAAGAATTTATTAGCCAAAGACAGTGTCACGGTTGCTTATTCTTATATTGGTCCTGAGGTCACAACAGCTGTTTACCGTAATGGAACTATTGGGGCGGCCAAAGACCATTTAGAAGCAACAGCTCATTTATTAGATAAGCGCATGAAAGAAGCGGGCGGTCGTGCTTTTGTTTCTGTCAATAAAGCATTGGTTACTCAAAGTTCTTCCGCGATTCCATTTATTCCGTTGTATTTCTTATTGCTCATGAAAGTCATGAAGGAAAAGAATATTCACGAAGATTGCATTCATCAAATTTACCGTGTTTTTGCCGATCGCCTTTATAACAACCGTCCCTTATCCCAAGTGCCAACAGACAGTGAAGGCCGTATCCGTGTTGATGAACTAGAAATGCGCGCGGATGTTCAGGAAAAAGTGGCGGAATTATGGAAAAATGTCAGCGATGATAATGTCACGACCATTGGCGATGTGGCCGGTTACAATTCCGACTTTCTCAAACTTTTCGGTTTTGGCCTCAAAGGTGTTGATTATAACGCTGATGTTGACCCTGTAGTTCCTATTGATTAATTAAGAAAAAACACTAGATATCGCCCCTAACGCTATAGATGACCACCATCTATAGCGTATTTTTTTCAATTCTCCGTTGACTTTTGCCTCGAAAACACCTACATTAGTCTCAACATTTCAATTTAATTCACAACTCAAAGGGCTTCTCATTTATGCATTTAAAACGCCTTGAAGTTTTTGGTTTCAAATCTTTCGCTGAAAAAACCACCCTTGAATTTGGCCCAGGTATTGCTGCGATCGTCGGTCCTAATGGCTGCGGGAAGAGTAATGTCTTTGATGCCGTGCGTTGGGTATTGGGCGAACAAAGTGCCAAAGATTTGCGTGGGTCATCCATGGAAGATGTTATTTTCAATGGGACAGATAAACGCACAGCGCTTGGTTTTGCCGAAGTTGGGCTGACATTTTCCAATGAAGACCGCGTCTTGCCGTATGATAATGATGAAGTCACCGTCATGCGTCGCCTTTACCGTTCTGGTGAAAGCGAATATATCATCAATAAAAATAATTGCCGTTTAAAAGACATTGTTGAAATGTTCATGGGTACTGGGATTGGGGCAGAAGCCTATTCGTTGGTTGCCCAGGGACGTGTCGACATGGTTGTTTCTGCAAAGCCTGATGATCGTCGTCAAATTTTTGACGAAGCAGCCGGGATTACTAAATATAAATCGAAGAAAAAAGAAGCGTTAAGCAAGCTCAAAGAAACCGAAGATAATTTATTGCGTATCAATGACATTGTGGTGGAAGTCAAACGCCAAATAGCGACGATCGAACGCCAAGCCAAGAAGGCGCAGAAATACAAAGAAGATTATGAGCAATTAAAGAATTTCGAAATTATCATGGCCCGTTTTACCATGGACCAATTCATTGTTCAAACCGAGGCGATGAGAGCGCAAGTGAGCGGATTCTTAGCTAAAGAACAAGAAGGTTTGCAGCAACTCGAAGAATTAAATGCGCGCATTAATGATGAGCAAGAATTAATTGCTCAATTGGACGAAGAGATTAATGAATTACGTGCCCAGCAAATCCGTTTGGAAAATGAAATCAATATCAATGAGCAGCAAATTACATTTAATACAGAAAAATTAGAGACGATCAAAGCATCACTCGTCCGTCTGAGTGAAGAAAAAGCCGCCGCGCTTGAACGTTGCCAAATCAATCAAGTGAAGATTGAAGAGTTTCAACAGGCTTTAACACAATTGAATCAATCTTTAGAAACAGCCACTCAAGAATTAAACACCACCCGTGAGCAATTGGCTGTTTTGGTGCATAGCGTCGACGCTGCCCAGACATCTATTAAAACAATTGAATCTGAAATTCTAGCGTTAAATTCCCAAGAAGTACGCTTGAAGAATCAATTAACAGATAATTTAAAACGCATGACCGAGAATTTGGCCCGTAAGACACGTTTGGAACAAGAAAATTCTAAAATTGCCAATGAACAACAAGTTGTCACGACCAAGTTTGAGACGATTAATCAAGCCATTAGCAGTACCCAAGTTGGTTTAGATAGCTTATGGATGACATTGAATAATCAACGCTCAGGGCTTGAAGAATTAAAATTGCGTCAAACCACTCAAGAGCAAGCCATTGATAATTTAGAACATACCCATGTCTTTTTAGTTTCTCAAAAAGACTTTATCGAAAAAATGCAAGTGCAGTACCAAGACATTCCTGATCCGGTTGTCGAAGGAAAGTTTGTTTCAACAGTTCGTCCGAAAGAAAATCAAACCGGTATTATCGGTAAGATCAAATCTATTCAAGAAATTCCAGCGACGGAAAATTCACCCCAATTATTTGAAATTGTCTATGAGACAAAATACATTGAGTTGGATTTAGCCCAAATGGCGGAACGCATTGTCGATTTAGAACGCCAAGTGGCTCAAGCCATCGATGTCCATGCCGCCATTGAACGCGATATGACCGTTGCCAATGGCACAATTGATGGAACGCTCAAACAAATTCAAGATCAAGAAAAGCGTCTCTCTGTCTTAGAAGCGCAAAAGAATGATATTGAATTAGAGACCGGGAAGATCGCTGGCGAATTACACATGCTTGTTGCGGAAAGTTCACAAGTTGAAGCGGATTTAGAAACGCTGAAGACCGATGAAGTTACTTTATCGACACAATTAAATGGCATCGTCGATCAAATCAAGTTATGCCAAGATGAAATTAAGTCTAAGCAATTATCCATTGCCGATCGCCTGCAAGATAAAGAAGATTTGCAAATTAGAATTGCTCAAAGCCAATCCCAAGTGAATTCATTTGCGGATAAACAACGCGGCCTTAATGATAATTTATCCGTCTATGTGCAAACATTAGACCGTGATTTAAGTGATATTGCCCGTTTTGACCGTGAGTTAACCGAGAATAATGAAAAGACCATCATCATTGACCAAGAAAATACTCAATTAAATGATGTGATTGAACAAACGCGCGGCAAGCAGCAAGATTTGCTTAACCGTCTAGAAGATAAAGCTGCTCAAAAGAATGAAATGGTGCAGCGTTTAACCGTCTTGCGTAATCAAACACGCGGTATTGAAGATGAAATCATTGCTGCTAAGAATGAATTGCACGAAATTCAAATGAAAGAACAAGAAATTCAATTCCAACAACGCTCCTTGAAGGAACGCTTGCTTCAATCGTATAAGATTGAGTGGGATACACTAGATCAAGTTATTGAAGCCCCATCAACTGCCGCTGAAACATTCTCTCAAGTTGGCGAGATTATCGACGGTGTTGAAGTCACCGCAGCGATTGTTGAAGAAGTAGTCGTTGAAGAACCAGTTGAACAACCCCAAGTTAATTATGAAGAGCTCAGTGTTGAAATTGAACGCTTAAAGAAACGCTGCGAATCCTATGGTGCTGTCAACTTAGTTGCTATTGAAGAATTCGACGAATTAAAGAATCGCCATGAATTCTTAACCAAACAACAAAGCGATTTATTAACAGCCCGTGAACAATTATTATCCACCATTCAGAAAATCAATCGCACCACACGTCAAATGTTCACGGAAACATTCACGAAAGTGAATGAAGAGTTCCAAATTTATTTCCGTCAATTATTCGGTGGTGGGGAAGCGCAATTGATTCTACTCGACCCAGAAAATGCCTTGGAATGCGGTATCGATATCGTTGCCCGTCCTCCTGGCAAAAAGCCCCAAAGCATTTCCCTATTATCTGGGGGAGAAAAGACATTAACAGCGATTGGTTTAATCTTCGCTGTCTTTAAAGTCAATCCATCGCCATTTTGCGTACTCGATGAAATTGATGCCGCTTTAGACGAAAACAATGTCGGCCGTTTCGCCAACATGCTCAAAGATTTCGCCAAAATCGCCCAATTCGTCGTCATCACGCACAATAAGCGTACGATGCAAGTGGCAGACATGATGTATGGCGTGACCCAGCAAGAGCGCGGTATTTCACGCATTGTCTCAGTCAAATTTAATGAAGCCATGCCTCAGCCGGTAGTTGCGAAAGCTCCTGCAGCTCAACTAGCCACCGTCGAGATGATTTAAAAAAGTTTTTTTGCCCGTCGAAAAGCCTATTTTGCGTAACCCATTGCAAAATAGGCTTTTATATCTCTTCGTCAATTCAATTATGGGTGAGCGCTTTCCTTGACACACCATAGTTGAGGTGTTATACTTCGCTTTAACATCTAGTAATATCAATATGTTAACACACTTTTTTAATAGTATAAATTGGGTCGATGTCGCACTGGTGGTTTTGCTTGTGCGGGTTATTTTCATTGGGGTCAAAAACGGTTTCATTACAGAGCTTTGCAAGTTTTTTGGTGTTTTTCTTGCTCTTTATATCAGTTTGCAGTGGTATGTCACCTGGGCTCTATTTTTAGATAGCCATATCAAGTGGTCTTTAAACCTGTGGCAACTCATTTCTTTCCTCGTTTTAGTTTCACTAGGGTATGGTTTGTTTTGGGGGATTCGTTTTGGCCTATCCCAGCTCTTTAAAGCCGAAACCCAGCATGAAGGGTTTGATAAATATGCAGCGGGCGTCTTAGCCATCGGACGTGGGTTTTTAACTGCTTCTTTGGTCATCTTTGCCTTATTATTAATGAGACAGCCTTATGTCACTAAACAGATATTTTCATCGGTTTCATACCGATTAGCAGGTAAAACAGCAGTTCATGCGTACGATTTAATGTTTCACCAGGTAATTGATAGGATTTTTCCAGGTCAGCGTTTTAATGATGCGGTTAATTATCTCGTCGATGCTCCGAAGTAAATGGATGTAAAAGGTGTATGGGATTAATTCCCGATTTAATTATTCAGCAGGTTTTAGAGCGCACGGATATTGTTGCGCTGATTAATAACTATACTCCGCTTAAAAAAGCGGGGCGAAATTTTAAAGCTCTTTGTCCGTTTCATAACGAAAAATCATCCTCGTTTGTCGTTAATCCCGATAAACAAATCTTTCATTGTTTTGGCTGTGGGGTTGGGGGAAATGCCATTGGTTTTTTGATGCGCCAGGAGCGTTTAGATTTTCCAAACGCCGTGCGTCAGTTGGCTGATAAGTGCGGCATTGTTGTCCCGCAAGATGATGATGGGGGTGAGCAAGGAAAGCTCAAAACACTGCGCGACGCTATTTATGAAATGAATGGCTTAGCCGTTGAGTTTTACCATCAGGAACTTTTAACAGGTAAATCGCCCGAAGCTCAAGGAGCTAGGCAGTATTTAAAACAACGCGGTGTAAGCCTCGAGGCTGTTAAAACGTTTCAGTTGGGTTTTTCTCCCAATAGTTGGGATGCTTTAAGTAATATGTTAAAGGCCAAAGGTTTTGATGAGGCGATATTACTGAGAGCAGGGTTGATTATCGCCCGCGAAAATAAAAGTGGTACCTATGATCGTTTTCGGAATCGTATTATGTTTCCGATTTTTGATATACAGTCCCGTCCGGTGGCCTTTGGGGCACGGACTTTAGTCGATAGCGATGGGGCGAAGTACATTAATTCACCCGAGACGCCGGTTTACACGAAGGGCCAACATGTGTTTGGACTTCATTTAACGAAAACCGCGGTCGGGAAGTTAAATAGAGTGATTGTTGTCGAAGGTTACATGGATATGATTATGCCCTATGTAGCTGGAGTCGCGAATGTCGCGGCGGCACTTGGTACCGCATTGACGGTCGAGCAAATACGCTTAATCCGCCGCTATTCGCCCAACATCACCATGCTCTTTGATACAGACCCTGCCGGTCAAGCAGCAATGATTCGAAGTTTGGATCTGCTGGTTGAAGAAAGTGTCAATGTCAATGTCGTCAGTCTTGAGGCTAATGAAGACCCGGATTCATTTATTCGCAATCACGGCCTTGCCGCGTTTAACGAACGGTTAAATCAGGCGCAATCATTGTTTGACTATAAAATGGCGTGGCTCAATACGCAGTATTCAGCCCCCACAATCGAGAATAAATCTCTGATCAGTCAAGCCATGTTGTCAACGATTAACCGTTATCGCGACGAGGTTGTCAAGTTTGAATTAACCAAACTGTTAGCGACTCGACTCAACCTCCCTTTAGATGTGCTTGTTAAGCAGTCTAAAGGACTCAAAGTGCAAATTCCAGCGGCGCAGCCGGTACAAACACCGACTGCGTTAAAACCTGCTACCCAAATCAGCAAAGTGGAAGAGATGCTCTTAACACTCTTGTTGACGGATCCCACGTTGATCCATGCAGCCAAAGGAAAAGTAACGCCGGACGATTTTGATCATGACACGCCCAAGGGTATTGTATCAGTATTACTCGAATGGTCAGATAAACCTGATTGGTCCGTCAAAGACTTATTAGGTTTTCTATCCGACGAGGAAAGTATTGCCTTGGTCACGCGATTGGTCAATGCAGACGAAGCTTTAGTTGGCGATAAACAGCAAATGTTTAACGACTGTCTAGCTAAATTAGCTGACATGCGTAAGCGCCGTCTTCGTTTGAAATTGAATGAAGAACTTCGTTTGGCCCAATCCCAAGGCAACCTTCCCGCCGTCGAATACCTGACTAAGCAACTTAATGATCTATTAAAAGGCGTATAGGAAGCTACTATGAAAGAACCCATTAAAGACAAAGAAGTGCAAGGCGATTTAGATAAGTTGGTCTTGCTCGGCAAAAAGAAAGGTTTTTTAACGTATGATGACGTTAATGAAACCTTATCTGATGCGCTCGATTCTTCCGAAGACATTGATCAAGTATTTGATGTCTTAGATGGTCAAGATATTAAGGTTGTTGATTCCGATGAGGAAACACCTATTATCGAAGAATCATCTCCAACGGGCGAAGAAAGCCGCGAGCAACAAGTACGCCGCATGCGTGAAGAGAGTAAGGAAGATGATGTTTATGCGGATAAATTTATTCCGTTAGACGATCCTGTCAAAATGTATTTAAAGCAAATGGGGTCTATTCCTTTATTAACGCGTGAGGAAGAAATTGCTTTAGCCAAGCGTATTGAAGAAGCTGAAATCAAATTCGCGGAAGCACTCTTTAAGACATACTATGCCCGTAAAACGGCGATTGAAATCATCAAAGAAGTGTTGGCCGAAGAAACCAATGCGGAAGATGTGATCAAAGACGAATTGGAACGCCGCGGCCGTTTGATGAAAGATTTAGCCAAGATTTTGGAGAAAGTACGTACATCACGTGCTGGAACTGATATTTCCGCTAAGTCTATCGCTGAATTTAAATTAACATCAACAGTTAACGAAGACATTGTTAATAAAATCAATGAACTCGTTGCTGAAATTGACAAAGTTGAACGTCAAATCAACGCCAAGAAAAAA
>JACCDG010186695.1_pt1 | contig 15090 bp, 15 predicted proteins | sample 7442471 | NCBI WGS metagenome assembly JACCDG01 (sample SAMN15323444, study PRJNA562643) | freshwater metagenome | isolation source: river surface water | place: USA:Blue River Watershed | collected 2017-08-17
CCGAAGCTCCTGCGCGGTGCCGGCCACCACGATGCGGCTGAAGCGCTCGGTGCCCTCGACCTCGATCTCCCACTCCCGGTACTGGCCGTCGGGCAGCCTGGCGGGAACGTCGCTCACCAGCGTGTCCTCGAACCACAGCACGCCGTCGGCGTAGATGCGCACCAGCAGGCCCTCGTCGCAGCCTTCCAGGGCGATCCAGGCCAGCGGGGGCTGCTCGTCGAAGACGATCTTCTTGCTGCGCCACAGCGCCGTGCGCGGCGCGGCCCCGGAGAGGAACGGCACGATGGTCGTGCCGTCGACCACGAACATCTCGTCGGCCACCAGGTCGGTGAAGGCGTCCCCGTGCACCGGCTCGACGCCAGTGTCCACCGGGGCCTCCTCGGGCGCGGCGGCAGGGTCGTCGCCGAACTCGAGCTGGAAGCGCAGCTGGTCGGTCATGCCCCAGCGGATGATGCGGGTCGTGCCCGATGGCACGGCCTCCATCAGGTACGCGACCCCGTAGCGGTCCCGCTGGCGGCGGTAGATCACATTCCCGCCCGACAGGTAGAAGAGCACCACGTCGTTGAGCCCGACCTCGGCGGCGCGCTTGTCGTCCATCGCCACCACGGGGCTCGTCGCGCCGGGAAAGCTGCTCGTGACGTAGGCGGCGCTGTCCGCGTCGTACCAGTAGAACCGGCAGACCCCGCCGGCCATGTACGCCACCTGGGGCCGCATGTTCTGGTCGAAGGCCAGCGCGATCTCGGTGATGCCGCTGGCGCTGGTGATGTCGGTCCACGCCCCGCCGCTCTCGGGCCGGGTCTGGATCACGCCGCCGGCGACGCGCGCCTCCCACACCTGGTACTGCAGCCCGGCGCTCGGGTCCCCGATGTCGATGCCGCCCAGCTCGTAGTCGACCAGCAGCGACGTGCGCGCGCGGTCATCCGGCGCGAGGAAGTTGCCCTCGACCGGCTCGTCGGTGAACTGGCTTTCGGGGAGGGCCACGTGCTCAATGCCTTGTCCAAGACTGCTTCCACACCATCGACAGCTCCTTGGTGTTGTCCTTGGAGATGTTGGCGTCGAGCACGCACTGGTAGGTGCCGAACAGGCCCGTGAAGCTGAAGCCGCGGACCCCGCTCGCCTCGTTGCCGTTGCTGGTGCTCCACTTCGTCGTGAACTTGCACTGCTTGCTGTTGGCGACGTAGCCCGAGTTGGTGATCTCGGACGAGTAGTAGGCGAAGCCGCTGACGCCGCCGGTCTGAGGCGACGCAGTGCCGCCGCTGGTCTGCCGCAGGAAGGTGTCGCTGATCGGGCCGAGCACGGCCGGAGCGCCGTAGATCTGCGCGCCGGCGTTCACCCCCGCGGACAGCCCGCTCATCGGCCCGCACCACGATCGCGTGGTGGCCTGCAACGCCAGCAGATTGGGCGCCCACCCGTAGTTCGTCTGCATGCGGTTGTTGGTGTTCGCGTAGAGGGGCCGCACCGTGTAGTTGTAGGTGGTGCCGTTGATGATGACCGAGCCGGTCACGTCATCGGTGGTCTCCTCCGGCACGTACATGCGGATCTCGTAAGTGACCGTCAGCTGGTCGATCGACAGCAGCGTGATGGCCGGCGAGACCAGCGACCGGCTGAAGACGTTGGTGGTGGTCCAGCCGACGCCGACCTCGGCGATGTTGCCGGTGACGGCGCCCTGCGCGAAGGGATAGGTGCGGCGCTCCCACCCGTAGCGGGGATCGGTCGTGACCACGCCGCTCGATGAAGTGCCGCTGCTGGCGTTGTAGTCGAGCGACGCGACCTGCGCCTGGAGCGTGGTGTTGCCGACCACCGGCGAGGTGTTGCCGGTGCCGACCATGCAGTACCTGAAGAGCGCCTTGGCCTCGCCCAGTCCCTCGAGCCCGGCGTCGGTGATGAGGTTGTCCCACCACTCGCGCACGGCGATCACCTGGCCGTGCCTGCGCACGGTCGCCCGATAGAGGCCCCGGAAGCGGGCGGCCGGCAGCTTCATCGCGTTGTTCATGCGAGCACTCCAGAGTCCAGGCCCGCGGAGACGTCCAGCGCCTCCAGCACGTCCTGGTTGATGTAGTTGATGACGACCTCCAGCAGCCCGGAGTCGAGCCCGCCCAGCGGGTCGATCGCCTCGACGTCGGCGGTCAGAGTCTCGTAGTTGATGACCGTATCCACCGAGCCGCCGTCAAGGTCAGCCAGCGGGTCGATCGCCTCGAGTTCGGCGTCGATCCCGACATACTGGATCGTCACGTTGATCGAGCCGTCGTCCAGCCCGGCCGACACATCCAGGTCGTCGACCGGGTTCCACACATGCCCGGTGAACGCCAGCGGCGCCACGTTCATGCCCTCGACGACCTCGATCGGGTACAGCAGCGACGTGAGGATCGGACCCGATGGAGGCGGCGCCGGGGGCTCGGTGCCCTCGCCGGGTACGCCGGCCATCGTCGACAGCCGGCGCGTCATCAGCTCGAGCACGATGATCGTCACGGCTCACCCGTCCACAGGTGATAGCGGCCCTCGGAGACCGCCGCAAAGCTGTTCTCCAGCCCGAGCGCCTGCCAGTCTTCCTTCGAGTAGTGCGCCAGGGTCAGCACCTTCACGCCGGTGGAGTCGGCCGCGCAGATGCCATCGGGCGAAGCCCACAGCACGCCGCCCTCGGTGCTCACCGCGCTGCGCTTGCTGATGCAGGACTGCGGGCTCTCCGTCACCTGGAGCGCCATCGACGCCGAGTCGGCGCCCGAGGCGTACACCGGCGTGCCCTCGGTCAGCACCACGCAGGTCTGCCCGAAGACGCCCAGCGCCACGATGTTGTGCTGCAGCGCGTGCTGGTACTCCTCGGGCCAGGCGTACGGGTGGTACGGCTCCGCGAAGCACAGGATGTTGGTGCCCTCTCGGAAGCCGGCCATGATCCCGTTGGGCAGGCCCACCAGGCCGATCAGGTCGGCCGGCGGCTCGATCCAGGTTGCGGTCTGGCAGGGCTCCTGCAGCTCCTCGGCCAGCAGGCCGTCGTCGAAGGTCAGCGTGTCGATCGCGACCTCGGTGACGTAGTTGAAGCTCGCGCCCGTGTTGGAGCTGGTCGAGCGGTACAGCCGCCAATGCGTGACCGTGCCGTACGGCGCCCCGAAGCTGGGCGGGGTGATGTTCACGGTGAACGTGTCGTTCGCGTCCATCGTGATGAGCAGCGACGGCGGGCTGGGCGCGCTCTCCTCGCCCCAGTCGGTGACGTAGGTGTAGATGTAGCTGCGGGTCTCGGTGCGCTGGACCGTGGCGGTCGGCACGATCCACACATACCGCTGCAGCAGCGTGGCCAGCGTGTCGCGCAGCGTGCTGTTCAGCGTGGCGTAGTGGGCATCGACGGCGGTCGCAGCGGTGCGCAGCGCGGTGATGGCGGCGCGCAGCGCGTCGGCCCGGGTGGAGGCGGTGTCCGACCGGGCGACCTGGCCGATGACGGCAGTCTGCGCCGCGTTCAGCGCCGCGATCAGGGAAGACGCCGGGTCCTCCGCGGGATCGTAGATGGCGGCGATCAGGTCGGCGATCTCGGTGCAGGTGGCGTCCGGGATCAGCTGCTCGACGTTCTCCGGCGGCTTGCGGATGGCCTGCAGCGCGGTGTACAGCGTCGCGGTGTTGATCGAGTACCCGGTGGCCAGCCAGCGCATCGGGACGGCCCAGTAGTCGAGGCCGGTGTAGTTGATCTGCTTGCCGCCCAGCGCCGGCGTCAGCAGGTAGGCGTCGGAGGCCGCGGTCGTGGTCGCGCCGGTCATCGGCGCCGCGTAGGCGATATCGCGCGCCTCGGCGGTCGGCAGCTCGTCGTCGTCGCCGTGCGCCATCCAGATGGCGCTGAGGTAGCCGGTCGTCGGCTTCGCGTTGCCCAGCGTGCTCGAGCTGCGCGAGGCCACGGCCGCGGCGACGATCTCCTCGAAGATGCGCGTCAGCGCCTCCTGATACTCCTCGTCGGTGAACTGGTCGCCTGGCACCGTCGTGCCGGTGGGCGCCACGGTCGGCGCCGGCACGCCCAGGCGCCGGTACTCGCCGTCCTGCCAGGCCTCCGGGTAGGCCGAGCGCCCGGTGAGGTAGACCCGCTCCGAGTCGGCGTCGTTGATCTGGCCGTTCACGTAGTCGGTATCGGTCGTGCTCGACAGCCAGACCCCCGACGGCGTGCGGTGGATGGAGATGGTGCCCTCGGGCACGGTCTCCACGGACTCGCCGGGCTCGCGGACGGGGCGGAAGTCGCCGAACCGCAGGTCCAGGTTGTGCGCGGTCTGGGCCTCCTCGGCCGGCAGGTTGCGCGGGTCCACCGACGGCCGGATGCCGCCGAACACCTTGATGTCGATGGCGGCCATCCGCTCGCCCCTTCAGGTCAGGATTCCGCCGTGCGCACGGGCCGCGTTCCGCTCTCGGTGGCCGAGCGCCGGGGCGAGTTGCTGCGGGTCGACGTCGCCTCCACGCCGAGCGCCTGGAGCGCGGCTGCGCGGTGCATCGTGGCGCGATCGGCGTTCACCCGGTACTCGGCGTCCTTCTCGAACGACAGGGCCAGCACCAGGTCGTACATCGGCGCCTCGAAATGGTCGGGCAAGCCCATCGTGCCGCTCACGTCGGCGACGGTCGACCCGTCGGCCGGCACCGAGATGTCGTTGGGCAGCACGGCCAGCTGCGCCTCCACCGAGGCGCCCGAGGCCGCCGGCGGGTAGACGTAGAACAGCCGCGGGTGCCGCTCGTCGAACGTGTAGTGCAGGATCTCGGTGACGCCGGTGGCGTTCTGCCACTCCGGCTCTTCGGTGTCGAGCAGCCGTCGATCGGTCAGCGTGATGCCGCGCTTGTTGCCGCCGGTGTTCCTGATGACCGAGAGCAGCCGGGTGTGCTTCGCGTCGGTCAGCAGCTGCTTGGCGCCGACCGCCAGCGCCACGGTGACGATCGCCGCGCCGGCGTCGGGCCGCACGGTCACGACATACCGCTGGGCGGCGTTGAAGCTGCGGACCAGCTCGGGCACCTTCCAGCGCCGGCCGGTCGCGTCCTGGAGGGTGGCCTGCGCGCGCTGCAGGATGTCCTTGACGGGGATGGCCATGCGTCAGCACCAGTGCGGCCGGAGCCGCGCACGTTGACCCGTGCCGCCGCGCGACACGTCGTTGACCGCCCGGCCGATGTGCGCCTCGAACATGCCGGCGAACTTGGCCGCCTCGTCGGGGTCGCCGAAGGTCGCGCCCTTGATGCGGAACAGCTCGGCCAGCGCGCCGTCGACGATGGCCTCGAAGTACCGCGAGGCCAGCAGCTCGAAGCCGCAGGCCGCGGCGTTGCGGGTGGGCTGCAGCGCCACGCGCGCCCGCACCACGGCACCGCTGGTGATGGTGCCCGCCAGCGTGAACGTGACCAGATCGTCGGTGATGACCTGGCGCTCGAGCCCCGCGGCGATGTCCTCGTCCTCCCAGTCCTTGTCGGGGACGTGGAACTGGGTGACCACCACCGGGTCGCCGTTGAGCGTGGCCTTCTCGATCCGCAGCGCCTCGGCCCCGGTCGGCAGCGTGGGCGTGAAGCGGGTGAGCGGGTCCGGGTCGACAGCCTGCACGCACGGCAGCCACACCTTCCAGGCGTAGGTGCGCGAGCAGAACTTCCTCGCCGCGCGCCGCAGCGCGCGCCGCACGGTGGGGATGGGCGCGCTGGCGCAGTGCGCCTGCACGTCGGGCAGGAAGTCGTCCCAGGAGGCCACGGCGCGCGGGCGTCAGGTGGCGGCGGGTGCCTTCGGGGGCTTCGGGACCTTGGGGGCCTTGGGCGCCTTCGGGTCCTTCGGGGGCTTCGGCGCGGTGTTCGCCTCCACCGGCGGCGCGTCGGGGTCGATCGGGTCGTCGTCCTCTTCGTCGCCGTCCTCGTCGTCGTCGCCGTCACCGCCCTCGGGGTCCTTCGGGACCGCGGCGGTCATCAGCGCGGTGGCGGTGTCGTAGTCGGCCTCGTCGGCGGGCTCGAAGCGGTCGCCTGGCAGGGCCAGGAAGCAGCCGACGTCGGCCAGGTCCGAGACCTCACCGACGAGCGCGTCCAGGCCCGCGTCGAAGTTGAATTCGTACTTCGCGCCGCTCTTGCCGACGGCGGTGACGGTGGTGTTGCCGCGGCGCGGCGGAACGTTGCAGATCAGCTTCACAGTGGCTCCTCGGAAAAAGCAACGGGGCCGAACACGATGGGGCCCCGTTGCGGTTCGACTACTCGCGCGAGCTGCCCGAGACTCAGGCGGCGCGGTAGGTCAGCTCGATGGTCACGTTGCCGGCCACGGCGGTGGTCGGGGCCGTCGTGACCTTCGCGCCCAGGCGGCGGTCGCTGTCCGACTTGGTGACCTTGCTCATGTTGTTGAGCGTGCGGGTCAGCGCCTTGTCGAACGCCGTGTTCACCGCCGAGCCGGTGTCGCCCCAGGCGCCGCCGCCGTCGGCCGCGTCGGTGGAGAGGTTGGCGCCCGAGCCGTCCCAGATGCCCACCCCGATCACGAGCGCCGCGGAGCTGGAGTCCACGTCGTCGGCGATGACGCGCACGTCCACCGGCACGCAGCCGGCCGGCAGCCAGCCGAACTGGCCGATGGTGTTCAGCGCCAGGTCGGCCGTGGCGAAGGCCAGGGTGTACCGGACCGTGACGTTCTCGCGCCCGGCCGGGTAGGGGGCCGCCGCGCGGCCGGTGATGTAGTCGTTGGTGCCGGTGAAAGCCATGTTCTGCTCCTGTGGCTTTGGTGGATCAGCGGCCCGTCGACGCGGCGGCGGTGTCCAGGGCGAACACCCCGAAGTCCTGCGCCGTGCCGTCGATCGTGAACCGCACCTTCTTCACGCCGAAGATGGCGCTGGTGGAGATGACCACCTTGTCGCCGTTGTCGCGGGTCTCCTCGTACCAGGAGTAGCGCATCCCGGTGCCAGGCGAGCCGTAGGCGACCACCGCGGCCTGGCTGCCCATGAACAGCGCGCGCGCCGCCTCCACGTTGGCGCCGGCGCCCGCGTTGTTGAAGCGGATGACGTTGCGGTGCGAGTGCAGGATGCAGCCGCGGTACATGCCCAGGCCGCCCTTGAAGAGCGGGCTGTTGCGGCCCTCGGCGGTGGCGGCAGCCTTCTGGATGTCCAGCCACTGACCCGTGCTGGTGGTGGAGCGCAGGTCGTCCTCCTGGAAGGTGTGCATCACGCACACGAAGGTCTCGTTGCCGTCGATCTTGCACGGCTGCAGGACCGGGATGCCGGTGCCGCCGCCGCCCTGGCTGTCGGCCCGCGTCTTCGCGCGGTCGACCAGGCGCAGCGTCATCGTGTCGGCGCTGTCGATGTTGTTGAACGCCGTCGCGTCCCCGCCGTACATCGTGTGGTTCGTGTCCGGGGTGGCCAGCGAGTTGTTCGCGCGACCGGTGTAGCCGGTGCTCACCAGGAAGTTCGCGTTGATGCCTCGGGCGCCGCTGATGTAGATGAACATCAGCTCGTCCTCGAAGCGCGCCCACCAGTTCGCCTGCTGGCGCTTGGCCTTCTCGCGCAGGTTGTGGAGCGTGCGCTTGCGGGTCATGCGCCCGCCGGTGTTCACGCCGCAGCGAGCCTGGTCGACGTAGATCGAATCGCTGTACCAGCGCTGCGCCTCTTCGTTGCCCTCGAGGTTGTCTTCGCCCTCGATCGGCGCCATGCGCAGCTCGGCCAGCAGGTCGTACGTGATCTGCTCGCCGGCGTCGGTCTCCAGGTCCGTGAGGATCTGCACGGGCACTTCGGCTTCGGAGCCCTTGCCCATGAAGCGCTGGCGCCAGTACGCGCGCTGGCTGATGTCCAGAAACAGGCCGCCGCCATAACGCTTGACGGCTTTGGCGTCGTTGACGCCGATGACAGTGCGGGCCATGAGGCTTCCTCTTGCTTCGACAAGTGGAGGGAGCACTCATGCGCAACCCCGGGCTGGGTGGCCGGTGTTCACCGGCTCGGCGCCTAGTCTGCGATGTTGGGTACGGGTTTGGATGCCGCCTGTTGCGGCTGCGGGTCCCGGGCCTGCACCCGCACCGAGCGCGGCGCGGTGATCTTCAGCCGGGCGACGTGCCCGGCCTTGGCCTGCATCTCCACCTGCACGCAGCCCTCGATCTCGATGCGGTCGCCCGCACGGAGATCGAAGTACATGCTGGAGATGTCGGCTGTCACTGCAGCCGCGCGGTGGTGCGACGCGCCGGAGCGGACGAGGCGGCCATGTACTTGTCGCGCCAGGCGGCCGGCTTGCGCATCAGCGCCTCCTCGTACTCCTCGCCCTCGAGCTTGTCCAGCTCCTCGAACTCGTCGGAGGCCTCGCGCCCCGCGTTGTCGCCCGGCGGCAGGTCGGCGATGCTCTTCGGCACCGCGTCGATCGGCGCCTTGCGCGCGTCGGCCGCGGCCTTCTTCGGGTCAGCAGCGGGCGCCGGCGAGGGCGAAGGCGTGGCGGCCTTGCCGGCGATGCCGTGCAGCGCCAGCACGCGCCGGTGGGCCTCCTGCAGGAACCACTGCATCGACTTGTCGGCGTGCTCCTTGCGGGCGCCCAGCATCTTCACGAACCCGTCCAGGTCCTCGCGCTTGTCGGCGTCGGTCTCGTAGTCGATGCCCTCGGCCTTGGCCACCGCGAACTGGGACCGGATCGTGCGGCGCCACTCGGTCTGCGCACGGTGGTTCTCCGCGCGCACCGAGGACTCGTGGTCCGAGCGCAGCGTGCGCAGGGCCTGGCGCTCCTCGTCGAGCTTGTCGAACTGCTCGTCGTACTCCTCGGCCGAGATCTCGCCGCTGCGGTTCTTCTCGCGCAGCGCCTTGATGGCGGCGGCGTTGGCCTCGACCTTCGCGTCGAAGTCCGCCGGCAGCGGGACCACCAGGCTCTCGACGTCATCGGCGGCGGGAGCAGGTGCCGCAGCCGCCTCGGCGGGCGCTGGCGCCGGCGCGGGCGCCGCGGCAGCAGCTGGAGCGGCAGCCGGGGCTGCGGCGGCGGTGGCGTCGGGGTTCGCACCCTCGGTGCTCTCGTCGTCCTCGTCGTCGCCATCGTCGTCTTCGGGGTCGGCCTCGCCGGCGATCTTCGACAGCGCGTCCTTGTCGTCGTCGTCGTCCTTCAGCGCGGCCAGCTCGGCGTCGTCAAGCAGCGACATGGCGTGCTTCAGGCTCGCGCCCTCGGGGATCGGCGCGTCCAGCGAGGTGTCGGGGGTGTCATCCTTCGGGGGCATGGTTCAGCTCCTTGGGGTTGGGGGGAATCGCAGCTACTTCGAGGCGAGCTGCACGGCCGCGGTCGTGTTCTTCAGCTTCTCCTTGGCCAGCTTGCGCACCCGGGCCAGGCGCTTGGGGTCCTTGCGGATCTCCTCGGCGCGGATCAGCGCGTCGAGATCGGACTCGGTGCGCCACTGCTCTTCCTGCTTGCGCATGCTGACGTTCATCGGGATCGCCTCGGGGGTCATGGTGGTGGGCACCCTGCCATGCTTGGAGCGTCAGACCAGCTCGGCCACCAGCAGGATGAAGGCTTCTTCGTCGGCGCGCTGCTCGGGGGTCAGCACCAGGTCGTCGACGCCGAGGCCGCCGGCCACCGCGGCCAGCTCGGCGGCGCTGGCGCGGCGATCGCGCGGCTTCGTGGGCTTCGGCGCCGGCGCAGGCACGGCGGCAACAGCTGCGGGCGGCGGGCCCCGGCGGGCGCGGCGCAGGGCCTCGTTCGCGCGCTCGATCGCATCCCACTTCTCGCGCACCTGGTCGGCCAGATCCGTGGGCGGGAACAGATCCAGGTCGCGCGCGGTGCGCGGGTTGCGCCGGTAGCCCGTCGTCGTCGTGGACTCGTCGGCCGGCGGCGGGGGCGGCGGCGGCACGCCGACCATCGGCAGCGCGATGTCCAGCTCGAGCGCGACGCCGATGCCCAGCAGCCCCTGCACCGGCAGCGCGATGTCCGACTCGGTGGCCTGGCCGATGACCTTGGCCTGCACGGCCTGCAGCGCCAGCGCGGTGTCCGTCTCCTGCGCCTGACCGATGGCTCGCTGCTGAGCCGCGGCCAGCGGTAGCGCGGTGTCGGTCTCCTGCGCGACGCCCAGCACGCCGCCAGACAGCACGTCGACCGCCAGCGCGGTGTCGGTCTCCACCGCCTGCCCGATGGCCCGCTGCTGCGCGCTGGTGAGCGGCTGCGCGATGTCGCTCTCGACCGCCTGGCCGATCTCGGCCGCGGCGCCGCCGCCGACGGGCAGCGCGATGTCGGCCTCGAGGGCCAGCCCGATGACGGCGGTCTGGGCCGATGTCAGCGGCAGCGCCGTGTCCTGCTCGATCGCCTGGCCGACCGCGCGCGCCTGGGCGCTGGTCAGCGCCAGCGCGGTGTCGGTCTCCTGCGCCTGGCCGATCCCGCGTTGCTGGGCGGCCTTGAGGGCGAGCGCGGTATCGGTCTCGGTGGCGAGGCCGATCTCTGCGGCCGAGCCGCCTCCCCCAGCCGCCGTCGGCGACAACCCCCACGGGCTGAGGCCGAATGACTCCAGACCGAAGCTCATGGACTTACACCACGCGCAGGACGTTCATGCCGGCCAGCTCGGCGAAACCGCGTCGACCTGCGCCTTAGTGGTCGCGGCATTGACCGCAGCAACCGCAATTTGACCCGCTGTGTAAATGTCGATCATGCGCTGCCAGTTGGAAGTCGGCGACCGGGCCGCAGGGGCAATACTTAAATACATCTCGCGCAGGAGCGCCAATTCCGCAAAGTCGGAGATGGCCGGGAAGACCGCCTGGATGCGGGCTAGCCCATCCAGCTTGATGGCCGCGATCTTGCGGGCCTTGTAGTGCGGGAGTTCGTTGTAAGAGTCGATGATGGACTGCACGGCAGCGTCGTTCGACGACTGCCAGACGCCGTTCACTTGCGCGAGCCAGTGCCCTGCGGCACGCACCGCATCATGCAGACCGACGCCCTTCTCGACGTAGGTGATCGCCATGTCAGACTGCCCTAATCAGCATGTTAGGAACGCTCAGATTCGCCGACCAAGTCAGAGCCGGCGCAGTGCTGGGCATTGCCGATGTTGAAACGCCCAGGGCGTAGCCGCCGAGGCCATATGTGTCCAACGCGTTGCCTACGGAGGAAGGCATGCGCATGGTCAATCCGACGCCGGTGCAACCCATATAGAAGGCCGTGGTCGCGGTGCTGAGGTAGGCGAACCAGTAGTTGCCGGGAGGCAGCACGAACGCGGTGAAGGTGCTGGTCTTGACGCCGGTCGACGCCACGTCGATCGACCCTGACTCCACGATCAACCCGGCGGGGTTGCCGTCGCTGCCGATGCGATATAGGCCGATGCGCAGAATCGTGCCGGCGCCTCCCGCCGTGGTTACCTGCGTGATGAATGCGTCGATCTCGCCGCCGTACTCATGTCGCCACGGCCAGCAGTTGAACCGGCCAGACGTGTCGCCAGCGTTGTAGAGGTTCGAACCGATGGTGCCGAAGAGGTTGGCGTTGCCAACCCCTTTGTATCCGGCCGCGCTGCCCATGTAAGGCAGCGGCGCCATGACCGAGCGCGTCAGCCCGGTGACGATGACGCGCTTCGTGCCGGATGCCAGCGACAGCGTGGCCGGGCTGGTGTTGTCATAGGTGCTGCTGGAATAGGTCTCCGTGACCTTCTCGCGGACCATCGTGGTGCTCGCGCTCAGGTAGCCAATGCCAGCTTCCAGCGGTGCGCCGGTCGAGTCATCGAGGATCGCGTATGCGAACCGCTGCCCCTGTCCGACAACATCATTGATCGTCGGATACCCGCTCACGCTGGACAGCGTGAGGTTGCCGGTTCCCGTCGTCGTCGTGGTCGTGCGCGCCCAGTTGTAGTTCATATCAGCGCACCAAGTAGAACGCCCTCGGCCGGCTCAGGCCGTCTCGCGCCATCGGGAAGGCATGAAGCGCAAGCACTTCGTCGTTATTGATGTCGCCCGGGGACTTGGCGGCCATCGAATTGGCCGCCCAGTCGACGGGTAGCGTGATTGGTGTCCACTCCCCCTCGTAGCCGAGGCGGCGCCAGTAGGCGTGTCGGGCCGTCCCGCTATTGCCATTGGGGGTCTCGCACATGTAGAACAGCCCGCCCTTGAACGGTACGAGGTAGCTGCCCATCTTGATGTCCCAGGTGGCGCCCGGGTAGGTGCCCGTGAATGGCATGCGCTGCCCCACCGGGCCGAAGGGGATCGTCAGGCTGCCGTCGGCGATGGTGGTTTCGGTGCCGCGAGTCTCGAAGCACCAGAGGTAGCCGGTCCCCGGCGACGCGACATAGAGCTTGCCGGTGGCGGAATCGAGCCAAAGCGCCTGATGCTCCCAGTAGAAGCTTCCGTGTGTGCGGTAGCGCTGCGCACCGCTGTCATAGAAGTACATGTTCGGGTACTGCGCATCGCTTGTCATCACCGTGCCTGCGGGCGGGACAAAGTCATCGATGCGCACCTGCACGTTCGCCGAACGTTGCCACCACGCGATGTTCCAGATGCGCACGCGCCGCGTGTCGAAGTTGAATGCCACCAGCGCGTCGGGAATGAAGCGGTAGAAGGTGTTGCGAGTCGCATCGAACACGCCATTGCGGCACCAGGCGCTCGGCCATGTGGCCGGATTGGGCCGCACACCGCTGCCCTGGTCGACGCCCCAAGTGCTGATGTCGACTTCGGTGAAGCGCTTGTTCTCGGGATCGTAGATTACGAACTTGCTCTGCACCCAGCGGTCGGCGATGGCCGCCGCGTCGCTGGCGTACTTGGCAAACATGTAGGTGTTGGAGCGATAGCCCAAGCCATCGCCGCCCCGCGCCCAGATGAATCGATCTGCAAGCGTAGGGTTCGGATTGTTTGCGCCGCAGTATGCCCAGGCACCATCATCCGGAGACGCGGGTCGCACGTGGCCGACCGGGGCCGGAGTCAGTTCGTCGAGTTCCTGCCGGAAGCTGTAGGCAGACTCCGACACCTGCACGCTGTACGTCGACTGGATGTAGCTCTCGACGATGTCGCCGGCCATCTGGTAGTAGCGGCCGTCCGACGAACGATAGGCCGTGTTCACATGCTTGGCCGTCAGCACAGGTACCGAATGCGGCGCGGCGAGCTTGAAGTTCTGCGCCGTGTAATCGTGGCGGTGGAAGGCAAAGCTCGGCGCCACCTCGCCGCCGGTGACCTTGGCACGCGAGAGAGCGACTCCTTCGACGGCCTTCGACAGGAAGAAGAGGAAACCGTTGAAGACCTTGAGCGGGTTGCGGTTGAAGCCAAAGTTGGCCCGCACATTGGACACAGTCGAGAAGGTCAATTCGGTCCAATTCGAAAGGCTATCGAACCCGGCTTGCCAGACCCGCAATGGGCCGTCGCTGACGCCGCTGGCAGGCCCGTCGACCGCCGCACAGTAGACCTTTCGATCGCTGCGATCAACCGCGAAAGTGACTAGGCCATCGCTGTTTGGCAAATACTTCGACAGCGCCGACACGATGTTGGCGCCGAGGAGCACGCGCGCCATCGTCTTCCGCCCGGCGTCATAGACATACACCTGATGGGCGAAGTTGAGGCGATCGAGAGTCGTCGGCACTGCACCCCACTGAGGGCCATTCGTGGTGTACAGGAGATAGCGGCCTTCGCCCATGTGCTGCACGAGCAGGCCGTTGCCGTCCTTGCCCTGCGGCCAGTAGTTGCCGGTGATGCCGGTGGAGAACCCGGGCACCGACTGGCGGTCCCATTCGGTCCAGGTGCCTTCGCTGTTCTCGTAGACGGTCAGCGTGAAGTTGTCGCAGTAGAAGGCGAGCAGACTCTGTCGGTAGGCCGCGTAGTCGGACATGCCCGCCGGCAAGATCGATTGGTGGGTGCCCGGCTGCACGAAGGCGAGCTTGTAGCGCTGGGTGGCCCAGTCATAGCCGATCCATCCGCGCTGGCGCGGGTCGCCAAACGAGGAGTAGGGGCCAAAGAGAGCCGAGGACTGCACATAGCTGCCGCTGCCGGACGGGTTGACGCCTAACGTCTCGCCGTCGTTGACTGCGTAGGCGTTAAGGCCGACATAACCGTATACCGGGTGCCAGGCATTAAAGGTCCAGTTGTGGGCAGAGTACGGCTGCCACTGCGTCGCAGGGCTCTCAAGGGGGCTCCCGTACTGCTTGTATACGTAGCCGCCCGAGCCCGAGGCGTAGCCCGACACCGGCCCGCCCGGCGGCGCCACCGGCTGGTGGTTGATCGTAACGCTGGCTTCAAGTGACGACAGATCGCGCAGGTCGATCCGGTCGATCTCGTTGCCTGCGTAGTCCGAGTGCAGGCCGCCGGTGTAGTAGAGCACGCCGGGCTCGCCCATCACGGCGCGGCTGAACGCGCGGAACGGGAGCACCGCGCTCGCCACGGGTGGCAACGCGTCCACGGCCAGGGCGGGCGCGGGGTCGAACACCGCCCCGCTGGCGAGGTTGCAGACGTTGCCGATCTGACGGCGCATGACCACCGGCAACGTCATGGCCTGCCATGCGCCGGAAGGCGGCGGCGGCGGGGCCGGAGGCGGCGGCGGTGGAGGAGGAGCGGGCGGCGGCGGCGGCGGGGGCGGTGGTGACAAACTCGTATCGCGGATGGTCGCCGTCGCGCCGGCCGTCACGCCGGGCAGGTCGATCACCACCTGCAGCGTCTCGTCGCCCTCGGTCAGCATGTCTGCCACGGTAGGGACCGTGAGCGACGCGGTGCCGTCTGCGCCTACCGAGAACACGCCCAGCAGGGGCGCACCGATGTCGGCGGCGCTGGCCGAGCCTTGCAAGCGGTACGGCACCAGCGTGCCATGCGGCACGTTGGTCGTCGTCAGGACGAACACGATCGCGTGACCCTCGTCGACGCCGGTCGGCGCCGCGGTGAGCGCGTAGGTCGGAGGAGGGGGCGGCGGTGCATCCGCGTCGACCAGCGCCTGCAGCGCGGCGGCGATGTTGGTCGCGGCGGCTGACTGAGTGAGCAACGCGGCCGAGGTGCTGCGCGCGGCAGCGATCTGGGCCTCGATGACGGCGATCTGGGATGGTGTCATGAGTTTTCCTTCAGCGTGCGCGCGGCGGGGTGGCTCAAGTTGAATGCTCCTCTCAGGGGCCCGAGGCGCGGTAGAAGCCCGCGGCGTTGATCTGCAGCGTCACGTCGCCGCCACTGGGCGTGATGGCGAAGTCGTGCAGGCTGATCGGCACGATCGACGAGTCGGTGCCGCCGGTGGTGTCGTTGTCGTAGC